>Ga0116151_10001642_pt1 | contig 20984 bp, 18 predicted proteins | sample AD_UKC117_MetaG_FD_89893 | JGI IMG/M metagenome (GOLD analysis project Ga0116151, IMG submission 89893) | Active sludge microbial communities of municipal wastewater-treating anaerobic digesters from Hong Kong - AD_UKC117_MetaG | ecosystem: Engineered > Bioreactor > Anaerobic > Digestate... | reverse complement strand
GCCGCAGACACCTGCCATGGCTGCTGGTCTTACCGACCACATCTGGTCCTTTCGTGAACTCTTGTTCACCCTTCCTTTGCCTGATTCTTAACAACTCCTTTCCGGGAGACTATCAAAAATAGAATTTCAAGAAAAAATAAAACAGCTACTTCGTTTAGAGGGTGAGCAGTACATTTCTTTAGAAACAGAATTTTTAGCTATGAAAGTACTCTCGCAAAAAGTAACACCTCTCAAACTTAAACCTGTGGTTCCTGAACACCTTATTGGTTCAAGCAATGAACCTCGTTCACCAGATCTATCAATTAATTTACCTTCTTGTGAAATCTTTTGTGAAATAACAGTTTTACAAGTGGCAATCTTTAACGAATGGGATAAAACCATTGACCAGTTTGTTGAAAAAATTGGAAAAAGAATATTAGATAAAGGTGGTCGTAGAGTTGTTGGTTTTAGATTACCTATGGACTTTCGGTTGGAAAAATTATCGAACAGAGAAGCAAACATATTAGTTGAATTTATTCTAGAAACTAATGATGGGTATCTTGATTTATTTTTACAAAATTGTGATTTCTATCTTGATTGGACCCCACTGCCTCATGTTGATACTCATACTGAAACAGTAGAAAATATTACTTGGCCAGAAAGGACACCATTTGCAACTTTTGGACCGGTTACATATATCGATGGTCGTCCTATTTCTGGTATACGGATGCCTATTCTTCCTTCGCAAATATATCAACGTGGAGCGGTCAGCGATCCAGGTTATATACCAGCACCTGCATACACAATTATTGTGGAGTTGGTAAAAGAAGATCTTAGTGAACAAATATTAAAGTCTTTACGAAACACCCTGAAATTGAAGCGGAGCCAATTTTCTCTAAACGAACCATATTTACTTATTATGACTATTGGACACCATCGTATACCTACCGATGTAGTTTTGTCCTTAATTGTTGAACGTATTTGGAATAATCCCGACTACGATTGGATGAGTGGAATTTGTATGTTCAAACCTGGTGATTTACGTATCGGCCAACCAGGCCACATTATGCTTGTCACTAATCCAAAAGCGATTAACCCCGTTCCACCTGAGTTAGTTAAAGTTTTTGAAAACGAGCAAGAATTTCATTCTCTGTGAAATACCTAAGCATTTTTTGCTTTGCAAGCCGAACTCAAGTGGAGGGGTATCTTATAGGATATTTTCAATGGTGTGAAGTTATTTTTTAGCAACGATTTTTCAGAGTGAATCACGGCGAAAATCATTGAATTTTGCACAATTGCTAACCAGATTTCACCGTCGTGTGGCTTGAATTACGCGAAAACTAGCGTGCAGCCGGTAAATTTTGTAGATTGATCAGCCGGTTTCCTCTCTGAATTTGTGCATTTTGGAATAACTTCACACCATTGGGATATTTTATAGAAAATGAGCTCCAGTGTTTTTGTCAAGCACAAAGCAGTGGGTCATCTCTGCTTTTCGCACCCTACAGGAGATGGAGGGTCAACCTGCTGCCCGTTGGCGTATCCCCTTCCTACACCTGATAGATGAGCCGGAGGAAGCGGCGGTTGTCTTTGTCCTGTTGGGTATCGGTATTGCTGTTGGTGGGTATGTTTTCCTGTATGGTCTTGGCACACTCCGTGACATTGTCGGTGATTTTTACGCTAACATTGCGGCAGAGGCCATCAGCATAGCCATCACTGTGCTGATTATCGAGCGACTGTATGAGCGCCGGTCTAAGACCGAAGCGGAAAAGACAGAGAAAGAGCGGCTTATCTTGCAGATGGGAAGTCCTGATAACGGGTTTGCTGTTGAAGCGGTTAGGCAGTTAAGACAACGGGGGTGGCTAAGTGATGGCTCGTTAGAAGGAGTTGACCTAACAGGTGCCAATCTCCGTAAAGCTATGCTGAGTGGTGCCGTGTTGACATGGGCCGACCTGACAGCGGTAGACTTAGTCGATGCGGACTTAAGCGACGCCGATTTGTATGAGACGCACCTTCGAGGGACAAGGTTGCATAAAGCCAATCTGATGTCGGCCAATCTGAGTGGAGCCATTTTGTGGAACACATACCTAGAGGAAGCTGACTTAACAGGGGCAGACATGAGAGCCGCTAAATTCTTTGAAGCTTTCATCGACAAGGTAAATTTAACGTTTGCCGATTTAAGAGGGGCTGTGCTGTGCGATATTGATTTGACTCAAGTGAATCTTCGGGACGTGAATCTAAAAGGTACTGGATACGTCAATGACACCATCTGGCCCGAAGGTTTCGACCCTAAAGCAGCCGGAGCCATTGAGGTAAAGTGGAATGAGGCATTACAGCAATGGACACCAGTAGACTAACTACTACTCAACACTTTTGTATCGGCTATTCACCGGCATCACCCAACTGCCCATCAATCACCCGGATTGCCTGTTGCTGCTGTAGTCTCTCTTCCTTAATGGCTTGCATGGCTGCAATCAATCGTTCCATACCCCCCTGCTGCGCTGTCTTCTTCCATCAGACGGGGCTTGTCAATTAGCCGGTCAGTAAAGGCAATGGATTGTCGCAATTTACAGAGGAGTTCCAAGTGTAACAAGCGGGAAGGCGTGGGAGTCGAACCCACCGACGCCGGCTCAGCGCCGCCGCCCACCAATTTTGAAGACTGGGGCCGCCACCGGGCGACATCCCCCCCCATAAAGGGCTTATTGTAGCGGATCTTCAGCGGTGAAGCAAACAGAACTTGTTCCACTGAATCGTCCCTTTTCTCTTTCTCTCTCCTGGTGGGAGAACAAGGCGGAAAACGCTCAATCTCGCTGGCCAAAGAGAATCACGTGGACAAACTTCGGCCCATGCACGCCCAATGTGAGATTCATTTCAATGTCGGCCGACTTGCTGGGGCCGCTGATGAGGGTGAGATTGGCATGCTCGCGGTAGAGATCGACCAATGTGCCGGCGCCGCGCTGTTCGTGGAGCCAGGCTTCGAGGGTGGGATAGAGCTTGTGAAAGGGTATCAGCGCAAGATGCCGAAACGGCAGCAGGCTGGCGGCACGGCTGGTCTGTGGACCGGTGGTCATCAACATGGAGCCGGTGGCGGCAAAGGCCGCGGCCACACTGGTTACGCCGTAGCGGATGTAGCGCACCGCGTCGCGCGCGTCATCGCTGCGCAGATCCGAGGGGGTCACCAACTCGAAATTAAGGTCGACCAGCGCGTCACGCAACGCCGGCACAATGAGCGTTGCCGGATCCCAGCTGAGTACCTTGCGCTCCTGGCCGGTCTGCAGTTGTGCGCCTTTGCGAGCGGCCTCCTCTTCCTCGGCCCAACTGAGCAACTGCCCAATCAGCGCCATGCGCGCCTCCGGTAACGACTCGACAATTTGAAAGGTGCCATGTAATTTCTGCAACTCAGCGCCAAAGCGTTCGGCCAACGCCAACGGATCACCTGCCGCGTGGGTGACCGTCATCCGCTCATTGCTGGCCAGTGGCGGGGGATCGACAGGCGGAAAGGGTAATGTTGCATCGGCCAGGGCAGTGCGCAGTTGGTGCAGAATATCATCACGCGCGGTCACAGTCGTTCCCCGCTTTCTAGTACAGCACTCATCGATGGCCACCCGCGATGTAACCACGTCGTGACCGGCGCTCGCGCCACAGTTCGCGAAAGCTCTTGCGCGCAAAAGGGGGAAAGTCGCGACTCTCCGTCCAGGCCGAAAGGGGGGGCGGCAGGTAGTGCAGGTTACCGCCGGCAAGACCAGCCATCAGGTTGGTCCCAAGGCTCGCCACCTTACCGGCGTTTTCATAGCGCCGGCGACTCTTCATCGTGTGGACAAAGCTCTTCATCGCCACGTTGTCAAAAAGGGGTGATTGCCCGTGCTGCACCTGATCACTGCGCAGCTTGAGCAGCAGACGAGGGAGGTCGATCTTGACGGGGCAAGCATCGCGACAGGCACCACAGAGAGTGCTGGCGTGGGGCAACTGGTCGGCACCGGTCACCGCCATCGACAACAGGGGGCTAATCACCGATCCAATGGGGCCACTGTAGGTGCTGCCGTAGGCATGACCACCGACCTCCCGATAGACAGGACAGGTGTTGAGACAGGCGCCACAGCGAATACACATGAGCGCTTCCCCATAGCCTTCAGCCAACATGCGGCTGCGCCCATTATCGAGCAGCACAACATGAAACTCATCTGGCCCCTCACTGTCACCGGGCTTGCGCGGGCCACTGGTCATGGAGAGGTAGACAGAGGTCTGTTGCCCCGAGGTGCTACGGCAGAGTGCCTGGTATTGCAAAAAGGCATCCTCCACCGTGGGAACGATCTTCTCAATGCCCATGAGCGCCACATAGAGGCGGGGCATCGTCGAGGTGAAACGGCCATTGCCTTCATTGGTCACAATGCAGACGGTGCCCGTTTCGGCAATCGCAAAGTTGCAGCCGCTCACCCCCATCTCGGCGGTGAGAAGCTCCTGACGCAATTTTGCTCTTGCCAGGGCACACATCGCTTCGGGATCGAGCGTTGGTGGCATATCGAGGGTGCGCTGTAGAATCGCAGCGATATCTTCCAAGCGGCGATGGATTACCGGGGCGACGATGTGGCTGGGCGGTTCGTGATTTAGTTGGATGATGTACTCGCCCAAATCGCTCTCAATGGCACGGATACCGGCCCCCTCTAGCGCCGCATTGAGATGGATCTCCTCCGTGGCCATCGACTTGGCTTTGACAACGGTTTGCACGTTGTTGCGCCGGGCCAGATCCAAAATGATCGCATTGGCTTCGGCAGCATCGCGCGCCCAGTGCACAACTGCCCCATTTTCGGTGAGGCGCACTTCGAGCTCTTCGAGCAGATCGGGCAGGTGCCGGATCACGTGGGTCTTCATTTGCCGCACCTGGTTGCGCAACGTCTGACCATCAATGGCCCCCATCGCAGTGGTACGTTGCATGGTCATGCGTGCAGTGGCACGGCTCAGGGCAGTCTTGAGATACTTGTTACGCAGAGCGGCGTCAACGCGCTGTTGAAATGGTTGGTGTAAATCGATTATAGATTGGGTCATAACAATTTAATTCGGACAAATATACATTCAGCCAGAATGACCACCGGCAGTTATTCTTGCCAACGCCGGGGCGCGGGCGCGGGTGGTGACGGCGCCGGCTCAGTCGTTTGGCGTTCGACATCAATCTGGTTGTTGAGAATCTCTGCAATGTGGATGGCGCGACAGGACTGGGCCTGGCGTGCCAGCAGACCGTTGATATGGGTCATACAGCTGACATCGCAGAGAGCCACCACATCAGCGTTGCTATCGGCAATGTTACGGGTTTTGCGCTGGCCCATGGCAGTGCTGATATCGGCATGTTTGACGGCAAAGAGCCCGCCAAAGCCACAGCACTCTTCCGCACCGACGAGCGGCACAATCTCGGCCTCCTCCACCGCGTTGAGCAGCCGCTTGGGCTGTTCGTCGATGCCCAATTCGCGCAGCAGATGGCAACAGGCGTGATAGGTAATTTTGGCATCGAGCTGTGCGCCAAGCGCTTCGATCCCGAGCACATCAACCAAAAATTCAGTCAGTTCAAAGGTCGCTGCCGCCAGTTGTTCCACTTGGAGGAGCCGTTGTCGTGAAGAGGGATCGGCAAAGAGCAACGCGTAAAAGTGCGTCACCATGGTGGTGCAACTGCCGCTGGGCACAACAATGGCATCGACTTGCCCACTACTGAGAAGCGGGGCAAAGATATCGAGATACCGCTCTGCCAGTTGCCGCGCCTCATCCCGATAGCCGGCATTGAAGGCCGGTTGCCCACAGCAGGTCTGTTCCTCGGGGAAAATTACCTCCACGCCATGACGTTCGAGCAATTCAACAGTGGCCAACCCGATGTTGGGGTAGAGCATGTCAACCATACAGGTGACAAAGAGCGCTACCCGCTGTGGCGGCGTGGTAAAGTGTTTTTTGGAAATCATCACGGTTACAAGTACCTGTACCTATCAATCCGTATCCATCCGAAAATTCCCTGTTCCGTTGGCCCAAACCGACTTTCGGATAGGGTTTAGGCCCAAGACCATTCAAATAAGAAAATACTGGTTCCCATCGCTCTGCGTGGGAACAGGCCCCGGACGCTCTGCGTCCCGAGACGCTCTGCGTCTCATCCGGCATTCCACGCAGAGCGTGGAACGAGTAATCCGCTTATTTGAACGGTCTTGGGTTTAGGCCACTGAAAAATTTAACCTATCCACGAAGTTACACGAATTGTGTAAATGGCGCTTGGTCCAGAAAACAAATTCGCGATTTATACAACTTTCGACCTACCGCCTATTATGGCACGCTTTCCACTTAGCGTCCAGCGTGACGACGCACTGGGCGCGTCCCATTTTGGGCAGTACGTCCGACGCTTCAGCGAGTCCTTCCGTGCAATCCCCAAAATGGGACGCGCCCGACGCACCGGCAGAAATTCTCGCTTTGCCACATGAATTCTTCATTCCCGGTAAAATCGATTGCACAGGAAACGGTTCTCTTGTTATAATTTGTACAAAGTTCATATGGCGAAGAGGTGAAATTGGCGCGATTCTCTCTGAGAATTTTGGCAATTTCACCCGCAGACCTATATGAGCCTTTGTACAAAGTGCCAAACTCGATCAGCCCCACCTGAATCTGCGCTTTAGAAAGCAAGGAGTTGGAAGGGATTGATCCTTAAAACCTATCCGTAAATTCTCTGTTCCCGCTGGGCCACAACCGAATTTACGGATGGACACTGAGTGGAAAGAGTCAATCGCTATGCAAACGCTGACCGCGAACCAGCCTCCTCCTGCTGTTACCCCTACAGCCACCCAGGCTACCCATGAGTTAGTCGCTGAATTGCAACGGATGGTCCGTGGCGAGGTGCGGTTTGACCGCTACACCCGCATGCTCTACAGTACCGATGCCAGCCTCTATCAAATCCAGCCGGTGGGGGTAGTTTTGCCCAAAGATCCCGATGATGTGCAGGCAACGGTCGAAATCGCAACACGCCATCAGATTCCCGTGTTGCCACGCGGCAGTGGCAGTTCATTGGCCGGCCAGGCGATTGGGGCGGCACTTATCATTGATTTTAGCAAATATATGAATGGGGTGCTTGCCGTCGATACGGAGGCGCAAAGTGTCACCACCCAACCGGGCATTAGTGTGGCCATGCTCAATCAGCAACTGAGCAAGCATGGGCTTATGCTTGGCCCCGACCCGGCAAGCGCCGACCGCGCCACGGTCGGTGGCAGTGTAGGCAACAATGCCACGGGTAGCCACAGTATTCTTTACGGCATGATGGCCGACAATGTGCGGGGGGCCGAGGCGATCCTGGCCGACGGCTCACCTACCGTTATCACGCCGCTCGACGCCGACGGCTTGGCAGCGAAGAGCCGGGGCGACACACTTGAAGCCCAAATCTATCGCGAGTTGCCTCAACTGATCAGGCGCATTACCCCCACCATTCTGGAACGGTGGCCGAAACATTGGCGCCGAGCCTCGGGCTACAATCTGGATCGATTGGCCGCGGCACTCTTACCGGCACAGGAACGCAGCAAACTCAGCTTCGACAGCCGTTTTCGACCGCCCACCAGCGATCCAACCCTCATTGATCGCTTCAATCTGGCGCAACTGCTGACGGGCAGCGAAGGGACGCTCGCCGTCATGACCGCGGTAACGCTCGGCCTGGTGCCTAAGCCAACCCGCACAGGCTTGGCCGTGATCCACTTTTCAGGCGTGGTCGAGGCGTGCGCGGCGATCCCCACGATTTTAGAAACCGAACCGGCAGCCTCGGAATTGCTCGATAAGCAGCTACTCGATTTGGCCCGTGCGCAACCCCAATGGCGCAAGCTGATTCACTTTGTGGAAGGGGACCCGGCCGCTGTCTTGCTCACCGAATATTATGGCGAAACCGAAGCCGAAATTGTGGCCAAGATCGAGCGGTTGTCGGCCCACATGCGTAAACATGGCTACCAGGGCACCATCTTGCGTGTGCTCGACCCGGTTAAGGTGGCACAGGTGTGGACCGTGCGCAAAGCTGGGTTGAACATTCTCATGAGTCGGCGGGGCGATCACAAGCCCATTACCGGCATCGAAGATGTCAGTGTACCCCAAGAGCAGTTGGCCGACTATTTGCAGCGCATGCTCGATTTCTGCCAGAAAGATAACCAGATCGGCGAAGTCGCCGTCTACGCCCATGCATCGGCAGGCTGTCTTCATGTGCGTCCGTTGCTCAACATGAAAGATGGCGCCGACATTGCCAAGTTACGTGCCGTGGGTGAATATGCCGCCGATCTGGCGGTGCAGTACAGCGGGGTCATGAGTGGTGAACATGGTGACGGCTTTGCCCGCAGCGCCTATAATCCCAAACTTTTTGGGGAAACGCTCTACAACGCACTGCGGGAGACCAAGGCCATCTTTGATCCCCACAACCTCATGAATCCGGGGAAGATTGTCGATGCACCGCTGCCCACCGAAAATCTACGCATGGGACCGACATACCAGACCATCAAACTGCAAACCGTCTTTGATTGGGGCGCGGATGGTGGTTACGCACCGGCGATTGAAATGTGCAACGGCGCCGGAGTCTGTCGTAAACTGGGGGCCGGCACCATGTGTCCCAGCTACATGGCAACCCGTGATGAACATGACACCACTCGAGCACGCGCCAATGCGCTGCGCAACGCCATGGCTGGTCGCATCTCGCCCAATGAACTCTTTTCCACCGAGATGTATGGCGTCATGGATCTCTGCTTGGGTTGCAAAGCGTGCAAGAGCGAGTGCCCCTCGGCGGTCGACATGGCAAAGATCAAGGCCGAATACCTGGTGCACTACTATCAACACAATGGTCTGCCCCTCTTCAACCGCCTGATGGGATGGTTGCCCACGCTCAATGCGCTGCTCTACCGTTTGCCGGAACCGGTGAGTGCGCCACTGGTGTCGCTCATCAATTGGGGAATGAAGCAGGATAGCACCAAAGGGCTGCTGGAAAAGATCGGTATCCACCCCGAGCGCACGCTGCCGGCCTACGCCCCCCAGACCTTTGCCCGTTGGTTCTACACCCAACAGGCGACAGAGGGTACGGCCCAACGCACATCGCAACCCGCTACAGAGAAGGGTACGGAGAAGGGTACCGAGAAGAGTGTCATTCTCTTCCACGATACGTGGACCAACTACAATGAAACCCATGTGGGCGAGGCCGCGGTGCGGCTTCTAACGGCAGCCGGGTACCACGTACAACTGGCCGCCGGACGCCAATGTTGTGGACGTCCACTGATTACGGGGGGACAGGCGGATAAGGCCAAGCCGTGGATCGATCACAACGTGGCCTTGTTGGCGCCCTATGCGCAGGCAGGGATCCCAATCGTGGGCATCGAACCGAGTTGCATTCTCACCATGCGGGATGAGTATCTCAACTTGGCCAGCGACCAGCACCGCGCCAAGTTGTTGGCCGGCAATGCCTTCACAATGGAAGAATTTGTTGTGCGGGAAGCGGACGCCGGCCGCTTTGCCCCCGCATGGCGCGCCGACCCGGGGAAGGCACTGCTGCACGGCCATTGCCACCAGAAAGCGCTGATCGGCAATGAAGCGAGTGTTGCTGCGCTCAAACTGGCGGGGTATCACGTTGAGGTCATCCCCAGCGGTTGCTGTGGTATGGCCGGTGACTTCGGCTACACCGTGGATCATTACCCCGTCAGCCAAGCGATCGGTGAAGATCGCCTGTTCCCGGCCATCCGCAAAGCGGATGCGGCGACCACCATCGTGGCAAGTGGCACCAGTTGTCGCCATCAGATCGAAGACTTTACCGAGCGTCGCCCGTATCATATGGTGGAAGCATTGGCCACGGCGTTGGCGTAAGCGTTCAGTGGACGATTGGCGCTCCTATGGGCGAAGCAGTACAATCGTTGCCATTCTCACCGAGAATCTACCCGACTTCACCCGGAGACTTATATTGGCCACGACACGATTGGTGGGGCGGACAGTCGTGCGGCTAGTAAATCCGGACAGAAATAAGTAGACAGTTAAATCACCTGCTTCCCAGAGAGAAACGCTACTTATTTCTGTCCAGGTATTTACGCCCAACTGTACTAGGCGGTGATTCACTGTCACACCGCCCGGCTGAATCACTGCCCGGCTGTTTACTGCCACACGGAGGAACTTGACAGGCAGCACACTGCCCATAGAATTCGAGCAGGTGACTCTGGATCTGAAAGCCAAAGCGTTCAGCCAGTTCCGTGGCCATTTGGTCGGCAACACACTGTTCAAAATCGATGACGGTGCCACAATTGGAACAGACAAGGTGGTGGTGCCCCCCTTGGGCGCGGATGTAGGTGGGACCATGCTCACCGACATAGATGGGGCGCACAATATTTAATTGTGTGAGTAGTTCCAGTGTGCGGTAGACGGTAGCACGCCCAATCGCTGGATAGATCTTCTGTGCCCGCCGCAAAATTTCAGCGGGATCCAGATGTTCACCTTCCTGGGCAATCACCCGCAAGACAGCCTCACGTGCTGGTGTAACTTTATAACCGGCTGTACGTAGTTGTTGAAGAAGCACCCTTTCTGTCATCATTGTCTCAGTTTACATCACCATTGAGACTATCTGAAAATTCTCTGTAGCGAACGAACCTGCCACAGAACAAGCAAAGTTGGGCGTACCAGCTTTGCTCGACATCCGCTTTACTGGCTAGATATTTGTCTAGTCATTACGATAGGACTTACGCAACCACCCGAGAACGTGTCGCATTGTGTCCACTGTTTCTCGCCGATCGTTCCGTCGCAGTGCGTACGTCGTATACGATTGACTGGAAGCGATTTTGCGCCCAAAACGTGTACTAATTCTGATGAGTAATACCGGTGGTGGTCACCGTGCCAGCGCAGAGGCGCTGCGTGCCGGCTTTTTGGCGTGCTACGGCGATCAGGTACAGGTCGACGTCATCGATCTGCTCATTGAACACTTGCCGTGGCCACTCAACTGGCTGCCCCACACCTATACCTTTCTGATCAAAGACACGGCGTGGCTCTGGAAATTGCTTTGGCAAACGAGCAATCACCCCATGACCATTCGGCGCCTCTCGATGATCGTTGCTCGCTGGGGTGAACGGGATGTGACGAAAGTGTTTGCCAGCTATGCACCTGATCTGATCATTTCTGTCCATCCCTTGGTGCAAGAGTTTTCGCTCCGTGCGCTGCGCCACATGCGTAGACGAATCCCCTTTGTGATCGTTGTCACCGACCTGGCTACCGCGCATCCGCTCTGGTTTCATCCAGCAGTTGATGGCTGTTATGTTGCCAGCAAAGAGGCCTATCAACGCGCCCGGCGCGCGGGGTTAATACCTGAACAGCTTCACCTCTTTGGGCTACCCATCCGGCCCGTCTTTGCGCAGCCGACAGCCTCGCGTGAGGAATTGCGTCGAAAGCTTGGGTTGGATGCGCAGTTACCGGCGGTGCTCATTATGAGTGGCGGTGAAGGAGTCGGGCCTATTGCCCAGGTTGCGGAGCAGGTAAATGCCGAGTTGGCAACCCCAGATGGCCCCGTGGGGCAGATGGTGATCATCTGCGGTCGCAATCAACACTTGCAGGAGCGTCTACAAAGTCAACGGTGGGTCACCCCAGTACAACTTTGCGGATTTGTCGAGAATATGGATGAATGGATGGCAGCCTGTGACTGCATCGTGACCAAAGCCGGCCCCGGCACCATTGCCGAGGCACTGAGCAGCGGATTGCCCATTATCTTGAGCGGCTTTATTCCCGGTCAAGAAGAGGGTAATATCCCCTATGTCCTCGACAACCGTGTTGGAGTCTACCGGGAAACACCAGCAGCGATTGCACAGACGGTAAGCGAATGGTTTACAGAGCGTAGCGAGGAATTTGAACAGATGCAATTTGCGGCTCGGGCTTTGGGGCGTCCACAGGCGACGCGGCAGATTGTTGAGTCGATTGGAGAGCTGTTATTTTACTGAGTCAGCGGCAGCGAGGTAGGTAGCCAATTCAGCCATCAGCACGGTGGCGCTATCGTCAGCGGCGAAGAGATCCCCGGTGGGATAGAGGTGGAAGCGGCTGCTAAACCAGACCCAACGCTGTATCAGACGGTTGTCATCGGCGCTGTAGCCTAATTTTTCATCGCGCAAGGAAAGAAAAAGATCAAAACTCCCCCGCATAAACGCTGCAACTTTCTCCGGGGGGAAGCCATATTCCGCCGGCATGAGAATCCCATACTCCGAAATGATCAAAGGCTTCTGTCGCTCACCGCGCGCAGCCAGCCAGCGCCGCATGAGCCGCACCTGGTTTTCGACAAGCTGTAGGTTATTGTGATCGGCCACTTCCCATAAAATTCCCGCCTCGACATCTTCCAACCCAGGCGGAATATCAACACCCCAATTTCCGGCCTCTTCCCGCAGCACAAAGACGTGAATATTCCACACATCGACCGGCATCGGTACACCAAAGTGAGCCTCATAAGAATCCAGGACCAGTTCCAGATAGCGCAAGCGCAGAGGTGTCACCTGACTGATGGCACCGATTGCCACCTGTGCCGTGGGATCAACGGCCTTGATCACTGTATACAGCTCGTGATAAGCGACCGCATAGGGATCGGGCGCGGTATTATCTTGCCAACGCACATCGGGTTCGTTGCCGATGAGCCACAGACGGCCTGGATGATCAGCGGCGAGCTGTGCAACTGTCGCCAAAGGAACGACAATCTTTCCTTCATCAACGCGAATCATGGGGGCGAATGACATACCGAGGCCACTGGCCGGGGGCGGCTCAAGATACAACGCAGCTACCTTCTGTTTGCGAATGGCATCATGGTTGAGATCAGCCGTCCAGTTGAGGTACCAACCCGGTCGATTTTCGGGCCAGGGAAAAAGTAGCGGGTTGAACTCGGGAATGCCCACACCAATGCGCCAACGCAGTGTATAAGGTTCAGGTGTTGACTGGGGAACAAGTGGATAAGCAGCGGAGAGCAGGAGCGCTTTTTTGCGGTCGCGCGGTGTGGCCGTCGGCGGGGCACCGGCAATTGAGGTGGGAACCAAGGGTTCAACCCAAGGCAGCGCTTCGGTCTCTTGATCTGTATTCCACAGGAGCACAACGAACAACAGCGTGAGCAGAGAGAGTCCAACGAAAGGCAGCACATATTGCCAACGAACGGTGGAGGGAGAATCCATAAGACCACTCGATTATGGAATATTGTTACCAGTGTGCGCTGATGCACAAAGCGATCAAAAGTGACTGTCACCCGGTCTTTCGCAACAGAAACTATCGTTTCTCAGAAAGGCTTCGTGACATGATCCCGCGCGAAGCAGCCACGTAGGACCGCGAAACTTTTTCTGAATGTCCATAGCGAAACAGAGAACTCCGAGGCAGTCAATTGTGCCTCGGAATTCTCTGTGCTGTCCAAATGGAAACGACACCCAGTTATAACTTCAACTGATCAGGCGAACCGCGCATGCAACCCAGCAGAAAGTGGCAAACGCGCTATCGCAGTGTCTCCATGTTATGCCGTTGGGGTAGACAGTAGCCTTGGCCGCGCACCGTGACCACATAGCGCGGGTTGTCGGGATCGGGCTCGATCTTGCTGCGTAGGCGGCGCACATGGACCCAAAGCGATTCCACTGTACCCTTGCGCACGGGATCCCAGGCCTTTGCCAATAAAAAGCCCGGCGAGAGCACGCGACCGCGATTGTTGTACAGAATGTGCATGAGCCGATTCTCTGTCGGGGTCAACATGATCTGGTCATTATCAACGACAGCATACTGCTGGGCAAAGTTAATGCGCAGATGCTCGTCGATTACCAGTTCCGGATCAACAACCTGATCAGAGGCCACGCGCAAGAGAATGCGGCGCACCCGGGCCAGCAATTCGGAAAAGGCAAAGGGCTTGGTGATATAGTCCTCTGCATAACGATTGAGACCCTCAACCTTGGTATTGGTATCAGAAAGTGCCGAGAGGAAAATGATCGGGATATCCCCCATGCGGCGCAATTCGGCGGCAACGGCAAAGCCATCCATCCCCGGCATCATAATGTCGAGGATCACCAGATGGGGCAAACCTTCCTGCTGGACAATTTCCAATGCCTCAGTCCCGCTACCGGCAGCATAGACAGTATAGCCTTCGCGCTGCAAGCGCAGGTTGAGCATCAGTCGCGTATCGGCGGCGTCGTCGACAACCAAAATACGCTTGGGGTCATTCACATTGGTTACAGCTTGTTGTTCAGTCATTTACACACATTCCTTCTGCGATAAATAAGAAAGCCTGACCATACTTACCAACCGTTGCATGGATAGGGATGACGTTCGTTGAATCGATAGAGACCAGCAGTAATGGTGTCTTCGTCGTGCCTACCCGCCATGCCAGACAATTGCATAAGATATGTTAATTGTTTGTACGTTTTGGTATCGTCAACATGTGTTTCTACGTTACGTACACCAACATTGAAAACAGTTCATGCGCTCAACGTGTAACAAACTCTTCTGGGAATCTCAACAAAGAAATTACAGTTCTTAAGTTATTACCATGAATAGTCCTAATTTATCCTGGGCCAGCGTTAAATTACCCATTTCGCAGTGCAAATACCCAACTTATTTAGGACTTACGCCGCCGCCCAAAACCGCTGTTTGTCATCACGGGTTTTGATGGGACACGACTTGTGCATGCACAAATCGTGTCGTTATCAGCGATTCATCATCCTGTGGAAAACAGACCGCAGCAAGGAAGTAGTCAAACCATGTCATGAATCTCTATATGACAGCAACAAAAGATCAGGTTGATTACTTTTGAAAACAAATATATAGTACAACAAAATTCCAATAATGGAAATTTCCGAAAAGTAACAATATACGCTACAAGAAGTAGAGCTAACGGAATGTAATGCAACAGATAAAATACTTATCCGAACCGTTATGAGCCCTACAAATCATGCACAAAAAAGCACTGTGCCTGGATTGTTTGACCCTGGCATATCTTCCAAGCTTGCTTGGCAGTCCGCGGCAAGGTAACAATGTATATTCGCTATTTACGACGTGTTCAGATTATATCAGACAAAAATATCAAATTTTGTTACAATTAGTTACAAAATTTGATGTTTATTCCGTAGGAAGCAGACAATATGCTAAACCACTCTACAAATAAGTTACGTGCAGTGGTCATTCTTGGCCTGATGGGCATCTCATTTACCATGGGTAACATCAACGGTTGGACAGCACGTCCCGCTTTGGCAAATCAACTACCTCCCGAATTTGAACTCTTTTCAGAAGCTTGGAATATTGTACTCGAACGCTTTATCGACCGTGATTAGATCGATACGCAGCGGTTGATCTATGGTGCAATCAAAGGGATGCTCAACACATTAGGGGATCAAAATCACACAACGTTTTATTATGCGCAGGGGGAGGGTTATGGACGCCAAGTACCTTTGGTTGTCCTCATCAATGGTGGCACAGCCAGCGCGTCCGAAATTTTAAGTGGTGCACTGCAAAAGAACTGACGGGCAACCCTCATTGGTACAACCAGCTTGGGTACAGGAACAATATATCCTGCTTAACAACCTCGTCGGAAGATTTCATCGGGAATAAAGCCCATGTTTGGCAATATAGGCTTCAACCGCACGCACAGTCTGAAAACGAATGGAAATACCAGCACGAACACGCTCGCGCAACGTAGTGCTGGCAATTTCTAGTGCAGGCATTTTTAGAAGAATAACATGTTTCTGAATTCCCGGCAAGGTATGTTCCAATTTCGCCCACTGAACGTCGACAAATGGTCTGGTTAGCGCCGCTATTGTACATTCTGCCAACAATTCTTGCGGCTGATACCAAGTCGGCAGGTCACGCAGGCTGTCCGCACCCATGAGAAAAAAGATTTCCGTTCTCGGGTTCAGCGCTTGGCGCAACAGCCGTACGGTATCGATACTATAGTGTGGGCCGGGGCGATCGGCATCAATTCGGCTAACCCACAGGTGGGGCGACTCCACGGTCGCCAATTCCACCATATGGATGCGATGCTCCACCGGTGTAATCGGGCGTCCCTGCTTGTGGGGCGGCTCACCGGCCGGTAACAAAAACACACGATCCAGGTTGAGTTGCAACCGGGCTTCTTCCGCAAGAATCAGATGGCCCAAGTGAATCGGATCAAAGGTTCCCCCCAAGAGCCCGACACGGGCATTGGCCGGTAAATCCCGATAGGCATGATCACTCGCCAAAGGCATTCTCGTAACCCCAGGTCAGTTCCACATCGCCGATGCGTACGGTATCACCGTCTTTCACTCCTGCGGCCCGCAACGTTTCCGAGATGCCGAGTGCATCCAGAATACGCTGAAAACGCATCGCTGCTTCGTAATAGTCCCAATTGGTCATCTGTGCGGCTCGCTCAATGGCCACACCTTCGACATACCAAACCTCATCGCCCAATTGATAGACACGGTAGGCCTTCTCATCTTCGCCAGGCACAATTTCAGGAAGAAGCTCTTCCGGTGCTTCCTCTTCCGTCGGCAGTTCATTCAGCATGCGCTGCACCTGATAGAGAAGCTCCTGCAGGTTTTGATGCGCAACGGCACTGATATTCATGACTGGATAGCCCTTGGCGGATACTGCGTCCGCAAAGGCCGACCACTGCTGCTGCGCGTCCGGCAGGTCCATCTTGTTGAGTACAACCAGTTGGGGTTTTTCCAGGAGCGCCGGATTAAATAGCTCCAATTCTTGGTGGATTGCCATAAAATCCCCAAGGGGATCGGGACTATCGCCCCCCACCACATGAACCAACATTCGGGTTCGCTCAATATGGCGCAGAAAATCAAGACCCAACCCCGTGCCTTCGTGCGCGCCTTCCATGAGGCCCGGAATATCGACAAAAACGATCTGGCGATGATCCACCTCGGCCACACCAAGATTTGGCGTCACCGTTGTAAAGGGATAGTCAGCAATTTTTGGGGTTGCAGCACTGATGACACTCAGCAAGGTCGATTTGCCGGCATTGGGCACTCCAATGATGCCAACATCGGCAACCAATTTCAACTCTAGCTCAAGCCAACGTTCCTGCCCCACTTCGCCCTTTTCGGCAAGACGAGGGGCCTTATTGCGCGCGGACTTAAAGGCATTGTTCCCGCGACCGCCGCGTCCCCCTTCGGCAATCAGCGCCTGCTGACCGGGTCTGGTGAGATCAGCGAGTTGTTCGCCATTATCAGCATCGTAGATCACTGTTCCAGGTGGTACGGCAATGAGCAGATCAGTGCCATTTGCACCTGTTTTATTGGCCCCCCCCCCGTGGGTGCCCCGCTCGGCGCGATGGTGAATGTTGCGCTGAAACTGGTGCAAGGTATTGAGCGACGGGTCAACAACAAAAATAACATTGCCCCCCCGCCCACCATTGCCACCGGCTGGGCCACCCCTGGGCACAAACTTTTCGCGACGGAAGGCGACAATACCGTCCCCACCGTCACCCGCTTTCACATAAATTCTGGCTTGGTCAAAAAACATAGCTCTCCACTCACGCACCGCGCAAACACACCGAACCTCAGTTGTTACCAATAGCGATCCATTATACCGCGCTCGCTCCAAATAGACGAGTTCGGTGTCAAGGGAATTGCGAAACAGCAACAATATCACTTGACAAGTAACTTTATTCTGAGTACCCTCACTTACAAAAGTGATTATGCTACATTTCGGAAAATATAACCCATGCGCCACAGCTCTTTTTCGCCTCATCGTTTTATCGATACGCAGCCGATCCTTGGGCAACGGCTAAGCGCCACCGTCTTCATTCTTTTTCTTATTTTTGCGACAGCACTCCAAGCAGCGGCACAACAGGATCCGACACCGCGCACGCTACCGACCCATGTCGTCCAACCCGGTGAGACCCTTAGCGAGATAGCCGAAGAATACGGCGTATCGCTGACCCGTCTCATGCTCTTCAATGGTATCAATGATGCCCATGCTGTCACAGTCGGGCAAGAGCTGACGATTCCCACTTCAGAATTCAAAGAAGAGATACCCACCGCAACGGCAACGATGACCGCAACCGCGTTCCCGCCCACGGCCACTGCCACAACGGCACCACCCATAGAGGCCACCACGGCCACATCGCCCACCGCCACACAGACAACGCCTCCAGAGGCATCAACCGGCGAAGTCGTGGAGCCAACACAGGTGCCATCGGCGGATGTTGCGTCTACAGGCACTGCCGAATCGGCAGCTTTGCCAGCGGCGGCCGCTTCGCTCAATCGCACCTATACCGTGACGGAAGGGGATACTTTCGCACGAATTGCCTTGCGCACAGGCGTCGATCCGGAAGCCCTGCGCCAATTAAATCGCCTTGATCCCGAAAATCTGAACGACCTCTACATCGGCCAGACATTGTTGTTACCGGCCACAGGGGACGACCTGCGTGTGCAACGTTCCACCCGAGAATATGTCGTAGCACCTGGAGACACCCTCGGTTCGATTGCCAATCAATTTGAGCTGTCGTTGGCCGAACTGTTGACGGCCAACTTCATCACCGATCCCGATAGTCTCTCCATTGGTCAACGCCTGACTATCCCGCCACCTTCAACAGCAAATGAGGAGAAAGGCAATGCCTTCCCGGTTGGGCCGGCGCGCAGCGGCTTCTATTACTACACCGTCCAACCGGGCGATACGTTATCGGCATTGGCCAAGGCGTTTGACAGCACAAAACTCGCCCTTTTGGAGTACAACGGCCTGCCCGATGAAGAGACCGTCTATTCCGGTATCGAATTGCGCATCCCCTATGGCCCGCCAACCTTGCCCGATCGCCGTCCCCATGTACCGGCCTCCGGTACGAGCTTTGTGGTTAGCCTGAGTCGGCAGCAATGTTGGCTCTACCGCGGCAATCGTGTCATTCGGGAGTGGACTTGTAGTACCGGCTACGGGGAATGGATCACACGCACGGGTACCTTTGCCGTCCAGAGCAAGATTGAGGTCGCACAGAGCAACGCCTACCGGTTGGACATGCCCTATTGGCTCGGCATCTATAACGTTGGGCCCTACGAAAACGGCATCCATGGTCTGCCGGTGGATTGGGATACCGGCGAAAAGATCTGGGAAGGGTTAATTGGCGAACCAGCAACCTTTGGGTGTGCCATGTTGGATGATCCGGACGCGGCCGAACTCTTTGCCACAGCCTACATTGGAATGCCGATCCATGTCACCAACTGAAACCCATTCCACATCCAGCGCAGAGCAGGAAACACTGCCGGCAGGCAAACTGCCACCGGCTTTGTTGACGGAGCTCATTGCCCTTTTGCCGACCCAACACCAGCAACTGTTGTTGGGGCCGGCTGTCGGTGAAGATGCCGCTGTCATCGCGTGGGAGAACAAATCGGAAAAACTATTGGTGGCCAAAAGTGATCCCATCACCTTTGCGACGGATGAGATCGGCTACTATGCGGTCAACGTCTGTGCCAACGATCTAGCGGTGACAGGGGCAACGCCGCGCTTTTATTTGCCCACGCTGCTGCTACCGGCAGATGCAAGTACCCCCTCGACCGTCACAGCCATCTTTCAGCAGATCGCCGATAGTTGCCGTGCGCTCGATATTACGATTGCCGGCGGTCACAGCGAAATCACACCAAGTGTTCGACAGCCGATTGTCGCCGGCACCATGATTGGCGAAGTGTCCCGCTCCCATATTGTCACAAGCAGTGGTGCACGCCCTGGCGATCTGATCCTGATGAGTGGCGTGGCCCCCATAGAGGGGATCAGCATCATTGCGCGTGAAATGCGCCCTCAATTGCTGGCTATGGGCTGGGCAACTCCCGAATTGGACGAAGCGGCGCAATACCTCTACACGCCCGGGATCAGCGTGATGGAACAGGCGCTCCTTGCAGCGCAGACAGGGGTCGTCTCGGCGATGCATGATCCCACCGAAGGCGGTGTTGCCACGGGGCTTCATGAACTGGCCACAGCTGCCCAAGTGGGTATGGAAGTGTGGCTCGATCAAATTTCCGTTCCGCCGTTGGCGCGCCGCCTCTGTGCCACCTTTGGCCTGGATCCTTTGGGCACGATTGCGTCGGGTGCGCTCCTGGCAACGGTGCCGGAAGATTACGCGCAGACGGTGCTCTCGGTTTGGGAGGCACAGGGTCAACCGGCAAGTGTCATTGGGCGCGTTGTGGATCAGAGCCAAGCTGTCACCGCGCTGGATGGGGGAAAGCGTTTACCGTTGCCCCACTTCCCCGCAGACGAAATCACCAAACTGTGGAGTTAACCTTTATCACCCACGACCGGTTGCCGCCATGTCCAACCACGGGCAGCGGGCGCCAGCGTCATTTCTGCTTCGTAATGTTGGCTCTTTTGAGGAATCGGATGAGTAGAAAGCAGCATCATGATTGAGCATAAGAAACAGATCGTTATCATCGGCAGTGGCGTGATTGGGCTAAGCAGCGCTTATCGATTACTGGAAGCCGGCTTTGGGGTCACCGTGCTGGCACAGACGCTACCGCCCAACACCACTTCCGATGTTGCCGCCGCCTTTTGGTCCCCCTCGGCAACGGGCGGTGAAGAGCGCGAACGCAAGTGGGCAATGGAGAGTCTGCATATGTTCCGTGCCCTGGCGAATGAGGCCACCGCTGGGGTTGCCGTTGTCGATCTCCATCAACTCACCCAAACACCCCATCCCATGCCCTATCTAGCGAACGCGGGTGAAGTGCGACCAGTAGCGGAAGAACGTTTCCCCGCGCCATGGACGGGATATACAGTAGCCGTGCCCCGCATTGATGTGCCGGTTTACATGCCCTGGTTGGTTCGACAGATAGAGCACAGGGGCGGGCAGATTCGGCCCTACATCATACAACGCTTGAGCGAAATTGGTCCCGAGTTTCCGGTAGTTGTTAACTGCACTGGTTTGGGTGCACGGCTGCTCACCGGTGATGCCCTTTTCCCTGTCCGTGGGCAAGTGATTTCGGTGCAAAAGCCGAAGGATCTAGTCAGTGATATCATCTATGCTGACGCAGATCAGGAAAAGACCACCTATATCATTCCGCGTAGTCGCGATTGTCTATTGGGCGGCACCTATCAATATC
>Ga0116151_10001640_pt1 | contig 20994 bp, 16 predicted proteins | sample AD_UKC117_MetaG_FD_89893 | JGI IMG/M metagenome (GOLD analysis project Ga0116151, IMG submission 89893) | Active sludge microbial communities of municipal wastewater-treating anaerobic digesters from Hong Kong - AD_UKC117_MetaG | ecosystem: Engineered > Bioreactor > Anaerobic > Digestate... | reverse complement strand
TGGTCGCCTTGGAGTAGGGGCATACCGTGTGCGCTTCCTTGACAAGCTCGTCGGCCAATGCCTGATCGACGCCTTTGATGATGCCGACAATATCAGCGCTCAGGAAAAACGCTCCGTTTTCATCCTTGTCAATGCCAACGGTCAGCTGTACATCCGGCGCGGGAATCGGCAGCTTCCTGACCCGGACTACATGCTGCAGGGCACTGCCAAAGCACGCGGCATATCCGGCCGCGAAGAGCTGCTCGGGGTTGTTGCCGGGTTTGGTTCCGCCCATTTCTGCGGGTGGGGACATATCGAATTCCAGGTTGCTGCCCTGCACGGCAACGTGGCCGCCGCGGCCTCCGGTGGAAAGTGCGGTTGTGGTATATAGAGCTTTCATGAGAGTTCCTCCTTCAATCTGTCGGCTGTTGACCGAATGCAATCGTACCGTAAGCCGATACAGCCATGGTAGCTTCCCATCCGCATCGGATTGGGAAATATTACTAGCGTACAGGAATAGGATGGACTTGTTTTTGCGTTATGAAACGGCTTCTATGCATTCATCTTTTCTATTATACCAAATCATCGATCTGGCGACAAATCAGGATTTGGAAGTATCAAATGGTGACCATAAAATAAAAGAAACCCTTGTACCGATAGCGATACAAGGGTTTCTTTCTGGTGCGGTCGATGGGACTTGAACCCATACTCGGTTAAGAACACGCCCCTCAAACGTGCGCGTATGCCAATTCCGCCACGACCGCAGGCAACGGCTATTATATGGGTTTTTGGGGTGTTTGTCAATATCAGATTTGCGGAAAAGTGTAGTTTCTGTCCGGAAACGAATTGTGGATGAAAACCAGAAAATACTTGACAAAGCGGGTCTTGATTTGATATTATTTTCGTTGGCATCAATAGACTCCATTAGCCCCGGATGTTTATTGAACGGTGTGCGTTTGCTGACCATCAAACGCGGCCAAAACCTTGATTGTTTCCTTTGAAGGAGGATATCAACTTTGAACACCTACATGGAAAAAACCGCGGATGTACAGCGCAAATGGTACATCGTGGATGCGCAGGACGTCGTCCTGGGCCGCCTGGCCACGCGTGTCGCATCCGTTTTGCGCGGAAAACATAAGCCCACGTACACCCCGCATGTCGACACTGGCGATTATGTTATCATCATCAATGCCGACAAAGCGGTGCTGACCGGCAAGAAGCTGGATCAGAAAATGTATTATCACCACTCGGGTTATCCGGGCGGCCTGAAAGAGACGCCGTACCGCCGCCTGATGGCGGAAAAGCCTGAGTTCGCCGTGAAAAAGGCGATCGTCGGAATGCTTCCCAAGGGCCCGCTCGGCCGCAGCATGGCAAAGAAGCTGCGTGTATACGCCGGTGCGGAGCATGAGTATGCGGCGAAGAAACCTGAAACGCTTGAACTCAAGTAAGGAGATAAATAAGAATGGCTAAGATTGAATACAGTGCCGTCGGCCGCCGCAAGAGCGCGATTGCTCGTGTCAGGATGGTAGCGGGCGATGGAAAAATTATCGTCAACAAGCGCGATCTGGACAGCTATTTTGGTCTGGAAACGCTCAAGATGAACGTGCGTCAGCCCCTGGAGCTGACCAAAGCCGGAAGCGACATGGACATTCTTGTCACCGTCACTGGCGGCGGGCTTACGGGCCAGGCAGGCGCAATCCGCCACGCCATCAGCCGTGCGCTGGTGAAGGTCAACCCGGAGCTCAGAGACAGCCTGAAGAAAGCCGGATTCCTCACGCGTGACCCACGCATGAAGGAGCGCAAGAAGTACGGCCTGAAAGCCGCGCGCCGCGCACCGCAGTTCTCCAAGCGCTAATCGATTGCAATGTTTGGGTGGGAGTTGTCCGTTTAAGGGCAGCTCCCTTCCTGCTTCTTGGGAGGTGTTCATGTGTCTGTATGTTATCTGATCGGCGCGGGCTCGTTTACGCTGCGCGATTTGTATCCCAATGCCGGAGATTTCGTCATCGCGGTTGACGGGGGATTTTCGGCTGCCGTCGCCTCCGGTATTACGCCGGATCTTTTGGTCGGCGATTTTGATTCGCTCGCGCAGATCCCGGGGGATATCCCGGTCAAGGCCTTTCCGCCGGAAAAGGATCAAACCGACATGGCGCTTGCCCTGGAAGAAGGTATGGCGCGCGGCTACTGTTCCTTTCGCTTTTACGGGGCCGGCGGGGGGCGTGAGGATCACACCTACGCAAACCTCCAGCTGCTCTCCAGCGCGGCTAGGAGAGGCTGTACGTGCCAAATGGTGTGTCCAGAGTATGATGTATACGCCCTGACCAACGGCTCGCTGCGTTTGCCCCTGCAAACAGCTGGGAAGATTGTTTCGGTCTTCTCTCACGGCGACAAAGCCGAGGGGGTTACGCTGGAGGGGCTGAAGTACCCGCTTAAGGACGCAACCCTGACCTGCGATATGCCTCTGGGCGTCAGCAATGAAACGACGGGGGAGAATCCCATGATAACCGTTCAAAACGGCACGCTCCTGATTTATGTAATGCTTTGATACACAAACAAAAACCCCGCTTCGGCGGGGCTTTTATTTTATCTAAAATCAGGGTCACAGATGCCAATTACCACAGCAGCCGTTTCTCGTCCTCTTCCTTGGAATCCACGGATGTCGCCAGATTCTCCACGTGGTCGCCGATGCGCTCCATGTTATTGAGCATATCCAGGAAGAGCATGCCGTTGGTCGGAGAGCATTTCTTTTCCTTCACACGGTCCATGTGATGGTTGGTCATCTCATCGCACATGCTGTCGATCTCATTCTCAAGATCCGTTACCTTCTTGATGACGACCGGATCGATGATCTGCTTATTGACGATCTCTATGGCCTGCTCCAAGGCTTGCGTCACGATCTGGTACAGCGCTTCCAGCTCATGGATCGCTTTGTTGGTAAAGGCCCGCTTCGCATTGCGGCGGGTGGCGGCGATCTCTGTGATGTTCACCGCATGATCGCCAATGCGCTCCAAATCGTTAACCACGTGGAACAGGGAGCCCATCAGGTGCACGTCGCGCGCGGTGAGGGTAAGCCCGCGCAGCTCAATCAGCTTGGCGGTCACCTCGGTATTGAGGAAATCAATCACGTTTTCTCGGTTGTTAAACTCGTCCAGCGGCGTATCCTTCTGGGCAAAGAAATAGTCCATGGAGGCGGCGAAGTTCTGCTTCACCAGCTCGCCCATACGCGTAACCTCACGGAAAAGCTGCTTGGCGGCGATTGGCGGGGTGGAGAACAGGCGATCGTCGAAATAGGTCAGGCGCATGGGCTCTTCTGCCTTGTCCTGGCCACGTACCACGAAGTATGCGGCTTTCTCCAGGATTCTGGACATCGGCAGAAGGATGACCGTCGTGGTTACGTTGAAGATGATATGTGCCAGGGCAATCTGCAAGCGCAGGTTGTCACCGGCGAGCTGTTCAATCCAGTCGGCAAATGGCAGTGTCAGCGCGATGATGATGAAAAGCACAGAGCCGATGACATTGAACAGCAAATGAACGATAGCCGCCCGGCGTGCTGTTTTATTCGTTCCAATGGATGCCAGCAGCGCCGTGATACAGGTGCCGATGTTTTGGCCAAACAGGATGAAAATGGATGAGTGCAGTCCGATCAGGTTGGCGCTGGCCAGCGCCTGCAGGATACCGATGGAAGCTGAGGAAGACTGCAACAGCGCTGTGATCAGCGCGCCGATGATTACGCCCAGGAAGGGGTTGGAGACCTCCGTAATCATCGTACGGAAGCCTTCCCAGTCGCGCATGGGCTCCATGGCGGCCGTCATGGTTTGCATGCCGACAAACAGAATGCCCAGGCCGATGAAAATCTGGCCGATCATCTTGAAGCTTGAACGCCCTGAAAGCAAAAGAAAAATCAAACCGATCACAGCGAAGATCACGCCGAAATCTAGTTTGACCGACAGCATCAGGGAGGTTACGGTGGTACCGATGTTTGCCCCCATAATGACGCCGATGGCGTTTCTCAGGGGCAGGAGTCCCGCGTTGACGAAACCGACCACCATCACGGTGGTTGCGCTGGATGATTGGATAACGCCCGTGACCATCGCGCCCACAAGCACGGCCGAGAATTTGTTTTTTGTCAGCACTTCCAGCAAGCGCTGCATACGGTGTCCTGCTGCTTTTTCAAGCCCTTCGCCCATTTCCTTAATGCCGTATAGGAACAAAGCGAGGCCTGCAAACAGCTTAAGCACATCCATGAACTGCATGCCAACCCTCCAGATTGAGAATGTCTGATACATCCTGGGAATTTACATGGCACTCATGCGAATATAACGCGAAATTTACATTCATGCCTGTCATAGCGTACCATACAGACCATGTAAAGTAAAGGTAAATTGATCGCGCATTTCCAACCGGAAGTTGCAGTTTATTGTGTGGTGGATTCAGCTACCGCGTCCAGACGTGCTCAGGTCAGCAAGGTTGTGCAGGAAGGCGATTCTAGCTTGTATAGAAAAACACAGCGGGATTAACCCGCTGTGTTTGATGTTTGTCTATACAGGTGATATTACTTCTTTGTGGGCCGCCTGAGGAAGGCCGGAATGCCCAGATCGTCGCGTTCGGTCGGTGCCGGCTCCTGCGGCTGTGCGGACTGGCGGGGCGACCGGGACTGCTGCTCCGGTTTCTGCTCCTGGGTGTAGCCCGGCTGCTGTTTCGCCCCGTAGGACTGGCCATACTCCATCTGCGGGATGTTCTGATAGGGCGTACCCTGACCCTGCGCGCCGTAGGCGGGCTGACCCTGCATGCCCTGCATCCCCTGCGGAATAGCCGCCGGGGTGGGAGCGCCGCCGTAGCTGCCATAGTAGCCGCCGGGGCCTGCGTTGGGAAGCCCGTCGGGAACGTCGTTATAGCCCGTTGCGGGATAGTCCTGCTGTACAAAGGGGGTAGCGCCATAGCTGCCGGTATAACCGGTATTCAGATCGCCGCCAAAGGAGTGGGTCCAGTCGCTGCCGGTATCGGCACGCGAGCTTTCCTGCTTCTGGGGGAAGGGAACCTTTTCAAAACCGGTGGCGATAACGGTAATACGAACCTCGTCGCCCAGTTCTTCGCTAACACCGGCGCCGAAGATAATATTGGCATCGTCGTCGGCTTCCTGCATCACAAGGCTTGCGGCCTCGTTGATATCAATGATGCTCATGTCGCTGCCGCCCGTTACGTTGATCAGGATGGCGCGCGCGCCTTCTATATTGGTTTCCAGAAGCGGGCTGAGAATGGCGTTCTTTGCGGCTTCGACAAGCTTGTTCTCGCCCTTGCCAACGCCGATGCCCATGTGGGCGAGCCCGCCGGATTCCATAATGGTCTTCACGTCGGCAAAGTCCAGATTGATCAGCGCAGGCAAGGCGATCAGGTCGGAAATGCCCTGGATGCCCTGGCGCAGTACATCGTCGGCGATGCGGAAGGCGTCCAGCATTGTCGTTCCCTTGGAAACAACCTGCAAAAGCCTGTCGTTGGGGACGACAACCAGCGTATCCACACGCTGCTTGAGCTCGATCACGCCCATCTCGGCATTCTTCATGCGCTGTTTGCCTTCGAATTGGAAGGGCTTGGTCACAACCGCGATGGTCAGGCAATTCAGGTCCCGCGCAATCTCTGCGATGACGGGGGAAGCGCCCGTGCCGGTGCCGCCGCCCATGCCTGCGGTGACGAATACCAGATCCGCGCCGCGAATGGCCTGTGCGATCTCCTCCCGGCTTTCCTCGGCGGCTCTGCGGCCAATGTCGGGAACAGCGCCTGCGCCCAGCCCTTTGGTCAGCTTTTCGCCGATCTGTATGGTTGTGCCCGCTTTGCTCGTCGCTAAGGTTTGACGGTCAGTGTTCACGGCAATGAAATCCACACCCTTAAGGCCGGAATCCACCATGCGGTTGATGGCGTTGTTGCCCGCGCCGCCGCAGCCGATCACTTTGATGCTGGCAAAGCTTTGCTGATCCTCAATCTGAAACTCTAGCACAGTATTTCCTCCTATACAACTTGCGTTGGCATACCGGAAGTCGTTTGTAAATAATGGTTAATTTCCAAGCAGACTTTTAAAAAAGTCTTTCACGCCGCCGCCGGATGCGTTGGGAGCGGTGCGCGCTTCAACCGTGTCAATGATGAGGTCCATCAGGCCCATTGCGCTGGCGTAGATGGGGGAAGAGAGCTTGATGGTCCGTTTCACGGTTTCGCGTACAGGCTTGCCAAGCCTGCCGGAGAGGTAATCACGCCCGCCGCGGTTTAATGCCAGGCCACCGCCGGTTAAGAAGATGTTGGACCAGTTGCCGGGCTTGATGCCGCTTTCTTCGACTGCATCTTTGACCATATCGGAGATCTCGTCCACGCGGGGCTCAAGCACTGCGGCGATGGCTTCCTGCGTAAAGCTTTCCTGCTTGGCGCCTTCGCCCAGGGAAACGGAGTAGGTCTGGCCCTTGCCAACAACCCCGTATACATAGTCGCGTTTGATTTGCTCGGCGGACTGCATGGGGATTTTGAGCCCCTCGGCGATATCCGCGGCAATGTGCCCGCCGCCGACAGGCAGGGATTTCTGGTAGATCACGGCGTCGCCCTCAACCACCATCACATCCGTGCAGGTGTAGCCGACGTCGATCAGGATGGCGGTCCGGTCGCGGTCCTCTTCCAATAGGTAGAGCATCGCCTCGCCGGTACAGCTGGAGAAGAACCCGCTCACCGCGATGTTCAGATCTCTGAGCCTTGCCATGACATCATCCAGAAAGAAGGTATCCGCCACCACGAAGGAAACGAGCGCTTTCAGCTCCGAGCCTTTCATGCCGACAGGTTCCAGCGTTTTCTTGCCGCCGTCCACCATAAACCAGGCGGGGCTGCGGTGCACAACCACGCCGCGAACGGGGGAGAGCTGTTTATCGGCTTCGTTGAAGATCTTCTCCACATGCTTGGGCGATACGCGCGGGTCCGCGCCCTGAATGGTGACCGAAGTCTCCACCACATACACGCGGGTGAACTCGCCGGGAACGCCGACGTTGATCTCCCTGAGCTTGCGCCTGGCCTGGGATTCCGCCTCGGTGATCGACTGCAGGATCGCGTCGTTGAGCACGACCGGATTGTTCCATTCGCCGTCGACATAGCCCTCATACTGGGCGATGCCGGCGCCGACGATATCGCACCGTTGGTTTCCGCTGGTCTCGGAGATCAGCGTAACGATTTTGCTTGTGCCAAAGTCAATCGCAGCGATTGTCGATTTCATTGCTAAACATTCCCCTGTTCCTTTATGGTCTTTGGTTCATATTCCAAGCAACATTGCTTATTCAAGTTCTTTCATGCTCCCAAACAGGCTCAAGCCTGCATAAATCCATGAATTTCATGAATAACTAGAGAGCGCCATATTTTATTGTATCCTTTTTATAAGGATTTCGCAATAGGAAGCGCTTCTTTTTTTCATTTGTTTGCCTGATAGCAAGCCCCTTTCCCGTTGATTTGAGGGTATGCGGAAGGAGACCATGCAAAAACAACCATAACGATGGACGATATCGTGCTTTCTCCTTCCCGCGTAGTATAGCATGGGTATCCACGTATGGGCAAGCCGTGCGCCGTCTTGTTACAGGTAAAGGGTGCGTATGCCAGTTGAAAATCGCGGCTCAACATGATACATTGAAGACTGGAAATAGTGTACGGAGGCGCAGGATGACAGATCGGATTGAACAGATACTGGAGCGGGTGGAAAAACCCGTGCGATATATAGGCGGCGAGGTCAACTCCGGGGTGATTCCCTTTGCAGAGGCGGAGGTTTCCTTCGCGTTCTGCTTCCCGGATACCTACGAGGTGGCCATGTCCCATCTGGGGATGAAAATACTCTATGGAATTCTAAACGCCATGCCCGGCGTGCTGTGCGAGCGCGTGTGTATGCCGTGGGTGGATATGATCAGCGAGCTGAAGGCTGAGAACATCCCCTTGTTCTCGCTGGAGAGCCGCACGCCGCTGCACAGGTTTGATATCGTCGGCTTTACCTTGCAGTATGAGATGAGCTATTCCAATATCCTGCATATGCTGTCCATGGGCGGAGTTCCCGTAAAAGCCGCCGACAGGGGAGACGGAGACCCGATCGTCGTAGCAGGCGGCCCCTGCGCATCCAACCCCGAGCCTTTGCACGCGTTTATCGACGCGTTTATGATCGGCGACGGGGAAGATGTGATCGGCGAAGTGACCACCCTGCTGCGTGATTTGAAGAAAGCTGGCGTTCCCCGTGCGGAGCGGCTGCGGCGGCTTGCGCAGATTGAGGGCGTATATGTTCCCTCCTTATACAAAGTAACGTATCAGGAGGACGGAACCATCCAAAGCTTCTCGCCTGTGGACGAAACAGTTCCCGCGGTGGTCCGCAAGCGCTTTGTGACCGATCTGGAGAGCGCGTTTTATCCCACGGCGCCGCCGGTGCCCTATACCCAGGTGGTGCACGACAGGATTGTGCTGGAAATCATGCGCGGCTGCACGCAGGGCTGCCGCTTCTGCCACGCGGGCATGTTTTACAGGCCTGTGCGGGAACGCAGCGTGGAAAAGCTGTTGCAGCTTGCCCAGGAGCTGGCGGATAATACAGGATATGAGGAAATGTCGCTTTCATCGCTTTCTTCAGGTGACTATACACGACTGCCGGAGCTGTGCCAAAGGCTGCAGGAGCAGTTCAAGGATCAGCATATGTCGTTATCCCTACCGTCGCTTCGCATCGACAGCGTTTTAAAGGACACCCTGATCGAGTCCGACAACGTTCGCAAGTCGAGCCTCACCTTCGCCCCGGAGGCAGGCACGCAAAGGCTTCGGGATGTGATCAACAAGGGCGTCACCCAGGAGGATCTGGCCGAAAAGTTGACGGACTCGTTTGAAAACGGCTGGAACAGCGTCAAGCTCTATTTTATGACCGGCCTGCCGACTGAAACCATGGAGGATATCGAGGGGATTTTCAAGCTCAGCAAGGCGGCGGTGGATCGCTACTACGCCGTGCCTAAACCCAAGCGCGCCAAAGGCCTGCGCATCACGGTGAGCACCTCGGTGTTTGTGCCAAAGCCTTTTACACCCTTCCAGTGGTGCGCGCAGGATACGCCCGAGGCGATCCGCGAAAAGCAGCTGGCGCTGCGCAATATGCTCGGCTCGCTTCGCGCCGTGCATTACAACTGGCACGATTCCCTCACCAGCCGCATGGAAGCCTGCTTTGCGCTTGGCGACCGCCGCATGGCCGACGTACTCTACCGTGCCTTTGAGCTTGGCTGCAAGCTGGACGGCTGGAGCGAGCAATACCGAAACGATTTGTGGCTCAAGGCGTTTGCCGATACGGGCGTCGATCCGGCGTTTTACGCCAACCGCGCGCGCGGGGAAGATGAAATCCTTCCCTGGGAGTTTATCGATATCGGCGTCACCAAGGCGTTTTTGTTGAAAGAGTGGCACCGTGCCCAGCGCGCGGAGGTTACCCCGGACTGCCGGCAGCACTGCAACGCCTGTGGTTTACAGCAAGTGAAAGGATTGTGCGCGGCATGCGAATGATGGTCGTTTTTGAAAAGCCCTATGCCCTGCGGCACATCGGCCATCTGGATTTGATGCGCACCATGCAGCGTGCTCTGCGCCGCAGCGGGCTGCCCGTGAAGTACAGCCAGGGCTTCAACCCGCATATCAAGCTGAGCTTCGCCTCGCCGCTTAGCGTGGGAATTGCGGGCGAGCGTGAGATTATGGATGTGCCCATGGAAAGCGAAGTCGCCGAGGATGCGTTTGCCTCCGCGCTGGATCGCGTGATGCCGCCTGGTATGCGGGTGAAGACCGCCCGTGCGATTGACGACAGGTTTCCTACCCTGATGAAGCTTGCGGCAGGCAGTCGGTTCCGCATCGAACCGGACGCTGATGCCGGGACGCTTGCCGACGGCATCCAAAAGCTGCTCGCGTTGGACGAGTATATGGCCGTGCGCAAAACCAAGAGCGGCGAAAACCTTGCCAATATCCGCCCGTATATCCAAACGCTGGAGGTTCGGGACGGCGCGATCTTCTTCACCGCATTCAACCTGCAAAGCGGGTCGCTCAAGCCCACCGTGGTGATGGACGCGCTGTTTTCACTGTCCGGCACACAACCGTGTTATTATAAGGTGATACGCGAAGTCATTTTGGCCATAGACAAGCAAGACCGCCTGCACCCGCTGGAGGTGACGGAAATTGATTGAGAACCTGCATATCCTCGTCAAGGCCGACGCACAGGGCCGCAGCATTGCCGTAATGGAAAACAGCCGTCTGGTGGAGTTCTATCAGGAATGCGGCGCGGAAGACAGCTATGTCAACGCCGTGTTTCTGGGCAAGGTGGACCGGGTCATGAAGGGGCTTGACGCCGCCTTTGTGAAGATCGGCCAACCCAAGGCGGGCTTCCTGCCGATCAAGGAAATGGAAAGCTTTGCTAAGACTTCCAAGGGCGAAGCGCTTGCCGCCGGAGCGGAGCTCATCGTACAGGTGAAAAAGGACGCCAAGGGCGATAAAGGGGCGTTTGTATCCCGCGATATCGCCCTGCCGGGCCAGTATATTATTTATATGCCGCTCAACCGCCACGTTGGCGTGTCCGAGCGGGTGACCGACGAGTCGGAAAGAAAAGCGCTTGCGGAAACCGGAAGGCAGCTTGCGGGGGGAGCATTTGGCATCGTCATGCGCAACGCCGCCGCCGGACAGAGCGAGGACGCCCTGCGGAATGAGCTGGAAACCCTCAAGTCCCGCTGGACACTGATTACGGAAAAGGCGGAGCATGCCAAAGCGCCGGAGCTATTATACCGGGAGGATTCGCTGCTGTCTGTGCTTGTGCGTGATTACGCGCCGCGCTACACCCTGCACATCACCTGCAACGATAGGGTGAACCGCATGCCTGCTGCGCCCGTTGGGCTTTTGTGGGAACAGATCAAGAACCCGGAGCTTGATGCCCTGTGGGCCAAGCATACGATTGACGAGCAGGTGCGCACCGCGCTTTCGCGCCATGTACCGCTCCATAGCGGCGGAACCCTGACCATCGACGAGCGCGAAGCGCTGACGACCATCGATGTCAACTCCGGCTCGTTCACCGCCAAAGAGGACGCCGCCTATCAGCTCAATCTGTCCGCCTGTGCGGAGATTGCCGCACAGATCCGGCTTCGCAACCTGTCGGGGATCATCATCATTGACTTTGTGGATATGGACACCGACGAGCAGCGTGCGCAGGTTGCCGCCGCACTACAGAATAATCTGACCCGGGAACGCCAGAAGACCGTCATCCACGGCTTTACCAGCCTTGGACTTCTGGAAATGACCCGCAAGCGCATGGGGATACCCCTGCGCGATATGCTCAAGGAGCCTTGCAGCGTTTGCGCAGGCACTGGATACAAACGGAAAGGGAAACACTCGCTTGCATAAGGAACCGATACAGGTCTCCAAAGAGGAGATGGAAACACAGGCTCTTGCCATGGATGCGTTTCGCACCATGGACGCCTGCCCCAGAAGCTATCACATCGTTACCTACGGCTGCCAGATGAACGCCCACGATTCGGAAATACTGTCCGGAATGCTGGAGCGCATGGGCATGGAGGAGGCGCACGACAGGCGCGATGCCGATCTGGTGATTTTCAATACCTGCTGCGTGCGCGAAAACGCTGAAAGGCGCGCACTTGGCAACGTGATCTGGCTCAAGCAGCTGAAAAAAGAAAAACCCGGCCTGATCATCGCCGTATGCGGCTGCATGATCCAGCAGCCACACATGGCCGAGAGGATATTGAAGCAATATCCGTTTATTGATCTGGCCTTTGGCACGCACAACCTGTATCAGCTCCCTTCGCTGTTAAAAGACCTGCTGGAAAGAAACCAGCGCGTTATTTCCGTCAGCCGGGAGGAGGATCTGATCGCCGAAGGGCTGCCCGTGAAGCGCTTGAACGACTACAAGGCTTACATCACCATCATGTACGGCTGCGACAATTTTTGCACCTATTGCATCGTGCCCTATGTTCGCGGGCGGGAGCGCAGCCGCCGCATGGACGATATTCTGCGGGAGGCCGAAGCGCTGCAAAAGTCCGGCGTGCAGGAGATCATGCTGCTGGGGCAAAACGTGAACAGCTACGGCGATGGGCGCGATTTTCCAAAGCTCTTAAAAGCATTGGACGGCATCGGCATTCCGCGCATCCGCTTTATGACCTCGCATCCCAAGGACCTGTCCGACGAGCTGATTGCGGTTATGGCAGGCGGCAAGCACATCTGCAACCACCTGCACCTGCCCGTGCAGAGCGGCTCCAACGAGATTTTAGGAGCCATGAACCGCGGGTATACCCGCGAGCGCTATATCGAGCGCGTACAGGCTCTGCGCAGCGCCGTGCCGGATATCGGCATCACCACCGATTTTATCATCGGCTTTCCGGGGGAAACGGACGCCCAGTTCATGGACAGTGTTTCACTGGTCGATACAATCGGGTATGATTCAGCGTTCACCTTTATCTATAGCCCGCGGGTCGGCACTGCCGCCGCCAGGATGAATGAGCAGGTGCCGGCGGATGTATCCGCGCAGCGCATCCAAACCCTGATTCAGGCTGTGGAGCGCAGCACCGAGCGCGTGCACCAGTCGCTGGTCGGGCATACCGAGCAGGTACTGGTCGAAGGCGTATCCAAGCGCTCCCAAACCATGGTGTCGGGCAAGGGACGGCGAAATATCACCGTCACGTTTGCAGGAGATCAGCGGGATATCGGTAAACTAATACAGGTGAAGATCGTCTCGGCAGCGGCCAATACGCTCCGGGGAGAAAAGGAGACTATGGAATGAACAAGGTACTATTGCAGGCAGAACTACTGGGAGAGGCTATCCTCGAAAGCGAAGAATACGTTTCCATGCGCCTGGCAGAACAGGCGGTCATCGATAACGACGAAGCGCAGCAGCTGATCCAGGCATATTCCGAACTGAAGGACGCGTTCCAGGAGGAACTTGGCAAGAAACCGCTGGATAACGATGCGATTGCCAAGGCTGGCGAGGCCGTGAAGGCAATGGAAGCAAAGCTTGCGCAAAACGAGCTGATTAATTTCATGCGCGAAAAGAGCGCGGATTATTCGGATCTGATGAACGAGCTCAACGCCGTCATCGGCCGCGTAGTGAATGGCGAACCGGAAAGCAGCTGCTCCGGCGGCTGCGAAGGCTGCGGCGGTTCCTGCAGCCACTGATCAAACGGCTTCGCCCGGCATCGCCTCCCGCTCGCTTTTCCGCCATCCTTTGAGCCCTCAAACCTGGCGGAACTGCCTTTGACCCTTTTTGGCAGCGTGTCGGGCGCATGCGTTCACGAACAAAAAACTGATATTCGAGGTACACATGCCCATTTCACCCATGATGCAGCAATACCTGAACATCAAGCAGAAGCATGAGCACTGCCTGCTGTTTTACCGTGTCGGCGATTTCTATGAAATGTTCTTTGAGGACGCGAAAATCGCCTCCAAGGAGCTGGACCTGGTGCTGACCGGCAAGGATTGCGGACTATCGGAACGTGCGCCGATGTGCGGCGTTCCGCATCATGCGGTGAATGTGTATGTGCAGCGGTTGATTGAAAAGGGGTACAAGGTCGCCATCTGCGAGCAGCTCACAGAGCCCACCAAGGGCAAGCAGCCCGTGGAGCGCGATGTGGTACGCATCATCACGCCCGGTACCGTGGCGGATTCCGCCATGCTCGATGAGAAAGCAAACGCCTATATCCTCTGCCTGTACTTCAGGGGAAAGGGCGTTTCTTTGGCCTATACGGACGTATCCACAGGCGAGTTTACCGTGAGCCTGCTGGAGGATGCCAGGAAAAAATTGCGGGACGAGATCGCCCGCATCGCTCCGCGCGAAATGCTGACCAGCGACGAGCAGGCGCTGCTGGAGTGCATCGGCGAGGCCGTGCCGGTCTCGGCCATCCCGACGGTCGCCTTTGATAAGAAAAACGCGGAGAAAGAGCTTTGCGAGCATTTTCAGACCGCGTTTGCCAAAGCGCTTGGCTTTGAGGACCGGGATATCCGCATCAACGCGGCGGGCGCGCTGCTGAAATACCTGCGCGATACGCAGAAGAACGCGCTATACCACATCACGCAGATTTCGTTCCGGCAGGGACTGGAAACCATGATGCTGGACAGCGCCACACGGCGCAACCTGGAGCTGACCCAAACCATGCGCGCGGGCGAGCGCAGAGGCTCACTTTTATGGCTTTTGGACAGAACCAAAACCGCCATGGGCGCGCGGCTGCTGAAAACCTGGGTGGAAGAGCCGCTCATCAACAGAGAGCGTATTGAGATGCGCCTTAACGCCGTGGAAGCGTTTAGGAACGATGTGCTGACAGCCGATGATCTGGCGGACGAGCTGGAGAGCGTTTCCGATCTGGAGCGCCTTTTGTCCAAGCTCAGCTACCAGAGCTTCAACGCCCGCGACAGCCTGGCCCTGATGCGCTCGCTGCAAAGCGTGAAGCCCATCAAGGAGAAGTTGAAAGGCTACAAGGAATCAGGTATCGAATCGCTGTATCGCACACTCGCGCCGCTGCAAAGCCTGTGCGAGCTGATCGGCAGGGCCATCCATCCGGATGCACCGCCCACTATTACCGAGGGTGGGATCATTGCCGACGGCTATAACGAGGAACTGGACGAGTACCGCAGCGCTGCGCTGCATGGTAAGCAGTGGCTGATGGAGCTGGAAACCAAGGAACGCGAGGAGACCGGCATCAAGAACCTGAAAATCCAGTACAACCGGGTATTCGGGTACTATATCGAGGTCACAAAATCCAATCTGAGCCTCGTGCCGGACCGCTACGCCCGCAGGCAGACGCTGGCCAATGCCGAGCGCTTTATCACCCAGGAGCTGAGCGAGATTGAGCGCAAGATCACCGGCGCGCAGCAATCCGCCGTATCCCTGGAAACCGAGCTGTTCAACGGTGTCCGCAAGAAGATCGAGGCCGATATTCCCGCCATCCAGCAAAACGCGCTGGCGCTGAAAACGCTTGACGTACTATTGTCCCTGTCCAGGGTCGCGCGGGATTACGGCTACGTGAAACCGGACATGCTGGAGAACGGCGTTCTGGAGATAGAGAACGGCCGCCATCCCATCGTGGAACAGATGCTTGTGGACGAATCCTTCGTGCCCAACGACACCCTGATGGACAAGGGCGAGCACCGCATGCTCATTGTGACCGGGCCCAACATGGCGGGCAAGAGCACCTATATGCGGCAAGTGGCACAAATTGTTGCCATGGCGCAAATCGGCAGCTTCGTGCCGGCTGACAGCGCCAGGATCGGCGTCGTTGACCGCATTTTCACCCGCATCGGCGCATCGGACGATCTGGCCGGCGGTCAGAGCACCTTTATGGTGGAGATGAGCGAGACCGCGAGCATCCTGCGCAACGCCACGGCGGATTCGCTGATCATTCTGGATGAAATCGGCCGGGGTACCAGCACCTTTGACGGTTTAAGCATCGCCTGGGCGGTGGTGGAATACATTCTCGATCCAAAAAAGATCGGCGCCAAAACGCTGTTTGCCACGCACTATCACGAGCTCAGCGAGCTGGAAGGCCGCTACGAGGGCGTGAAGAACTATTGCATTACCGTCAAGGAGCATGGCGAGGACGTGATCTTCCTGCGCAAGATCATGCCCGGCGGCGCGGATAAAAGCTACGGCGTACACGTTGCGCGCATCGCGGGCATTCCGCCCCAGGTGGTCTCCCGCGCGCATGAAATTCAGGCAAGGCTCGAGGTCAGCGATATCAACCAGGAGACCATCAGCCAGAATATCCTTGAGACAAAGAAAAAGAAAGACAGGCAGGTAGACCTGTTCCATTTGGCGCACGATGAGCTTGTGGAAGAGCTGCAGGCACTGGACGTGAATGCCATGACACCCATGGACGCGCTTAACCATCTGTACCGCCTGCGTGAAAAGGCCAGGAAACTGTAATGAATACCGGAAATAGTCGCCCCATCCATAAGCTTCCCCCGGACGTCGTTGGCAAGATTGCCGCCGGCGAGGTGGTGGAGCGTCCCGCAGCTGCCGTGAAGGAGCTGGTGGAAAACGCCATCGATGCCGGCGCAACCGCCGTGACCGTTGAGCTGATCGACGGGGGCATCACCTCCCTGCGCGTATCGGATAACGGATTTGGTATTCCTGCCGGGCAGATGAGAATGGCGTTTGAACGCCACGCGACCAGCAAGCTGGATACGGCGGAGGAACTGTTACAGGTTCACACGCTGGGCTTTCGGGGCGAGGCGCTTGCATCCATCGCGGCGGTGTCAAAGGTCAGCTGTACCTCCAAAACCCAGGACGCGGAATACGGCATGAAAGCGCAGGTCGAGGACGGGCAGTTTGTGGACTTCCGCGAGGCGGCAAGCCCCGTGGGTACGGCGATTACGGTGAACGAGCTGTTTTTCAACGCGCCTGTGCGACTGAAATTTTTGAAGAAACCGGCGACCGAAGCCGCGTTGGTGTCCGACTATCTGGCCCGGCTGATGCTAAGCCGCCCGGATATCGCGTTCCGCTTTTCCAGCCAGGGGAAAACCGTCTATCGCTCCACAGGCGACGGCAAGCTGCTGTCCGCCATTTATGCTGTGTACGGCAAGGATGCAACCCAGTCCATGAAGCCTGTATCGGGCAATTTCGGCGGGGTGCTGATCGACGGGTATGTCGGCGTACAGGAGCTCGCCCGCGGCAACCGCCAGCAGCAGAGCTTTTTTGTCAACGGCCGCTATTTCCGCGACGATCTGCTGTCCAGGGCGCTGGAAGCCGCTGCCGAGGGCTATGTGATGATCGGGCGCTTCCCGATTTGCGTTTTGAACCTCACCATGGCATACGAACAGGTGGATGTGAACGTTCACCCCAACAAGCTGGAAGTACGTTTCCAAAATCCGCAGGCCGTCGCGGAGGCCGTTGAAACGGTTGTGCGCGATGCGCTGAAAACCGAGACCATCGAAAAGAAGCTGGTACCGACACCCGATCCGCCCAAGGCCGCCCCGCCGCCTATCGAGGTTGTGCAGCTGCAGGATGAAACGGAAACGCCGTTTATCCCACAGGTCATCCAGAGTGCACGCCCGGTGCTGCGCGAAGGGCCTAGAATGATGATTGCCGATGAAACCGACGAGCATGAACATGAACCCGAACCGGCCAACGCAGAGACAGAAGCGGTGCAGGGAGAGATTCCCGGCACGGAAGCGGCGGTTGCCAGCATTCGCTATATTGGGGCAGTATTCAATACCTATTTGCTGTTTGAGGCGGGGGAGAGCGTGCTGCTGATTGACCAGCACGCCGCCCACGAGCGGGTGCTGTTTGACCGTTTCATGAACCGCTACCAGGGCGAAATCCAGTCCCAGCGCTTGATGACGCCGATGCTGATTACGCTGACTGCCAAGGACGTCGACAGGATTGCAGAAATCCGCGAGGATCTGGAGGCAATCGGCTTTGAGCTGGATATTTTTGACACGACCACCGTTGCGGTACGCGCAACGCCGGTGATTTTAGGTGAAGCCGATCCTGTACATGAGCTATTGATCGATATTCTGGACGCAAGCTACGGGAGCGCCAAGAGCGTTTCACAGGAGCGCATGAAGCAGCGCGTGGCCCAGATGGCCTGCAAGCACGCCATCAAGGGCGGCGACAGGCTTTCGCATCACAACGTGGAAATGCTGATCCGGCAGATGCTGCAGTCAGGCATCCAGCCCACCTGCCCGCACGGCAGGCCGATTGTGCAGGAGCTTTCAAAGCGCGAGCTGGAAAAGCGCTTTAAGCGCATCCAATGAGCAAGCCGACGGTACTCTGTGTCGCCGGGCCAACGGCCAGCGGCAAATCGGCGCTCGGCATGGCGCTTGCGCAGGCTCTGCACGGCGAGATCGTTTGCATGGATTCCATGCAGATTTACCGTCGGATGGATATCGGCACGGCTAAGCCCACGGCGGAGGACCGGAGCAGCGTTCCACACTATCTGGTGGATATCCGGGAGCCGGACGAGGCCTATTCCGTTGCCCAATACGCGCAGGATGCAAAACAAGCGATACTGGACATACATAACCGCGGACGTGTTCCGATTTTAGTCGGAGGCACGGGCTTTTACCTGCGTGCGCTGACCCATGGATTAAGCCTGGGCAACATACCCAGCGATCCGCAGCTGCGGGAGCGGCTGAAGGCCGAGGCGCAGGACCCGGAGGGCCGCAGATGTCTGCATAACAGACTGAAAGCTGTCGATCCCGTATCGGCAGAACGCCTGCATGAAAACGATATCACCCGCGTATCGCGCGCCCTGGAGGTATACGAGCTGACGGGCGTACCGATCTCCGCCCAGGAGCAGCCCGCGTATGACAGTCCCTTTGCCTTCCGCATTCTGGGCACGGAGCTGGACCGCGCCGCGCTGTACCGCCGCATCGACGCCCGCGTGGACGATATGATGGCGGCTGGATTGCTTTTGGAAGTCAAAGCGCTTCTGGATAGCGGTATCTCCCCGCAGGCGCAGGCCATGCAGGGCATCGGCTACAAGGAACTGGTTCCTGTATTACTGGATGAGTACCCGTTGGAGGCCGCAATTGCCGACATCAAACGCAATTCTCGCCATTATGCCAAGCGCCAGCTCACCTGGTTTCGGCGGGACGATGCGGTGTATTGGCTGGACATGGCGACACCCAGCGCGTATACTAAGGCGTTGGATACGGCCAAAGCCTTTTTGGAAGGAACAGATATATGAACATACGGGAGACGGTCACAGAAGCGGAACGCGCTTGTTTTGACGCGTTCAGCCGCATCGATGCCGTGGAACTGCACAACACCGGGCACGTGCTGGAATTGTTCCAGCAACATCAGGTGGCCGCGCGCCATTTCAGCCAGACCACGGGTTACGGCTACGGTGATATCGGCCGTGATACGCTGGAAAAAATCTATGCCGATCTGTTTGCAGCGGAGGCTGCTATCGTGCGTCCGCAGATCGCCTCAGGCACACACGCGCTTTCATTGTGTCTGTTCGGGCTTTTGCTGCCCGGCGACGAGCTGTTAAGCGTAACCGGAAAGCCGTACGACACGCTGGACGGTGTCATTGGCATCACGGAGAGCGGCGTCGGCTCCCTGCGCGAGATGAACGTCGGCTACGCGCAGGTTGAGATGAACGATACCGGGCTGGATCTGGATGCGATCGCCAGGGCGATCAAACCAAGCACCAGGGTGATCTACGCCCAGCGCAGCCGAGGCTATGCGTTGCGCAAGCCGCTGATGCCCAAGGATTTCGCGCCGCTGAAAGCGCTTTTACAGAGTATGGGTTCCAGTGCTATTCTGGTTGTGGATAACTGCTACGGCGAGTTCACCCAGACCATGGAGCCCTCGCATTACGGCGCGGATGTGTGCGTGGGAAGCCTGATCAAAAATCCGGGCGGGGGACTGGCACCAACGGGCGGGTATATCGTCGGCTCCCAAAACGCCATCGACCGCATCGCCTGCCGCCTGACCGCGCCGTCGGTCGGGCTGGAAGTCGGCAGCTATGCCGCCGGGTATCAGCCGTTTTATCAGGGGCTGTTTCTGGCACCGCATGTGGTGGCGCAGGCGTTGAAAACTGCGGTGCTTGCCGCTGCGGTATTCGATAGCCTGGGCATGAACACAACGCCCGGAATTGATGATAAGCGCAGCGATATCATCCAGGCGCTGGAGCTTGGAACGCCGGAGAGGCTGATTGCCTTTTGCCAGGGCATCCAGGCCGCGTCGCCTGTGGACAGCATGGCCATGCCCGAGCCCTGGGATATGCCCGGCTATCCCGATCAGGTCATCATGGCGGCGGGAACGTTTGTTTCCGGCGCGAGCATCGAGCTATCGGCCGACGCGCCCCTGCGCGGGCCGTATACCGTTTACTTACAGGGGGGCTTAAGCTACAGCCACGGAAAGATCGCGCTGATCCGTACGCTGGAAGCGATGGACAGAAAGGGATTATTATGATGCGGCTGCAAAAATATATTGCGATGTGCGGGGTGGCCTCGCGCCGTGCCAGCGAGGCGCTGATCGCCGCCGGCCGCGTAACGGTGGACGGTGAAAAGGTTTCGGCGATGGGCGTACAGGTGGAGGACGGCCAGGTCGTCTGCATTGACGGCAGGCAGATCGCTCCCGAAACCCAGAAGCACTATATTCTCTACCACAAACCGGCAGGGGAGATGTCGACGTCGCACGATCCTGAGGGCCGGGCGACGGTGCTGGATAAATTTAAGGAGTTCCCGGTGCGCCTGTACTCCGTCGGGCGGCTGGATTTTGATTCCGAGGGCCTTTTGCTGCTTACCAACGACGGCGACCTGACCGAGAAACTGCTGCATCCCTCCAAAGAGGTCGAGAAAACCTATCTGGCCCGCATCACCGGGCACCTGACGGATGACGACGTCTCCCGCCTGATCCGCGGGGTGGATATCGACGGGCGGCTGACCAGCCATGCCAAGGTGCGCGTGATCCGCATCGACCCGCACTCCACCGATCTGTTCATCACCATCCACGAGGGCCGCAACCGCCAGGTACGTAAAATGGTGCAGGCCGTCGGCCACGAGGTGATGATGCTGCGGCGCGTGCGCTTCGGCCCGCTGACGCTTGGCAACCTCAAGCGCGGCCAGTGGCGGGAGCTGACACCGGAGGAGATCAACACGCTCAAGAGCCTTTGACGGTACTGTTCTTTTGCTGTACCTGCCTTGAAAACAAAAAGCCCTGCCTATACAATGAATAGGCAGTTTTTATTTGACGACAACGGAAGGGAACGATGAAACGCATGCATAAGATCCCCATGTCCACCCCGCTGGTCGAGATGGATGGAGACGAAATGACCCGCATCCTCTGGCAGATGATCAAGGACAAGCTGATTCTGCCGTATGTGGATTTAAAAACGGAATACTATGATCTCGGTCTCCAAAAACGCGACGAGACCGACGATCAGATTACCATAGACTCAGCCAATGCCGCGCTGAAATACGGCGTGGCCGTCAAGTGCGCAACCATCACCCCCAATGCCCAGCGCGTGGAGGAGTACGGCCTCAAGCAGATGTGGAAAAGCCCCAACGGCACCATTC
>Ga0116151_10001639_pt1 | contig 21015 bp, 18 predicted proteins | sample AD_UKC117_MetaG_FD_89893 | JGI IMG/M metagenome (GOLD analysis project Ga0116151, IMG submission 89893) | Active sludge microbial communities of municipal wastewater-treating anaerobic digesters from Hong Kong - AD_UKC117_MetaG | ecosystem: Engineered > Bioreactor > Anaerobic > Digestate... | reverse complement strand
TGAAGCGATAAAGGCAGCCTTAGATGAGTTGGGATGCAATATGGATGATGTAGTTGTAGAGGTCCTGGAAGAACCCAGCAAAAGGTTATTGGGTTTCATTGGAAACAAACCCGCGGTAGTTAGGGTCTCATTAGTTGAGAAGCCGGAGAATGAAGCAAGTAAGGTAGTTGAAGAACTCCTTCAAAAAATGAAAATAGAATACCAGATCGATAATATCGAATGGGACAATGGTGTCACAAGGATTAATATAGTGGGTAAAGACATGGGGTTATTAATTGGCCGTAAAGGAGAGACGCTGAATGCATTGCAGTTTCTTGCCGGGTTGATGGTTAACCGCAAGCGGGAGCAGAAGATGCGAATTGTATTAGATGTAGAGGACTACCGTAAAAAACGGGAGCAATCATTGGAGGCCTTGGCCTTGAGGCTGTCAGAAAAGGTAAAGCAAACCCAGAAGAATGTGATAATGCGGCCCATGAATCCACAGGAGAGAAGGATTGTACATACAATTCTGCAAGAGGACCCGCAATTGGTAACCTACTCCATGGGGGATGAGCCCAACCGAAAAGTAGTCATTGCGTTAAAGAAATAATATTATTAATGAAGAGACTGGTCGCAATGCAAGGCATAAGCGGTCAGAGGCCATCCAGAAAGTAGTCATTGGCAAAGCCCGTAAACGAAGCGTACAATACGTTGAGTGAACGGGCTTTTACAATCAAAGTCGCAAACATGAAAACCGAGTCGGGATGAGTTCATATTTACTAGGAAGAATTATTGGTAGCTGTGAGAGAGACGGAGAAATGGGAGAATCCGACCCGGACCAAGGGGGTGAAATCGATGAGTGAGGAACTGATTGCTGCGCTGTCTACCCCCCCAGGGGAAGGTGGAATCAGTATAATAAGAGCGAGTGGTAATGGGGTGATTGAACGGGTCGATCAGATATTCAGTCCAGCCAAAGGTATTAAACTGGCTAATAAGGATGGTTTCAGTCTGACTTTGGGCTGGATAACCGATAAGGATGGATCAAAGATTGACCAAGTTGTTATAGGCATAATGAGAGCTCCGCACAGTTATACCGGAGAAGACGTGGTTGAGATTAACAGTCATGGAGGCAGTCTTCCCGTTCGTCGATGCCTACAAAGATGTCTGGATCTGGGCTTGAGGTTAGCGGAACCAGGAGAATTTACCAAACGGGCATTCCTCAATGGCCGTTTGGACTTAAGCCAGGCTGAAGCAGTAATCGATATCATCCGTGCCAAGACCGACCGGGGTCTGCAGTTGGCCATGCATCAACTCGAAGGCAAAAGCAGGCATATAGAGGAAATTGAGGATAACTTGGTGCAGATTAATGCAATGGTGGAAGCCAGCCTGGATTTTCCTGATGAGGTCGGTGATCTGGATTATGATGCAGCGCAGAGTTTATTGACAGAGACAATAGACAAGCTTAATAATCTATTGGTAGCTGGGAGCCGAAACGAGGTTTACCGGGATGGAGTAGTAGTCGTTATCTGCGGGAAGCCTAATGTTGGCAAATCGAGTCTTCTAAATGCTCTGCTGCGCAAGGAAAAAGCCATTGTGACGGACATCCCGGGCACCACACGGGATGTTGTGGAAGATTATATAAATATTAGGGGAATACCTGTAAAAATAATGGATACTGCCGGGATAAGATTCACAGAGGACCGCGTGGAAAAGATCGGAGTGGAAAAATCCCGTGAGGTTATCGAGAGGGCGGACCTACTTATCTTCATGCTGGATATTGCTGAAGGTATTAGCCAGGATGATATAGACATATACAATTTGGTAGATCCGGGAAGGGTCATTGTGCTGGTGAATAAGGACGATTTAGAGAGCAAGAAAATCAGCCCATTACAATTGGAGGAGATGTTTGCCGGGGTAAAGGTCATACGTGCATCAGTTATAAATGAAGTAGGTTTAGAGGAACTGGAAAAAGCAGTGGAAGAAATGGTATTAAACGGAGCTGTACCTGGAGATGGACTTGACATTATGGTTAACATTCGCCAAAAAGATGCTTTGGAACGAACCTATGAACAAGTGAGGAACGCTAGACAAACCTTGAAGGCGGTACCGTTGGATTGTTTAGCGATCGATATTTGGGGCGCACTGGAAACCTTAGGGGAAATTAGCGGCAAGTCATTAAAAGAAGAAGTAATAGACAGGATCTTTCATGACTTCTGCGTGGGGAAATAGGTGATAATGTGATCTATGAAGCAGGTAGATATGAAATTATTGTGATCGGGGCTGGGCACGCTGGCTGCGAGGCAGCTTTAGCGTCTGCCCGTATGGGTTGCCGTACCCTATTGGTGACAATGAGCGTTGAATATATAGCATTAATGCCCTGCAATCCTTCCATCGGTGGTCCAGCCAAGGCCCAACTGGTGCGGGAAATTGATGCGTTGGGCGGAGAAATGGGGGTAAATATAGACAAGTCGAGTATCCAGATGAGGATGATTAACACTGGAAAAGGACCGGCTGTGCAAGCTTTAAGGGCTCAAGCTGACAAGCATGAATATGGCCGGGAAATGATTAAGACGATACTGGGTCAGCCAAAGCTCGATTTGCTCATGGCCGAGGTTGAAGATATAGAAACTGAAGATAGCATGGTCAAAGCCGTGGTGACCCGTACCGGGGCCCGATATGAGTGCCAGGCGATTGTCTTGACCACAGGGACCTATCTAAAGGGGAGAATAATTGCCGGAGAGGTAATCTATGATGGAGGGCCGGGAAATCAGTTCCCTGCCGTCCGATTGTCAGACAGCCTGAAATCCATGGGGATAAAGTTGGGCCGTTTTAAAACTGGGACACCTCCCCGCATTGACCGCAAAACGGTGGATTTCACAAGGATGGAGGAGCAGCCGGGGGATGAATATCCATGGAGGTTTTCCTTCATTAGTCCCCCACCCCAACGAGAACAGCTATCTTGTTGGTTAACCCACTCCACCCCTGAAACCCATCGCATAGTGATGGAGAATATAGACCGGGCACCGATGTTTACCGGGGTTATTCAAGGTCGCGGCCCACGTTATTGCCCGTCTTTTGAAGATAAGGTGGTGCGCTTTTCACACAAACCATCGCACCAGTTGTTCATTGAGCCAGAGGGCCGGGATACTGATGAAATGTATGTGCAGGGCCTGAATACCAGTCTGCCTGAAGATGTTCAGGTAAGAGTTCTCAGAAGCATTCCAGGCTTGGAGAATGTGCACATGATTAGGACAGGCTATGCCATAGAGTATGATTACGTAATTCCATCTCAGGCTCGATTGACCCTTGAGAATAAGGTCGTAGCCGGGTTGTTTACTGCCGGGCAGATCAATGGAACCTCAGGATATGAAGAGGCGGCTGCCCAGGGTCTCATAGCTGGGATAAATGCGGCATTAAAGATACAGGCAAGGGAGCCTTTTATATTGAAGAGAAGTGAAGCCTATATCGGGGTTCTGATCGATGACCTGGTCACCAAGCATGCAGACGAACCCTATAGAATGTTGACTTCGCGAGCAGAATACCGGCTGTTGCTGAGACAGGACAACGCTGACCTGCGATTGACGGAAATGGGGCGTGAGATAGGTTTGGTGGACGATTACCGATGGGCAGTATTTAGAGAAAAAAAAGCTCGTTTGGAAAAGGGCATTCGTCACCTCCAGACAACCAGCTTCACCCCTGCAGACAGGGATATGAGCCGTTACCTGGCTTCTCGGAGCAGCGCTCCGCTGCGTGACCGCACCTCCCTTTGGGAATTGCTGCGCCGCCCAGAAATCCGGATAGATGACCTGATTGACTCTGGTTGGATGGGATCTGCGGATGATGAGGTGATAAGCCAGATTCAGATACAGTGCAAATATGAAGGCTACATTAACAAGCAGCGTGAGCAGGTTCGCCGCTTCGAGAAGCTTGAGAACAGGCAGATTCCTAAAGATATTGATTATGAACAGGTTTATAGTCTATCAAATGAAGCATTGCAAAAATTAAAGGAGATCCGGCCGATATCGATAGGCCATGCTTCAAGAATCTCTGGGGTCACCCCTGCCGATATTAATATTTTATTAATATCGATGGAAAAAAGAAGGATTTAGCCATCTCATATGGAAATAAATGTAAACGAATACTTGCAGTTATTGATGGAAGAGAATAAACGGCATAACCTAGTTAGCCGCCAAACCACCAAAACAGATCTGGAATACCACGTACGGGATAGTCTTCAAATACTGCAATGGTATCACTTATCCGGACAGAGGGTCATCGACATAGGCACTGGTGCTGGGTTCCCTGGTTTGGTATTGGCTCTGGCGGAGCCGGATTGTCTAATGACTCTGGTCGAGGCGGACATGAAGAAAAGCAGATTTTTGCAACATGTTGTAGAAAACCTGCAGCTATCAAATGTCAAGGTGATAAGAGATCGGGTAGAGAGCCTCGGTCGGGACAAAAACTACCGGGAAGAATATGATTTATGCACCAGCCGAGCGGTAGCGTCGATGCGAATAATGCTAGAATACGGCATTCCCTTGATCAAGGTTGGCGGCAGGCTATTATTATGGAAGGGTAGCCATTTCAGGTCAGAGATCGACGAGGCCGAGCAAGCTCTGCATATGCTGGGCGGTTGCTTGGAGGAATTTCGACAATACAACCTAATTCACGAAGGGGACCGAGCAATAGTGGTGGTGCGTAAGTTATACCCTACCCCACCCCAATATCCCCGCAAGGTTGGAACACCGTCCAAAAGGCCCTTGTAGGAGGTCTGAAGGCAATGAAGCCGTTTGACAAATGGCTGGCGAAAGTCAACCCACGCAAAGTACTGGATCTGCCATTGGAAGCAATCAGCCGCAATCCTTACCAGCCCCGGAAGGATTTCAATGATTTGGAGCTAAAGGAATTAGCACAGTCGATATCCAACCATGGGGTGATTCAGCCGATTATAGTACGCAAGTCTAGTATTGGCTATCAGCTCATAGCCGGTGAGCGTAGACTCAGAGCCTGCCAGATGATAGGGAAGAAGACCATACCGGCCATAATCCACGATATCACTGACCGTGAGGTAGCTGCGGTCTCTTTGATCGAAAACCTGCAACGTAAAAACCTAAACTATTTTGAGGAAGCAGAAGCATACACGCGACTGATCAACAATTTTGGTATGACTCAGGAAGAGATTGCTCACAGTATAGGCCGCAGTCAATCATACGTGGCCAACAAATTACGTTTGCTTAAACTTGCAAAGGAAGTGCGATGCCTAATAGTAACAGAAACGGTTTCGGAGCGGCACGCCCGAGCACTGTTAAAGATTAATTCAGTGCAGACCCAGAAAGAAGTACTGCTCGCCATTTATGAAAAAGAACTGACAGTCAAAGATACGGAAGAGATAGTTGAAAATTTGCGGCATAACAATCTACCCCAGGAAAAGAATTATGGCAGTAGCCGGCAACAGGTATCAAGTGTAATCAAAGACGCACGCATATTTATGAACACAATCAGGGAGACTGTGAATCGAGCTCGTAAAATTGGGATAGACATGGTTATGACTGAGAACGACAAAGAGGACGAATTTGAATTCATCATCCGGGTGCCCAAGTTAAAACGGCAGCCACGCGCGGTTGTGAAGGGATAAACCGCCTCCCAATAAATGCCATAGTTCAAGCAGGAGTGTCTCCCCCTGCTTTTTCATTGGGATGATTTTTGGGAAAAGCATAAAAACATTAATCGGCTCTGATATAATAACAACCAGAAGCGCGTTTCTGGACAGAGGTGTTGCGAAATGCCGTATGAGGGCATTTTGGCCAGGAAGGGTGGGCAGTATTGGCTCGAATTATTGCAGTCGCCAATCAAAAAGGCGGAGTTGGTAAAACCACTACGGCGATCAACCTAGCTACCTATGTTGCCTTGGAGGGGAACAAGGTATTGTTAGTTGATGCCGACCCGCAGGGTAATGCTACCAGCGGTTTCGGGATCAATAGGAAACGATTAAAGTATTGTCTGCACGACTTTATGGTTGATGGTTTGGAGTTTCCCCAAGTAATGACTGTTACGCGGGTGGATCGGTTGGACCTTATTCCTGCTACTATTGATTTGGCTGGCGCTGAGGTGGAGTTGGTGAACCGCCCTAATCGCGAACAAGTACTGGCACTGGCACTGGCTCCGATAAGCGAATATTACGACTACATAATAATAGATTGTCCTCCTTCTTTGGGATTACTGACCATCAATGCTCTCACTGCGTGTGATTCGGTATTGATTCCCTTACAATGTGAATACTACGCCCTGGAGGGGCTCAGCCAGTTAATGGATACAATTCAATTGGTCCGGAGACAGCTTAATCCCAAACTCAGGGTTGAAGGCATCGTATTTACCATGTTTGATGGACGAACCAATCTTTCCATTCAAGTGGTAGATGAAGTTAAAAAACATTTTCGCAAGGATGTTTATAAGACTATCATCCCCCGCAATATTAGACTTAGTGAAGCGCCGAGCCACGGCAAGCCGATTGCCCTGTATGACGCGCGTTCCAAGGGGGCTGAGGTGTATCAAGAATTAGCCAGGGAGGTATTGGAACGTGGCAAAGAGAGAACGCGGTTTAGGTAGAGGATTGGAAGCTTTGCTGCCTGCCAAGGGTGGGGACTCTGCTCCAATCTTGAACCTTGAGTTGAATAAAATAGTGCCTCAACTAAACCAACCGCGCAAGAATTTTGAAGACGAGGCTTTACAGGAGCTGGTGGATTCAATAAAGGAACATGGTGTGTTGCAGCCAGTACTTGTACGACCGAAGGATGACCATTACGAGATAATAGCAGGAGAGAGACGTTGGAGGGCGGCGCAATTGGCAGGACTGGAGAGTTTGCCAGCGCTGATCAGGGAGATAGAGGATATTCAAGCTGCAGAAATTTCCTTAGTAGAAAATCTGCAAAGGGAAGATTTGTCAGCCATTGAAGAGGCCCAGGCATTTAAGAACCTATTAGAGCATTATCAGTATACCCAAGAGCAGGTGGCGGCACGGGTGGGCAAGAGCCGAGCATATATAGCCAACACTATTCGGCTGTTAAAACTCAGCCCGGAAATCATTGAAATGATAGAAAAGAAGAAGATATCGCCTGGACATGCCCGGGCGCTGTTATCACTCCGCACCTCGCGTGAACAGATAGCCGCAGCATATGAAATTATCAATGGCAAGTTATCGGTTCGGGATGCGGAAAAGAAGACCAGGGATAAAGGCGCAGGAGAAAAGGTGTCCCGAAAAGGTGCTGATATTATGGAGGTGGAGGAGCGCCTGCGCCAGTTGTTGGGGACCAAGGTAGAAATCAAGACCAGCCGCAGGGGTGGAAAAATCGAAATCTCTTATTATGATGACGAAGATCTGGAGCGATTGGTAGACATTATGGGTGCCTAGACAAAATACGTTGTTGGCAGGAAATAACTGACTTCACCGAGAGCCCCTCCAGTAAACTGGAGGGGCTATTTTATGATTAAGAGCAGGGGTCGGTTACTGTGGTCTAATTAGCTGAGGGATTAACCAGGAAACGTTATTGGTGAACCAAAACTGTAAGGTTTCACGTGAAACAGGTTGACATGTGACCGTGTTTCACGTGAAACAACAGGGACTTATTCGTGTTTGTTGTTGGAGATAGCGAGGAGCTCATTAACCCGAGCGTAAACGCTCAGGAGAGAAACGTGCTCTTGCTGGGCAATAAGGGCGCAATCTTCGAATTCTGGTTTGATATGGACCTCTCCAAAACAGGTCCTGGCGATCTTAATACGAACCGGTCCCCAGGGTGTAGTCAAAACCTCTTCCCGCCTAGGGGCCAGGAAACGGTTCTGCAGACGGAATCTTACTCCGAGTGACCCAGTTTCACGGATAAGTATGCGAGATAATTCCTCAACTGCATGGGGGCGGGTTACCAAAGTGATAAGCGTTCCCGGGCGATTCTTCTTCATATGTATAGCTTCAGTAAAAAAATCCAAAACGTCGGTGTGTTTGGTGAAAACATGGTGGAGGTATGAAAATATCTCCGGATTAAGATCATCTACTTCAGTCTCAAGAATAGCCACAGAATCAAGTTCGCAATTCCCATCAGATACCGAAGCGCGGACAGCTCGCAACAGGTTAGGAACACTGTCGTCCCGAACAAAGACACCGGCGCCATAACCTATCTTGACCGGGGTGAACGGCGGCATATCCGCTCGAGGAGAAGCAATGGAAGTCAAGAGAGCAGCTCCGGTAGGAGTAACTAATTCTAAATGGGTCGAGACAGCATAACAGGGATAGCCCTGTAAAAGGAGGGCAGTGGCAGGTGCAGGCACTGGGTAACGTCCGTGACTTATATCTACCAATCCCTGAGCCCATGGCAGGCTGGAAGCATAGACTTTGTTGATTCCCATTGATTCAAGGCACAAAAAGGTGCCAACAACATCAACAATAGTGTCGACCGCTCCAAGTTCATGAAAGTGGATGTCATCTATATGCACTCCGTGCACTTCAGCTTCAGCAGCAGCCAGCTTCCGAAACACCAACAAAGAGTTAGTTTTGATAGCGGCAGGCAATGGACTTTCCAAAATGATTGTCGAGATGGAACTGAGGTTTCGTTGTGGAGCTTCATCTGCTTGTACTGTAAATGAAGAACAACTAATCCCCTGCCGAATCTGTTTGTTTACCGCAATACGGACACCAATATCGAGGGATGTTATACCTTCCTGCAGGGTCTCCCAATTGGCACCGCAGTCTAGCAGAGCGCCTATTATCATATCGCCGGAAACTCCGGAGAAACAGTCCAGATACAAAATCTCCATAGTACTCCCTCCAGGAAATGTTTCATTTAGGTATCCTGGTTATTACCTGATTCCAAGCGGGTTATTGGAATATCATTATTATACTATAACGGTGGGGGATAGGAAGATAGTGGGACTCAGTTACAATAAGCAGGATTTAATTGCTTGCTATTGCGCAGCCGCAGGTTGGTAGGAATACTCTGAATGAAACGTCATCTCCCTGTTGTAAAGGATATGGGCTCCCCAAAGTCCCTGGGAAATGAGGTCAGCCATACGATACACAACGAATAATCTGGTGTTTTGTAAAACCATCTGCTCCAGATAGCCGCCTACATTCACAACCGCCGAAATGTGGAAATCACCCACCGTGGGAAGTCGCTTCTTCAGGGCCGTTCCAGGAGTTAGACCGCCTTCTTGTACCGAAATGTATCCTACACGATCCTCGCATCCCAAGCTGGCATCGATTGCCACAATGACTGGATCTGAATACAACAATTTGATTTCGTCAATTACATCGGGCAGATTTGCAGCATGAGACGGGTGTTCAAGGTTGCCGAATAGATTCAAGCTAGGTAAGCGCTGCTGTAGAAAGGTGCCAACCAGCGGGCCCAAGCAATCACCAGTTGCCCGGTCGGTGCCTATACACAGGTAAACCACATCTCGGTCGAGAAGAGGATTCATCTGGCGGAGGAGGCTATAGATGGTACTCTTTAAGAGCTCGCTGCAGTTAGGGTGAGAATAATGTACGGATAGAGCCGGGGCAACAATTTTCCTGGGAATATTTGGCATGCCATACCTCCAAACCATCAAGTCTCAATAATTATTGTTGCCCCATAGGACATTTTTATGCGGTTATTTTTGGGAGCGACGAATATTTATTAATACGTGCTTGAAAGGTGGTGGCTGTAATAAAATATCGGATGATGATTGTGATGGGGTACTTGGGAGCGGTGATAGGGGCTGGATTTGCATCGGGACAGGAGATAGTCCAGTTTTTCGTCTATTATGGGTCCAATGGCATCCATGGAACGGCTATGGTAACTCTGATGTTTGCGGCCTGCGGTGCTCGTTTGCTGTATTTGGCTCACTCCCAAAAGGCATCCAACTATCAGGATATTCTTATTTACCTTTTAGGTGAACGGTTAGGCGGGCTGGTGGATGTGCTGGTTGCAGTGTTTTTATTCCTCGGGGTGAGCACTATGCTGTCAGCTAGCGGCGCTGTCTTCTACGAGCATCTATATTTGCCCAAGGAATTGGGGATTCTAATAGCATATTCTGTAGTAGTTGTTTTGTTAATAGCAGGCAAGAGAGGATTAATCTATTCATACAATCTTCTGGTGCCGGTCAAATTATTCCTAATGATACTAATATCAGGATATGTCGTCTTGATTGTTCATCCCGAGCCTCATAATATAGGGGTTTTAGCCGCTTTTCATGATAGAAATTGGAATTGGATAATCAGTGCGGTATTATATGTGTCATATAATTTTTCGCTGGCTATGGTAGTATTGACCCAATACCAGGGCATTACCAACCGACGCAACGGAATTCTAGGAGCAGCCTGGGGAGGTCTGGCTCTGGGCGGCATGGTTATCCTAAATTACCTGGCTCTGTGTAAATTTCTGCCTGAAGTAATATTTTATCAGGTTCCTATGCTATTCGTGGCCGGTCAGGTAAGCATGACTGCCAAGCATCTTTATACTGTCGTGCTCTGGCTGGGGATCATAACCACTGCGTTGGCTAATGCTTATGGATTTACCCAACGATTTGCTCAGTTCACGGGGCTAAGCTATCCTGCCTGCCTCTTCCTCTGCCTTACCCTGGCTATTCCCCTCTCCATGCAGAGCTTTTCTGTACTGGTAGGCAAAATATATCCGATCTTTGGATTAATTGGGGTATCGATCATGGCCGCACTGATTTATAGGACTACAAAAGAAATTGGCAGAGAGGTATACTATAGAATAATCCGGTCATCACAAAGCATCAGGGAGGCTTGAGATGAGCAGCCTTAGGAATATTCCTTCTATAGATGAAATGGTAGAGGCAAAAGCGGTGCAAGATCACCTGCAACGATTCAACCGGGATTTCGTTATTGCCAACCTTAGGCAGGCTGTCGATGATGTCCGGCAGAAATTGCGTTCCAGCGGAGAGGAATCTTCCCGGGAGTATCTTGGCGCGTGTATCGCAGTCCGTCTGGACGAGTTGTTGTTGCAAGCCAATCGTGGTACGTTGCAAAAGGTCATCAACGGCACCGGAGTAGTATTGCATACCAACCTCGGGCGTGCTCCTTTAGGAAAGAGAGCCTTGGTGTATCTTCAGGATATGGCCCGCGATTATAACAACCTGGAATATGACCTGGAGAGCGGGGAGCGCGGTTCCCGTTACAGCCATGTGGGAGATTTATTGGTTAAGCTCACGGGGGCGGAAGCCGGGTTAGTCGTTAATAACAACGCGGCAGCGGTGATGTTGGGTCTTAACACACTCGCTCAAGGGTACGAAGTTATCGTGTCCCGGGGACAATTGGTCGAGATCGGTGGAGCCTTCAGAATCCCTGAGGTAATGAAGCAAAGCGGAGCTCGGCTTATTGAGGTTGGAACTACCAATCGTACATACATAAGTGATTACGCTAACGCGATTAATGAAAACACAGCCCTGCTTTTTGCCGCCCATACCTCCAACTATAAAATAGTTGGCTTTAGCGCTGAGGTCGAGCTAGGCGAATTGGTGGATCTGGGGAGGACCCGTAACATTCCGGTTATGCAAGACTTGGGCAGCGGAATACTGATTGACCTTAGCGAATGGGGACTAAAGGAAGAGCCTACCGTACAGGCTAGCGTAAATACCGGTGCAGACCTGATTACATTCAGCGGAGACAAGCTGTTGGGGGGACCTCAAGCAGGTATAATAGTGGGCCGCAAGGATTATATAGAAAAAATGAAGAAAAACCATCTAACTAGAGCTCTGCGGGTGGACAAGATGACCATAGCAGCCTTGGAAGGGACTCTCTTGGAGTATCTAAGCGGCGATCCTTTAAACAATATTCCAGTGCTAAGGATGTTGGTAACGGAGCCAGAGGAGTTGGCGTCCCGAGCCGAGGCCTTGAAGGAGGCGCTGCAGAGTGCATTGGCGGAAGAAGCAGTTTTGGCTATTAAAACCACCCCTACCGATGATATGGTAGGTGGGGGAGCTTATCCAGCCTATAAACTGCCTGGATTCGCAGTGCAGTTGTTTTTTGCTCAAAGGCGTCTGAATACAATTGCCCAGACATTAAGGAGCATGGAACCGGCATTAGTAGCTCGCATCCAAGAAGATTCCCTGCTCATCAGCCTACGCACAGTGGACCCTAGGGACGATGCACTGGTGATAAATATGCTGGCCGCCGCCTGCAATCCAAATAGGGCGGAGGAATGAGATGCAAAGACTGGTTATTGGAACTGCTGGACATATAGACCATGGCAAGACCACCCTGGTAAAGAAACTTACGGGGATAGAAACTGACCGACTGAAGGAGGAAAAGCAACGAGGGATATCAATTGAATTGGGATTTGCTCCGTTTTTACTTCCCAGCGGCCAAAAAGCGGCCATAGTAGATGTGCCCGGACATGAACGATTTATCCGCCATATGTTAGCTGGGGCTTTCGGTATCGATATGGTTCTTTTCACCATTGCTGCGGATGAGGGGGTAATGCCCCAGACCCGAGAACATGGAGATATTTTAGAGTTATTAGGTGTGGAAAAGGGCGTCATAGTCATTACCAAGAAGGACCTGGTAGATGAGGAATGGCTCATGCTAGTGGAAGATGAGATAAACGAGTACGTAGCCGGAACAATTCTGAAGGGAGCGCCTATCGTAGCCGTATCGGCAGTCACCGGAGAGGGGATTCCGGAACTGCTGGAGACCATTGAGAGAGTGGCGTCTACCATAACTGAGAGAGCCATAACCGGCAAGGCGAGATTGCCAATAGATAGGGTTTTCACCGTAGCCGGATTTGGAACAGTAGTCACTGGGACGCTATGGTCGGGGCAGATCAAGGTGGGCGACACGCTGGAGTTGATGCCGGTACAAAAAATGGTTAAGGTACGTACCTTACAGGTGCACAATGAAAAGGTTACCACGGCGCTGGCGGGGCAGAGGGTGGCGGTAAACCTGCAAGGGGTCGATGTGAGTGAGATAAAGAGGGGGTATTTACTGACTGAACCCGGATTTCTGATCCCCAGTTATAGGGTCGACGTAAGACTGAGGCTTCTGGAAGGAAGTCGGCGGAGCCTGCACAACTGGAATCGTGTACGATTTCACTTGGGCACGGATGAAACCCTGGGGCGAGTAGTGCTGCTTGACCGTGATGAATTAGGTCCTGGAGAAGAATCGTTTGCTCAGATCGTCATGGAGAAACCGGTGGTAGCTTTTAAAGGAGACCTGTTCGTAATACGCTATTACTCCCCGGTTGATACCATCGGCGGAGGAACAGTAATCGACCCAAACGCCCCTAAACAGAAGAGATTTAGGGAAGATGTGCTCAATGATCTGGCGGTCAAGGAGGAGGGGAGTCTGTATGACCTGGTTCTACATGAACTTGAGAATTCCTTGCAACCGCTGAGCATGACGGAACTTGTCAGGAAGACAGGCAGCGTTGAAACGGCTGTTTCTGCAGAGATTCAGTTGTTACTCGATGATGAGGCGATCATAAACCTGGATGCCAAAAGCGGAATTTATCTAAGCACAAGAGGATTGGAGATCTTATATGACCAAATAGTTGTCATGATTACCGATTATCACCGCAGATATCCGTTGCGCTCTGGATATCCCAAGGAAGACATGCGGACGCGCCTGTTCGCTGACTTCAACCCCAGGATTTTTAATGCCTTACTTAAATATTTGGAAGAGATGGGGCGCCTGGTCATCAAGAACAATCTGGTCAGCATACCGGGTCAGCAGGTTGAGGTGGGGACTAAAGAGGGGGAGGCGATAACTGCAATAATGCAATTGATGCAGGATAAGGCCTTTGCCCCGCCTGAGATGGAGGAGTTAGCCAAAGCGGCAGAGATTTCCGAGGATGTATTAAGTGAGGTTTTGGCCTACTTGATCGAACAGGATCTGGTGGTTAAGATAAGCGAGGGCTTGTATTTTACCCGCACTGCTATTGAGCAAGGGCGACAGGTGCTTAACGAACATTTTGACCGGGAGAAGGAATTGACTTTAGCCACTGCCCGCGATATTTTGAACACCTCCCGGAAATATGCGCTGCCTTTGATCGAATACTACGACAGAATCCGGTTCACTCGGCGGGTCGGTGATGTACGGGTAAGATACAATCCAATCCCGGGAAAAAAAGAAGAGGGGGGGGCATAAATTTACTAATCTGGGATCGAATTCGTGTTTATATTTGACAAGGAGGAGGAATTGGATGTTAGGCTCTAAAAGAAAGAAGATAGCAATACTGATTACGCTGGTTTTCATGTTTGGAATCATTGCCGGGTGCGGCCAAAAAGCACCGACGACACAACAACCTGCCCCCACCCAAGAGGTTATCAACGTAGGTCTTAACGTGGAATTATCTGGAGGAGTAGCCAGTTATGGTACCAATGCCAAGGATGGAGCCATCCTGGCCATTGAGCAGATCAACGCTGCTGGCGGTGTTCTGGGAAAACAACTGAATCCCATCGTGAGAGACTGTAAGTCACTTGCTGATGAGGCGATGAGCGTAAGCGCTGCCTTGGTCGGCGAAAAAATCGTAGCTCAGATTGGGCCTTTGACCAGTGGTAATGTGGCCGGCAGCACACCCATTATGACCGAGAATAAGATTCCTCTAATCGCCCCCGCTGCTACTGCAGCTAATGTTACGGTGGATGAGAAGACTGGGGTCACTCGGGATTATATTTTCAGGGTTTGCTTCATTGATCCTTTTCAGGGTACTTTGATGGCTCAGTTCGCAGCGGATAATCTAAAAGTCAAAACTGCCGTCATCTACGGTGATACCTCCAGCGATTATGCCAAAGGTTTAGCCGAATATTTCAAGAAGACATTCACTGAGAAAGGCGGCACTATCCTGGCCACAGAAGGTTTTGTCAAAGATGACCGCGATTTTAGAGCCACTTTAACCAGGATCAAAGGATTGAATCCCGAATTCATTTATGTTCCGGGTTATTACCAGGAAGTAGCTCCATTGATCGCACAGGCGCGTGAGCAGGGTATTACCGTTCCAATCGGAGGACCTGACGGATGGGATTCTCCTGACATGGTTACGGTAGCCAAAGCAGATGCACTCAATAACACATATTTCACCAATCATTACTCATCCCAGGACACAGATCCCAAGGTTGTAGCCTTCGTAGAGGCCTTCAAAGCTAAATACAATAAGGAACCGGATGGCTTTGCGGCGTTGGGGTATGATTCAGTAATGATAATGGTCCAAGGCCTCAAGGATGCCCAAGCAGCAGATCCCGTAAAACTAGCTGAAGCTCTGGCTAAAATCAAGAACTTCGAGGGGATTACCGGCAATATGACCATCGATGCCAACCACAATCCAATCAAGGCAGGAGTCATTATTGAATTCAAGGATGGCAAACAGACCATGAACTCCAGAATCCAACCTTAAGTAACCCGAGCGAGAAAGGAAGGATATTCCTTCCTTTCTCGTCCACTAATGAGGAGATGTGCATAATTTGCAGGAATTTATCCAACAATTGGTCAATGGGTTATCCCTAGGGGCTATTTACGCGCTGATTGCGTTGGGATACACGATGGTCTATGGGATAATTAAGCTCATCAATTTCGCCCACGGCGACGTGATGATGGTAGGCGCTTTTGTGGGCTTTTTCTCAATTACCCTCCTCGGCGCCAACATAGCGGTGGCCATGTTATTGGCCATGACCGCATGTGCACTTTTGGGTATCATAATTGAAAAAGTGGCTTATCGACCCTTACGCAACTCAACCCGAATCGCATCGCTGATTACTGCCATCGGGGTTTCATTCCTGTTAGAATATCTAACCATATTTTTTATCGGTCCCAATCAGAAGGTCTTCCCTGCAACTGCATTTGCGGTCAAAGCCTATGATATAGCGGGCCTCTCAATCCTAAACAAAGATGTATTTGTATTTGTGTCAGCGGTAGCTCTGATGCTGGTTCTGCAATACATAATAAAATACACCAAAACCGGGAAAGCCATGCGGGCGGTTTCGCTGGATATGGAAGCAGCCGTTCTCATGGGAATCAGTGTTGATAAAACCATCTCCATGACATTTGCGATTGGATCAGCCTTGGCAGCGGCAGCGGGGGTCATGGTAGGTGTGTATTATGGAACGATCAATCCTTTGATGGGAATTATTCCGGGGCTCAAGGCTTTTGTCGCAGCTGTTCTAGGTGGTATAGGCATAATTCCAGGAGCCATGGTAGGGGGCTTCGTAATAGGACTGTTGGAAACAATAGTAAGCGGTTACGGCAACAGTCTCTACCGTGATGCGGTGTCATTCGGGGTCTTGATATTGATACTGCTAATCAAGCCTACCGGCCTATTTGGCAAAGACACCGGCGAAAAGGTATAGGTGAGAAAATGCAGACGAAGAGAATAAAATGGACTCAAATTTTACTGGAGACAGCTTTGCTGGTGGTATTGTTTTCGCTGATTCAGTATGGGATTTCGACCCGAATGCTTAGCCAGTACTACCAAATAAATCTGACTTCCATGTGCATAAACATTATTCTGGCGGTTAGTCTGAGCCTCATTAACGGATTTACCGGGCAGCTCTCACTTGGGCATGCTGGATTTATGGCTGTAGGGGCTTATGCCGCGGTGATCATGACCACTAAATTAGATTATCCCTTCTTGGCAGCATTGGTGGGGGCAGCCCTTGCAGCCGGTATGGCTGGATTCGTTATCGGGGTTCCAACCCTGCGGCTCAAAGGAGACTATCTAGCGATAGCAACATTGGCGCTGGGTGAGATTATCCGGGTCGTGTTGCAGAACATCGATTATGTTAACGGGCCGGCAGGGATATCCGGAATTCCTAAACTTACTACTTGGGCATGGTTGTTCGGGGGAGTGGTGCTGACCCTCATAGTTGTAGTGAACCTCGTCAACTCAAGCTATGGGCGAGCCATCATCTCGGTCCGGGAGGATGAGATCGCCGCCGAATTGATGGGCATCAATACCACCAAGTATAAAGTATTGGCCTTCGTAATCGGGGCTGGTTTTGCTGGTCTGGCCGGTGCTTTATATGGTCATTATTTTTACATAATAAAACCGGAGACATTTAACTTCATGAAGTCATTCGATATCCTGGTGATGGTGGTCCTGGGCGGCTTGGGCAGTACTACCGGAGCGGTGATAGCAGCTATCTTCATAACCATCCTCACCGCAGCCCTACAGCCTTTTCCAGAGATTAGAATGATCTTGTATGCGTTGATACTTATAATTGTTATGATATATCGGCCTCAGGGATTGATGGGCAACAAAGAGTTTAGCCGGCAGACCTTAGGCAGGATTTGGGGTGGGCGCAAATGACCATTTTGAGTATTAACAAGTTATATAAATCATTTGGCGGATTGAGTGCCGTTATGAATTTCTCTTTCCATATGGGACGGGATGAACTGGTAGGGCTGATAGGACCCAATGGGGCTGGTAAAACCACCGTTTTCAATCTCATTACCGGAGTGTACAAACCTGATCAGGGCCAGATTATCTTCGAGGGACGGGACTTAGTCGGCATGACCCCTTATAATATTTGCGCTCAGGGCATAGCCCGGACTTTCCAAAATATACGACTCTTTAATGAGCTTTCCGTACTGGACAACGTCAAGATAGCTTGCCATAAAGACGTGCAATATAGCGTATTAGGGGCGCTAATGAGGACCCCGGCTTTTTTTAAAGGGGAGGCGAAGATTGAGCAAGATGCGCTTAAGTACCTAGAAGTATTCAAGCTGGATAACAAGCGAGATGAGCTGGCTAAAAACCTTCCCTACGGTGAACAGCGTCGCCTGGAAATATCCCGGGCACTGGCTACCCAGCCTAAATTGCTGATCCTGGATGAGCCGGCGGCGGGAATGAACCCCCAGGAAACCAATAGTTTAATGCAGATGATACAAATGATCCGCAAGGAATTCGGTTTGGCAATATTGCTTATAGAACATGATATGTCCCTGGTAATGGGGGTCTGTGAAAGAATCTATGTTTTAGATTACGGCCAGATAATCGCCGAGGGTTTGCCACAAGAGATTAGGAATAATAAGCAGGTAATTGAGGCTTATCTGGGAGAGGAGCTTAACTAATGCTGCAGATAAAAGACATCGATGTTTACTACGGCTCTATCCATGCCCTCAAAAAATTGTCCCTGGAGGTCGAAAAAGGTAGCATTGTAACCCTGATTGGGGCTAACGGAGCGGGAAAGACGACCACGCTCAACACCATTTCCGGCATACTTCGCCCCAGGAACGGGACTATAATATATAAGGGGATAGATATTACCAGGGTGGCCCCAGAAAAGATAGTAGGACTGGGGATCTCCCAGGTACCTGAAGGACGACGTGTTTTCTCAACCATGACAGTGGTGGAGAACCTTGAAATGGGCGCCTATCTGCGTCGGGACAAAAAAGAGATTCAGGCCGACATGGAAACGGTTTACGCCAGATTCCCGCGGTTGGAGGAACGGCGCAGGCAATTAGCGGGGACTCTTAGCGGCGGTGAGCAACAGATGCTGGCTATCGGACGGGCGCTCATGGCCCGGCCAGAGCTGATGTTGATGGACGAGCCGTCTATGGGTTTGGCACCGCTGTTGGTTAAGGAGATTTTTTCTATAATCAAGGACATCAATGAGCGTGGCACCACCATCCTGTTAGTCGAACAGAATGCCAATATGGCTCTTTCAATAGCCCATAAAGCCTTTGTTATTGAGACCGGTGAGATCGTGCTGCAGGGTACTGCGGAACAGTTGCTCAAGAGTGAGGACGTAAAGAAGGCATATTTGGGCGGTTAGGCTTCGTATAGTCTGTTAAGAGTTTCGTGAAGGAGGACAGATGCATGAAAGTGAAGGAGAGGATGAGCCTCAAAGTAGTCACCGTTAACAAGGAAACGAGCATAAATGAGGCCTTTTCCTTAATGAAAGAAAACAACATCCGCCGCTTACCGGTTATGGACAAAGGAGCTGTAGTTGGGATTGTAACCTTAAGCGATCTAAATCAGGCGGCTCCATCGACGGCTACCAGTTTGAGCATACACGAGCTGAATTATCTGCTGGCCAAAACCAAGATCAAGGATATCCTTCCCAAGAAACAGGAAGTCATAACCATAAGTCCAGAAAATTATATTGAGACGGCTGCCAAGAAGATGCGCATCCACCGGGTCAGCGGACTACCGGTGATAGATGGGGGCAGGTTGGTGGGAATCGTAACGGAGACCGATATTTTTGATGCCTTCATTGACATTTTGGGGGTTAGAAAAACACATAGTCGTATTGACCTATATGTGGACGATCATCCCGGGACTATTGCGAAGATAACCGGGATAATAGCAGCAGCAGGCAAGAACATCCTTAATACGGTAGCCTATTACGATGGGCAACGGGATAAATATAAGATGATTATTCGTGTCGAGGAACTGGATTGTGATGAAGTGGTCCAAAAATTGAAAGACAGCGGTTACGAAGTGGAATCGGTAATCGAGTCGCCAGAAATAGATTCGTGAAAGGTCGGTTAGCGTAAAATTAGTTTGGGAAAAAGATAGGAAAAAATAATAAGAGAATCTCCCCTTTGATAAAATAGGATTTGCAAAGACCACTATTCATCAAAGAAAAGGAGAAACTCTTATGGAATCTATTATACAAGAAATAGGTACATTGATTGGGGACAAATTCAGGGAGGAATTGGGGAAGTTATGCACTGAAGTCAGGGATATATCCGAATTCATAGTTGCCATGAAATCAACGTTGGATAGAGCCGGGACGATGTTGGTAGCTGAAGCCCTGGAATCGATAAACAAATCGATAAAAGCCAGCCGAGAGCGGAAGCGCCACTGGGAGGTCAAAAACAAAGCAGACGCCAAGACACTGGTAACGCTATTTGGAGAAGTCAGTTATAGCAGGACATACTACCAGAACAAGCGAACCGGGGAACATAAATATCTGTCAGATGAGGCAGTCGGAATATTACCACACGAGAGGATGGATACATCACTCAAGGCCAAGCTGATAGAAGAAGCGATAGAGGTCCCCTATCGAAAAAGTGCCGAGACGGCAGCAGAAGCGGTGCAGTTGACCTCGCAGACGGTCATGAACAGCATCCGGGAGCTGGGCAGTGTGAGTAGCAAAGCGGTAGGGATCAAAGGCGGCAAGAAAGCAGTAAAAAACCTATACATAGAAGCCGACGAAGACCATGTAGCCCTTCAGGACGGAAGCTGTCTGGAGCCTAAGTTGGTGTACGTGCATGAGGGTAAAATAGCAACCAGTAAAGATCGATGGCGACTATTAAACCCTCGATATTTCAGTGGGGTCTACAGCAATAGCGATGAGTTGTGGGCGGAAGTGGCCGACTATGTGCACGAGGCCTATGAAGCCGAAGCTATAGAGAAAATCTACCTGAGCGGAGACGGGGCCAATTGGATTAAAAACGGCCTGGGATGGTTCAAGAATATCGATTTTGTTTTGGACAGGTATCATCTTTCCAAATATGTTATCCAGGCCACCGCTCATCTGGAAAACATTGCCCCGGTGATGTGGCGGCACATCAACTATGGCGATAAACCGAGGTTAGAAGAACTCTTTCGGGCGATTATCATAGCCACTGAATCTGAAAGCAAGAAAAAATCAGTTCAGGAAGCCCTAGTATACATACTGAAACATTGGCAAGGGATAAGGAACCAGTATGAACCTGACTACCCTGGCTGCAGTGCCGAGGGACACGTGAGCCACAGACTATCTGCCCGATTGAGCTCCCGACCATTGGCATGGAGTAAGATCGGGCTGGATCAGATGTCCAGGCTGAGGGCATTTTCAGCCAACGGAGGAGTGGTCTACGATCTGTTGCTAGCCAAGAAGCTCAAAGTGACGAAGGAAGTCAGAAGAAAACAGATGGACTGGGCAATCAAGATCAAACGCAAATTAGCTCCACCTTACGAAACCTTCGGAAATCTGGAAATCCTGAACCAAGGGCACAAAACCATGACATCAAGATTTCTAAGATCTATTCGGACTTCTTAATACTATCAAATGACCAAAGGGATCTTCTCTTTTCTAAAAATCCCAAAGTATCTTGACGCGGTC
>Ga0116151_10001636_pt1 | contig 21039 bp, 18 predicted proteins | sample AD_UKC117_MetaG_FD_89893 | JGI IMG/M metagenome (GOLD analysis project Ga0116151, IMG submission 89893) | Active sludge microbial communities of municipal wastewater-treating anaerobic digesters from Hong Kong - AD_UKC117_MetaG | ecosystem: Engineered > Bioreactor > Anaerobic > Digestate... | reverse complement strand
TCGCAGATGGTCCGGCCCGAGTCCGACCCGGGTACCAGGCGCTTCACCGCGGCCCTGGCCGGACCGGGCTGGGGCGTCGACGAGCGGAACGCCCTGCGGCTCGAGGAGCTGTGGGACGCGGCCATGCCGCTGGCCCTTGACGCGGACGCGCTCAGGCTGCTCGCGGCTTCCGGCCTATCGCGGCGCTGCTCGCCGCTCCTCCTGACCCCGCATCTGGGCGAGTTCGCCCCGCTCGCCGCCGTGGCCGCCGGCCGCTCTCCCGACGACCCGGCCGCCGTCGAGCTGGCCGCGCGCAGGGCCCGCTTCGACACGGCCGCCGCGCTCGCCGAGACGGCCGCCTATTACGGCGCAGTCGTAGCGCTCAAGGGAGCAGTCACCTGGATAGGCGACCCGGACGGCCGCCTGGCCGTCTGGGACGGCCGAGAGCCGGCCCTGGCGACCGCCGGCTCGGGGGACGTGCTAGCGGGGCTCGCGGCCGGTTACCTGGCGCGCGGAGCCTCGGCCTGGGACGCGGCCCGAGCCGCCGTCATCGCCCACGGCCTCGCCGGCCGAGCCCTGGCGCGCCGCGGTTTCTTCGAGGCGGAAGCACTCGTGCCCGAGGCCGCCAGGCTGTCGTACGGAAGGAGCCCCGATGGAGACGAAGGATAAGGACCAGGTCGTCTACTACTACGACCGCGCCGAGCGCATGGAGAAGGCCGGGCCGTACGCCCGTTTCATGGCCGATCACTACGGAGCCAAGCGCCCCGGCATACTGCGCTCGCTGACGGCGACCCGGCCGCTCAAGTCCCTGTTCTACGCGCTGATCTTCATGCTCGTGGCGGTGCTCGTCGTCGGCTACGTCCAGGGATCGAGGAATACCGGTACCGTGGCCGGCGCGCGGCTGGTCGCGACCGCGATGTGGTTCGACGGCCACGTCTACGTTACCGTCAAGCGGAAGCCGCCGTTCCTGGGCCGGGAGCCCGGGCCGCAGGATAGGCCGGCGATAGAGATAGCGGCCGGCGACGGCTCGGCTCACGCCGTCTCGGTATTGCAGGCGGCCGACGACGAGGCGCGGTTGCGTTTCGAGGCCTCCGACAAGCCCGACGCGGTGGCCGTGCTCGCCACGGCCGGCGACGGAGACGGCGAGGCGAGGCTGGAGCTGCTGGTCAAGGTCGAGTGACGAAGGCCCCGCGTCGCCTTGACCGCTCACGGGCTTTTCATTATGGTACCTTACGAGGCTGAAGGGGGAAGTCGGCATGGTTCAGTTCTATCTCTTGAGCGTTCTGATGAATATCGTATCCGGGTACGCTCTGGTATCGACCGACGCCGAGCCGAGGGGTACCAAGATGGACGGTATCCGCGAATTCCTCCGCGACGGCACCATCCGGCTCGTGCTCGGCATACTCTGCGCCGCGGTGGGCTTCTTCAAGCTGCTGACCGTCATGCGCGGCGACGTCCCGGTCGTCGGCGACCTCGTGCCGTCCTTGGCCGGCCTCGCCGCCGGTTTCTCGCTGCTGCTCGAATTCTATAAGGGCAACTCGAACGTGACGACCCCCGCCCTCGATAAGCTCGACGCCGTCTTCGTATCGCAGCGCCGCGTCGTCGGCATCGTCGCCATCGTCAGCGGCTTCGTGCATTTCCTGTTCGGGAACGTGCTCTTCCTCTAGATGCGGTCGATAGCCGGCGTCTCGGTCCGTAACGGCCGCGTATTCGTCGCCCGCAGGGCCCGGGGCGGCCCGATGGGCGGCACCTGGGAGTTCCCCGGCGGTAAGCTCGAGCCGGGCGAGAGCGACGCCGAGGCGATCGTCAGGGAGTTCTACGAGGAATTCGCGCTGCGAGTCGCGCCCGGGCCGACGATAGGCGAGTCCGGCTTCATAAACGGCGTCAAGCCGTACGAGCTGGCCGCCGTCATGGTCGAGTTCGAAGGCGAGCCGCCGGAGCTACGCGAGCACGACGAGTATCGCTGGGTAGGCGCCGAGGAGCTCGTAGCGCTCGAGCTGTCCGACTCCGACCGCTCGTTGCTCGCGTTCGTGCTGCCGCTACTGGTCGACCGGGTCGAATAGGCCGAGCTCCGGCTTGCCGTCCGGCGGCGCCGGCTCGTTGAGCAGTATCTCCACCCGGGCCTCGATACGGTCGAGGTCCTTCTCGAGCCCCTTGGACAGCTTGACGCCTTCCTCGAACGCGGCGACCGCGTCCTCGAGGGCCAGGTCCGGCTCGCGTATCTTCTCCGACAGCTCCTCGAGCCTTCTCAGCCGTTCCTCGAAACTCTTCATGTACGTACCTCCACGATGGCGGCGTCAGCGCCGCCCGACGAGAACTGTATCGATACGCCGTCACCGGCCGCGAGCTCGGCGGCGCTCCTGACGGCCCGGGCCTCGCCCGGCTTCCTGACCACCGCGAAGCCGCGCGCCAGGATGGCCAGCGGGTCGGAGGCGCGCAGCACGGCGTCGGCCGACGACAGGCGGTGCCTCGCGGCGAGGCGGGCGTCGCGGGCGCCGCGTACCAGCGCCTCCTTGGCGTCGTCGAAGCGCTGGCGCGACGGCTGCAGCGCGCGCTCCAGCCTCATCTCCAGCTGTTCCGACGAGAACGAGTCTACGACGCCCCGGGCCCGCTCGAGCCTGGATCGTATGCCGAGGGCCAGCGAGTCCGCCGCGACCGTCACCCGGTCGGCGATGGCCTGGGCGCTCTCGGATACCAGCTCGGCCGCGGCGCTCGGCGTCGGTGCCCTGAGGGAAGCGGCGTAGTCGCTCAGCGCCCAGTCTATCTCGTGGCCCACGGCGCTGATCACCGGTATCCTCGAGGCCGCCACGGCGCGCACGACCGCCTCGTCGGAGAAGGCGAGCAGGTCCTCGAGGGAGCCGCCGCCGCGGCCGACGATGATCACGTCGCCTAGGGCGAAGGCGTTGGCCGCCTCGATCTGCCTGACGATGGCCTCCGGCGCCTGTTCGCCCTGCACGGCCGCGGGCAGCACGGTGACGCGGACGCCGGAGTTGCGGCGGCCGAGCACCGACAGGATGTCGCGGAGCGCGGCGCCGGTCGGCGAGGTGACCACGGCCACCCTGGTCGGGAAGGCCGGCAACGGAGGCTTGCGGTCGGCGTCGAACAGGCCCTCGGCGGCCAGCTGCCGCTTCCGACGCTCGAGCATCGCCAGGATGTCGCCCTCGCCGGCCTTCTGCATCGTATCGACGACGAGCTGGTACTGGCCTCGCGCCGCGTAGACGCCGAGCGCGCCGCGCGCCCTGACCAGGGCCCCGTCCGACGGCCTGAAGTCGAGCCTGGACGCGCGGCCCTTGAACATCACCGCCTGCAACGACGCGCCGGAGTCCTTCAGCGTGAAATAGACGTGGCCGGACGAGGCGGGCCGCCAGTTCGATATCTCGCCCTCGACCAGCACGCTCGGCAGCGAGCCCTCGAGGAGTTCCTTGACGATGCCGGTGAGCTCGCTCACGGTCAGCGCTCGGTCGTCGTTCATGCCGACACTCTAGCCCGGCCCGGCTCGGCGGCGCAAGTCCAGAGGTAAAAGCGCCGATTATCCTGTATAACGGATGGCATGAGACGATTTCCGTTCACGTTGGCCGTCCTGGTCCTGCTCAGCGTCGCAGTCTTCCTCATAGGCTGGCTGCCGTTGCGATCGGAACCGGGCAGCTACGCGGTGCTGGTCACCAAGACCGGCGGCGTGGATCCGGAGGTGGTCGCGCCCGGGCGCTTCCGCTGGGCGGCCGAGGCCCTGCTGCCGACCAACCTGACCCTGCGCCGCTTCTCGCCGGCCGCGGCCGAGCGCCGGATCGAGGCGTCGGGCGAGCTGCCGTCGGCCGAGGTCTACGGCGCCTTCATGGCCGGAGAGCCGGATTTCTCGTACTCGGTCGTCGCGAGCCTTTCGGCCGCGCCGAAGCCGGAAGCCCTGCCGGAGCTGTACGGGCGCTGGGGCGTCTCCGACGACGAGGGCCTGGCCGCCTGGCTCGACTCCGAGCTGGAGCTGGCCACGGTCGACCTTCGCGCCGCTATCCAGGAGGCCATGCGCTCCGGATCCTCGTCTCCCCTCGGCGGCGTCGACGAGGGCGCGCTGGCGCTGGCGCTGTCGCAGTCGCATCCGCTGCTCGACGTGCGCGGCGTCCGCATCGTCTCGTCGCGCATACCGGACCCGAGGCTGTACGAGGAGGCCAGACGGCTATACTCACGGTACCTCGAGGCCTACCGGGCCGCCGTCGAGCCCGCCCTCGCCGAGTCGTCCGCCGACGCCGCGGCCGAGAACGTCAGGCTCGAGCGGCTCGAGCGCTACGGCGAGCTCCTCGAGCGCTTCCCGGCCCTGATAGACTACCTGGCCATCGAGGCCGGCATCGCGCCCCGGCCAGCTAACGGAAATTGACATGGACTATTTCTTCAACTTCGACAAGATGGAATACCTGACCGAGAAGCGCCCGGACGGCTGCATACTCTGCCTCGTGCGCGACGGCTCTCCCGAGGTCAAGCGCCTGGTCGTCGCGGAGTCGGAGCTCTCGATGGCGACGCTCAACCTGTACCCCTACAATCCCGGGCACCTGATGGTCTTCCCGAAGCGGCACCTCAAGGACGTACGCGAGCTCGACGACGCTGAGCGGGCCGACCTGGACGCCCTCGTCAGGCGCTGCCTCGACGCGCTCGACTCGACGCACGGGCCGGGCGGCTACAACATCGGCTGCAACATGGGGCTCGTAGCCGGCGCCAGCATCGAGCACCTGCACGTGCACATCATCCCGCGCTACCCGCGCGAGATAGGCATAGCCGAGCTGATGGCGGGCAAGCGGGTGCTGGTGCAGGATCCGGTGGAGACGCAAAGGCGGCTCGTCGAGGCGTTAGCGAGGCTCCCGGGCTGACTATAAGGGCAGTATGACGAAGATCGGGCGCTGGCCGGGGTCTATCGTCACTAGCGACGATACGGCCACGTTCGATACCCCGAACCGGCCCGCGTCCCAGGATAGCCCATCGAGCGGCCACTTGAGCCCGGTGCTGCGCATCCCCGACGCGCCGCCGGACAGCGGGAACACCGATACGGTGGAGCCGACCGCCAGCTCGAAGGCCCGCCTCTCGTCGAGCCTAATCACGCGCTCCCCGGCGCATAGCCACTCGTCGGGGCCGCTCGGCCGCTCGAGCAGCGCGCGCAGCGCCAGGAGATGGTCGAGCCTGCCGCCGCCGCCGCCGGCCATCGTTATGGGGCCGTAGCCGCGCTCTCGCAGTTCCCTGAGGCCGAGCTCGGTATCGGTATCGTCCTTGTCGCGGTCGAAGGCCAGCACCTCGGCGCAGCCGTCGAGCAGCGAGCGGTCGGCCAGCGAGTCCATGTCGCCCACGGCCAGGTCGGCCTTAAGGCCCCAGGAACGCAGCGTGTCGAGGCCGGAGTCGGCCGCGCAGATGAACCCGAACTCGCCGAGGCGGCCTGACAGGGCGGAGAACGGCGGGGCGTCGCCGCCGGTGACGAGGAGGGCGGGCCTATCGGAGATCAATAGCCGGCCTCGTCCATCGCCTCGAACGCCGCCCTGACCGCCGCGAGGCGCTCGAGCTCGCGCTCTATTATACGGCCGTAGTCCAGGCTGCCGTCGGCGATGCGGTAGGCCTCGTCCTCCCAGGCCTGGACGTCCGTCAGGTACATGAAGCGTATGCCGGCGGCCTTCTCGGCCCAGGCCTTAGCCGACGGCCAGTAGGCGAGGGCCGCCTTGTAGGCGGTCTCCGCGGTGGCCAGGCTCTCGAGGTTCTCCCGCTTCCACGGGGCGTTATAGAAGTACGCGACGCGCTTGTCGAACTTGGAGCCGAGGTACAGGTGCTGCTCTATCATCTTGAGCTCGATGTGCATGTTGAACAGGTAGCGGTACTTCTCCCACTGCCGCTCGTCCTCGATCTTGGACAGCGCGTAGAGCGGGTTGCAGAAGTCGGCGTTCCTGGCCTGCTCGAGCCAGTAGATATTCTCGATCGTGTCATCGGGATACTGGATATAGTGGGCGTGGTAGAGCTTGTAGTACTGTTCCTTGAAGTATACGGGATAGCCCGACAGCGACAGCGACGAGAAGATGAGTACCAGCGCGAGGGCTATCGTTCGTTTCATCCATTACGAGTATCGGCGCGCCCGGCCCTTCGATATAGGCTCGATCGCCGACCAGACCGCCGCCTCGACCTCGTCGGGCGACGCGGCGGCGTCTACCCTGACGACGGCCATGCCCGAGCCCTCGAAGGACGAGACGACCGCGCGATAGGCCGCGCCGACGCGGCGCTGGAACTCGAGGTTCTCGTAGATCTCGAGGGAGTCGCGGCTCGCCATGCGGCCGGCGGCCAGCTCCGGGTCGAGCTCGAAGAACAGGAGCAGCTGCGGCAGCGGGAACGGCGCGTTGAGCTCGGCGGGCAGGTCCGGACCGCAGGTCAGGCCCTGGTAGGCCAGCGAGGAGAAGAGGTAGCGGTCGCTGACGACGAGGGTCCCGGCCGCGGTACGCTCGAGTATTCCGCCGGGGCCGTACAGGTGCTCGCCGCGGTCGGCCGCGAACAGGCGGGCGACCGTCTCGGGCCGCGCGTCGAAGGCGCCCGACAGCGCCTGCCTGATCAGGCGCCCGACGGGGCCGGGGGTCGGCTCGCAATCGGCCGAGCAGGCGACGCCCTCGGCCTCGAGCCTGGCGGAGAGGCGCTTGAGTTGGGTGGTGGTTCCGGTTCCGTCTATGCCCTCGAGCGCGACGAAGCCCTCGACTATGGTTCTATTCCGCTGCATCGGGGATGGAGCATAGCCTCGAGGCGCGATATGGCGCAAGGCCCGGCGCTGTGGTACTGTTGACGTCGTGAAGCCTCGAGCCCCGGCGCCCATCGTCATAGCCGCCATCATAGTACTAGCCGTGTCCGCGGCCTGGGCCGTCGTCGCCCCGCCGCTTCTCGGGCGGATGGAGTCGGCGGCCGCGGCGCTGATAGAGCGGGAGGCCGCCTCGGCCCTCGGCGGGCTCGGGCTATCGGCCTCGTACCGGGCCGCCTCGCCGCGCTTGCTCGGCTCGATCGAGCTGAGGGGCGTCGAGCTGCGCGGCGGCGAGACCGTCGTCGCTCGGGCGCGGAAGCTCGAGCTGCGCTACGGGCTCGGCGCGCTGCTCCGCGGCCGCTTCGAGCCGATCGGCCTGCGCGTCGACGGCGTATCGATGGCTGCCGAGCTCGGCGACGCGCTGGCCCTCGTCGAGCGGATAAGATCCGCTCTGCCAGGATACGGCGCCCCGTCCGAGGACGGGGCGGCAGGCCTCGCGGTCGAGCTGCGGAGGCTGGAGCTGAGCCTCGACCTAGGCGACGGCGCGACGGCGGTCCTGGCGCTCCGGGCCGCCGACCTGCTGATAGCCGGCCCGGATTCCTTCCGGGCGAGCGCCGCCGGCTCGGTCCGCGCGTCCGACCCGAGCGGGAGGTACCTGGCGACGAGCGTCGAGCTGCCGTTCTCGTGCACAGCCTCGGTACGGACGCCCGGCGGAACGGGCTCCGGATTCGAGGCGAGCCTCGCCGCGGTGATAGCCGGCGACAGCGACCTGGGCCGCTTATCGCGCACGAGGATAGACGCCAGGCTCGACGACGGGGGCCTCCGCGCGAGCGTCGAGCCGGGCGCCGGCATAGAGCGGCTGCGCTTCGACTGGAACCCGTCCACGGGGCTGGCGAGCGTCGACATGGCCGTATCGCGCTGGTCGCCGGCGACGCTGTTCCGTCCGGCGGGACGCCTGTCTGGCGCTCTGCCATGGCTCGAGTCGTCGTACTCGGGCTCGCTCCGGGCAACGAGCGACCTGAGCGCCGAGGGCACGAGCGTCTCGGCCGATCTGAGCGGCGTCATCCCGCTCGCGTTGCCGGGAGGACGGCCGCGGGCCGCGCTGTCGGCCGCGGGCGGTTGGGACGCGCTGCGCGTGCGTTCCGCATCGCTGCGTAACGGCGTGGTCGACGTGGCTTTCTCCGGCGAGCTGTCGCTCGGGCGCCTGAGCGCCGACGGCCGGCTGTCGGTCTCGTACGCGCTCAAGCCGGGCATCGAGGCGGCGGCCGATTTCGAGCTGTCGGGCGCGGGGCATTCTTGGTTCGCGTACGCGCCGGCGATACGCGCCGCCGACGCGACCGTCGGCGACGCGACCGTCTCGCTCGAGCTGTCGTCGCCTTCCGGCGCGCCTATCCAGGCGTCGTTCTACCTCGACGCGTCGCTGCCGGCTCGAGCCTCGGCCGAAGGCGACTACATGACCGAGCCCGCAGCGCGCGCGGGAGCCATCGAGGCCTCCTCGGCGCGGGCCGCCTCCAGGCTGACCGTCGAGGGCTCCGCGTCGCTCGGCGACGAGCCGTACCTCGAGGCGGTCGCCCGCGTCGGCACCTTATCGTTCGACGCCTTCCCGGGCCTGCTGGCCGCCCTGGCCGGAGACGGGGCCGGCGCCGCGCTGGCGCCGCTCAGCCTCGGGGGCGAGCTGTCGCTGTTCAGCGACCTGTCCGGGCTATCATACAACTCGTCCGGCCTGCTCGTCGTCTACGACGGCGCCATCGACGGCTTCGGCATGCTCGGCTTCTCGGGCGGGCTCGACGGCCTGCGTATCTCGTCGATCGACGCGACGGTCGGCGGCTACTCGGTCAGGGGCTCGGCCTCGCTCGAGTACGGCGGCCAGGCCGGCCCGTCGTTCGCCGCCGACGTCAGCGTGCAGGACGTGCCCTACGCGCTCTCCGGCGGCATGGCCGACGGTGCCGTCGTCGTCTCAGGCGACTACGGCCTGCGCTTCGTCGGCGGCGGCCGCGACGGAGAGTTCGTCGCGAGCCTCGAGATAGACCGGATGCCCATACCGCTGCTCGGGACGGTATCCTTCCTGTCGGCCGAGGCCGACGGCCGCTTCTCGTCGGCCGACGACTGGGACCTCGTCTTCGGGTCGCTGTCGCTCGAGCAGCCCTACGGCTCGGCATCGCGCCTGCCGTCGGTATCACTGGCAGGCGCCTTCGACGAATCCGGCGGCCGCGTCGGCTCGCTCGGCTATCGGGACGCCGTCTCGTCGCTCGCCGGCTCGGCCTCCGTAACCTGGAACCTGTCAGGCGGTTTTCGAGTGTCGGGCAACGCGAGACTGGCCGGCCCCGCCGGCGAGTACTACGCGTTCGACGGCGAATACGCGAGCGGCGGCGACGGGACGGTCGACGCGGCGGTATCGACGCGGAAAGCTCCGCTCGCCAGGCTGTACCTGCCCTGGCTGCGCGGCGTCGTCGACGCCGACGCCAGGATAGGCGGCTCGATACGCGATCCGTCCGCCCGTTTCAGCTTTACCGTGAACGGCGGTCAGCGCGCAGACAACCTGCCGTTCGCGGCGGGCTCCGGGACCTTCGAGAAGGGAGTGCTCAGCTTGGTCGATTCTCGCGCTCGCCTCGGCGATCAATCGGTCTCCGGACTAACGCTCAGCTACGGCGTACGCGACGCCGCCGCCTCGCTGTCGGCGGACGTCGAGCTGGCCATGGGTCGGAACAGGCTGACCGGCAGGCTCGTCGCCTCCGGCGTCGCCAGCGACGGCGCGGAGCCGACGTCGGCCGATGGCGAGGAGCGCGCGTCGCCGTTCAGCGATTATAGGGTCGCGGGCGAGTTGTCCGGGGCCTCATGGACCGGCGGCGACATCGGCGACGTACCGTTCTCGCTCGGGCTGCGCGAAGGCGACGCGAGCCTGTCGATGGGCCCGTCCCGCGAGCTCGAGGCCTCGCTCGGCGCTTCCGGCGAGCTCCGAGCGAGCCTCGACCGGTCCATGCCGGTATCGCTCGAGGCGGTCGGCGCCCTATCCGACGGCGCGATCAACGTCGAGGTGCGCGACGCCGTCGTCGACCTGCCGTTCCTGTTCACGCTGATAGGGCTACCGATGCTCGAGGCCGACTCCGGCGTCGCCCGAGGGGCCGTCACGATACGCGGCAAGGCCGTCGACCCGTCGGTCGAGGGCTCCTTCGAGCTCGAGGACTTCTACCTGTCGCTGCCCGACTACGTGCCGGAGCCCATAGGCCCGCTCGACGCGCCGCTGTTCTTCACCGGCCGGACCATGGAGACGCTGCAGACCGACGTGCCCTGCGGCGACGCGGTCCTGACCGTCGCCCTCGAGGGCATCCTGAACCAGGGCATACCCGACGACGTGCACCTGACCGTCTCGAGCTCGGGCCTGGGGCTCGTGCCGGTCTCGACCAGGCTGCTCGGCCTGGACATCGACGGCCTCGCCAGGCCGGAGCTGGTCATCGACGCCAACCGCGACCGGTCGCGCATGACCGGTTCCATCGCGCTGGCCTCCGGCGACGTCGTGATCACGCCCGGCGTCGTCAGCGGGGGCAGGCCGGCCCGGGGAGCCGAGCCCGTCGAGCCGATCGAATTCACCGGCGCCCTGGACATATCCTTCGGCAAGGCCGTGCGCGTCTACTTCCCCGACCAGCGCCTGCCGATTATCTACGGCCTGACGGACCCGTCGAGCCGACTCTCGGTCGACTTCGACGCGGCCCTCGGCGAATTCAACCTCAAGGGCCAGGCCGTGCTGCGCGGGGGCTCGGTCTTCTATATACAGCGTAACTTCTATCTCAAGCACGCGACGATAGACTTCGACGAGGACGCGGAGCAGTTCGACCCGCTGATCAACGTCGAGGCCGAGACGCGGACCAGCTCCGAGACCGGCCCCGTCCTCGTCACGCTGCGCGCCGTCGACAGCAGGCTCTCGGGCCTATCGTTCACGCTGTCGTCGTCACCGAGCATGGCCGAGGATAAGATCCAGCAGATGCTCGGGCAGAACCTGATAGGCGCCGATGACGGTGAGGTCGACCTCGGCCGCTTCGTCTTCGAGAACAGCGACCTCATCCCCCAGCTGAACGTCATGTCGGTGCTCGAGCGGAACCTCCACGGCATCCTGGGCCTGGACCTGTTCGTCGTCCGCTCCCAGGTCTTCCAGCGCTGGCTCTACGACGTCTCAGGGCTCTCCGGCTCGGCGGGCGCCTCGAGCCTGGCCGACTACCTCGACGAGACCGCCATAGTCGGCGGCAAGTACATAGGCGACAAGCTGTTCGCCCAGCTGGCCCTGTCCCTCGTCGCCGATCCGCTTGCATCGAGCGCCGCCTTGAGTCTAGACTCCGAGTTCAGCCTCGAATGGGTGGCGCCGCATTTCACGTTGAACTGGAGCATCGAGCCGGAGCATCCGGACTCGCTTTTCATAGAGGATCAATCATTTTCGTTCCTGTGGAGAATCCCCCTACAATGAGGAAGGCCATCGACATGAAGCGTTTCATAGCTTCTCTCGCTCTGCTGGCGCTCGGCGCCGTAGCGTTCGCCCAGGCGGAACCGGACTGGTACGTCGGCAAGACGATCAAGGATATCAGGTTCGACGGGCTCGTCGTCGTCCCGATGAAGGACCTCGAGCCCATCGTCAAGGAATTCAAGGGCAAGCCGTTCGACGACCAGCTCTGGACGAACCTGCTCGCCAGGGTCTACGAGACCGACTTCTTCGACGAGGTGGCCCCCGAGGCCGTGCCTTCCGACCAGGCCTCCACGGCGGTCATCATCCTGTTCAAGGTCAAGGAGAAGCCGGCGGTCTCGAGCGTCGCGGTAGTCGGCAACTCCGGCGTACGCACCCAGGAGATACTGGACGCCCTGTCGGTCAAGGAGCGGACCATCTTCAACCCGTCGCGGATGCGGCTGGACGAGATATCGCTGCGCAGGCTGTACCAGGACAAGGGATTCCCCGAGATCAAGGTGACGGCCGCCAGCTCGACGCTGGCCGACGGCGGCGTCGCGGTGACGTTCACCGTCGACGAGGGCGTCCAGAACATCGTCGAGGCCATCAGGTTCGAGGGGATCGAGGCCGTCTCCGAGTCGTCGCTCAAGGGCGAGATAACGCTCAAGGAGAAGGGCCTGTTCCAGAGCGGCCAGTTCAGCGAGGGCAAGCTCGACGAGAGCCGCAGGGCGATCGAGGCCTTCTATAAGAAGCGCGGCTACGTCGACGCCAGGGTCTCCGACGTGCGGCGCGAGTCGGCCGCGAGCGAGAAGGGCGCGATGCGCCTGACCCTGACCTTCGTTGTCGACGAGGGGCGCCGCTACACCTACGGCGGCATGGACTTCTCCGGCAACTCGCTGTATACGAGCGAGCAGCTCGGCGCCCTCGTGAGGCAGCAGCCGGGAGCCGTGCTCAACTACGAGCGCCTGCTCCAGGACCAGTCGCGCGCCGCCGACCTCTACTTCGAGAACGGCTACATCTTCAACGGCTTCAGGCTCGCCGAGACCCGCGACGAGGAGGTTGGCTCCATCGCGTACACGCTCGTGATCGACGAGAAGCCGCAGGCCCACATCGAGGACGTGATCTTCCGCGGCAACGTCAAGACTAAGGAATTCGTGCTGCGCAGGCTCGTGCCGTTCGAGTCCGGCGACGTGTTCTCCAAGGCCAAGGTGCTCGAGAGCCTGCGCAACCTGTACAATACCCAGTATTTCTCGTCGATCGCGCCCGAGTACGAGCAGGGCAGCCAGGACCTCTTCGTCGACCTGATCATCAGCGTCGAGGAGCAGAGCACCGCGTCGGTGCAGTTCGGCATGACCTACTCCCCGGGCACGAGCGCCGGCGAGTTCCCGATCATCGGCCTGGTCAACTGGAGCGACATCAACTTCCTCGGCAACGGGCAGACCATATCGCTCGAGACCAACCTGGCCGTCGACTCGCAGGACCTGACCTTCTCGTTCAGCGACGACTGGCTGTTCGGCAGGCGCCTGTCGGGCTCGGTCGAATTCGCGTTCGAGCACGAGCACCTCGAGGCGGCCCAGGACTCCACCGGCGTCATCTTCCCGTACGGCGACCCGACGAGGGTGCCCGACCCGTACAACAGCTACGAGGAGTACGTGGCCGCGGGCAAGCTCGTGCCGGACGGGTACAAGATGACCTACGATACCTGGACCTTCAGCCTCGGCTACTCGAGCGGCTACCGCTGGAATACCAAGCTGGGTACCGTCGGCGTCGTGCCGGGCGTCACCCACGAGCTGGGCATGAAGACCTACGACTCCGACCTGTACCGGCCCTACGACTCGACCATCTCCGAGAACCTCGATACCTGGCTGTTCTCCAACACGATCTACGGCCGCGCCTACCTGAACAAGCTCGACCTGTGGTACGACCCGTCGAGCGGCTACTACGCCAGCCAGCGCCTCGGCCTGACCGGCTGGTTCACCGGCGAGATAAACCACTTCCTGCGCAGCGATACCCGCGCCGACGCCTTCGTCACCCTGTTCGACCTGCCCATAACCGAGAGCTACTCGTTCAAGGGCGTGCTCGGCGCCCATTCCAAGTTCTCGGCGCTGCTGGCCCAGCCCTGGCACGACGACGGCCTCGTCGCCTCGGACTCGAAGAAGCTGAACATAGACGGCACCTTCGTCGGCCGCGGCTGGTCGTCGCTCTCCTCGTACTACGGCACCGCGCTCTGGGATAACTGGGTCGAGTTCCGGATGCCGGTCGTGCCGAGCGTGCTGTCGCTCGACGGCTTCCTGAGCGCCGCGATGCTGTCGACCGAGAGCGGCCTCCTCGACGTGGCCGGCGTCGACTCGGGCACTACGGCCTACGGCGGGACCCTGTCCGAGCTCGGGCTCGGGAACTTCGCCTTCAGCGCCGGCTTCGGCCTGCGCTTCATCATCCTTCAGTTCCCGTTCAGGGTATACTTCGCGAAGAAATTCATCTACGACGACGGCTTCGCCTGGTCGTCCGACGAGGACTGGCAGTTCGTCCTCAGCGTGACGACGAGCCTCGATTGACGCGCATAGCGGGGAGTACGAAATGAAGAAGAGGATAGCAATCGGCCTGGCGCTGCTGGCGCTATGCGCCCAGGCCTTCGGCCAGCAGATCACGCGCGTGGCGGTCATAGACCTCCAGAAGGTCTATACGACCTATTACAAGGACTCGCAGGCGGTGCGGGCGCTGGAGGAGGAGAAGGCCAGGGTCAACGAGGAGATCAAGCGCCTGAGCGAGGAGATCAAGGAGCTGCAGAAGCGCAGGCTCGAGCTCCTGCCGACCGCCGACGCGGCCACGCTCAAGGCCTTCGACGAGGAGCTATACCGCAAGGCCCAGTTCCTGTCGGATTTCGTCAAGATCAAGCAGGCCGACCTCGACGCCAAGGCCGAGAGCATGACCAAGGGCGACGCGTTCGTGCAGATGCTCTATAGGACCGTGCAGTCCATCTCGGAGGCCGAGGGCTTCTCGCTGGTCATCAGCTCCAGGGACGCCTCGGACGTCGGATCGTCGGTGATCTGGTTCAGCCCGATGATAGACATCACCGACAAGGTGATACAGGCGCTCCTGGGCGCCTGAGAAGCGGCCGTCAGTCCTGCTTCTCCGCCTCCGCGGCGCCCTTGAGGACGTCGCGCAGCGCGGAGAAGCGGCGCTCGTTCTCCTCGGACAGCTCCATCAGCTCCTCGTGGGCCCTGAGCACGAGCCCGGCGCCGGCCTTGGACTCGGCGCCGAGCCTCTCGAGCGGCTCGGGGAAGGCCGGGACCTCGTCCTCTATCGTAACGAGCCTGACGATCCCTATCGTCTTGAGGAGCTTCATGCAGGTCTCGCTCAGGCCGGCCAGCCGTATCGGACGCTCCGAGAAACGCATGAAGCGCTTGTTGAAGCCGACGATCAGCCCCATGAAGGTCGAATCCATGTACTCGCACGACGAAAGGTCGATGATCACGTCCTCTACCGCCGGCTTGGCGTCGAGCCGGTCGAACACGCGCGCCTTGAGCTCGGGGCACGCGTTCGCCGTTATGTGGCCCTGCGCCCTGATATAGACGCGGTTGTTCGTCTCCTTGATGAAAAGGACCTCTTCCACGACGACCTCGCAACGATGAAGATGGCGCGGCCTCTACGCCTAGAATGTTCGCCGCGATTGTATCCTAGTCCAAGTTACCCTATAATGCAACGCCATGGCCGAACAGGTACCGCTCCTCGAGCAATACGAACGCATCAAGGCCCTCCACAAGGACGAGATACTCTTCTTCAGGCTCGGCGACTTCTACGAGATGTTCTACGGCGACGCGATCGAGGCGAGCTCGCTGCTCGGGCTGACGCTGACGCATCGCCAGGAAGCCCCGATGTGCGGGATCCCCCATCACGCGGCGCGCGGCTACATAGCCAGGCTGCTCCGGGCCGGCAAGAAGATAGCCGTCTGCGAGCAGCTGAGCGCTCCGGGCAAGGGCAAGGGCGTCATCGAGCGCGGCGTCGTCGAGGTGGTCACGCCGGGCAGCGTCGTCGACGACGACTATCTCGAGTCGGGGGCGAACAACTACATCGTCGCGATAGGCGCCTTCGGCGACGATATGGCCATCGCCTGGGCGGACGCGTCGACCGGCGAGTTCGGGGCCGGATCGTTCGGGCGGGGCGACCCTGAGCGGCTGCGCAGGGAGCTGTTCAGGCTGTCGCCGCGCGAGGTCCTGGTCAGGGAGTCGACGCTCGACGACGGCGACGTGGCGCGCGCGCTGTCCGAGCGCCCGTCGATCGTGCTGAACCGTTTCCCCGACTGGACCTTCTCGCTCGAGCAGGGCAGGGCGGCGCTGCTCGGGCATTTCGGTACGAGCAGCATGAAGGGCTTCGGCTTCGACGACGGCGACCCGGCGCTGGCCGCGGCGGGCGCCCTGCTCGAGTACCTGCGCGACTCGGTCAAGGCCCGCCTGTCGCAGTTCAGGGCCCTCGGCGGCTGCGACGACGCCGAATTCGTAGCGATAGACGAGTCGAGCCAGAAGAACCTCGAGATAGAGCGTAACCTGCGCGACGGCGGCGCGGCCTTCTCGCTGTACAGCGTCGTCAACCATACGAAGACCGCGATGGGCGCGCGGGCGCTCCGCTCGAGGCTGCAGCGACCGCTCCGATCTGCGGCCGCGGTCAACGATAGGCTCGACGCGGTGGACGCGCTGTACCGCGACCAGCGCTCGCTCGAGCGCGTACGGGCGATACTCGGCTCGTGCCGCGACCTCGAGCGCCTGGCCTCTCGTCTGGCGATGGACCGCGCCTCTCCCAAGGACCTCGTCGCGCTCAGGGACACGGCCCGCGCGGCGCTGTCGGTCGGCTCTGCCCTGCCGGCGGCCGCTCCGGCGACCTTGTCGGCGCTCGCCGACCCGGGCGACCGGGAAGCGGTCGCGGCCTTCGCCGAGGCCATAGGGCGCGCGGTGGTCGACGACCCGGCCATGTCGCCGGCCGACGGCGCCGTGATCAGGGAAGGCTGGAGCGACGAGCTCGACGGGCTGCGCTCGCTCCGGGCGGACGCCCACGGCGTGCTCGAGGCCTACCTCGAGGAGGAGCGGCGGGCCTCTGGCCTGTCCGGGCTGCGGGTCAGGTACAACAAGATCATCGGCTACTACCTGGAGCTGTCCAAGGGGGCGGCCCTGTCGGCTCCGGCGCATTTCATACGGCGGCAGTCGACGACGAATACCGAGCGCTTCACGACCGAGCGGCTCGGCCGGCTGGAGTCGGATATCCACGGCGCGGCGGAGCGCATCGTCGAGCTGGAGCGGTCGCTCTACGCCGCGCTGTGCGGGGAGCTCAAGGCCTCGGCGCCGCTGCTGTTCGTGACGGCCGCCGAGCTGGCCGAGCTGGACTGCGCCGCTTCGTTCGCCTGGACGGCGACGGCTAGGGGCTACGTGCGCCCGGTCGTCGACGAGTCGCTGGCGCTCGAGGTCAGGGGCGGCCGGCATCCGGTCGTCGAGGCGCACCTGCCCACCGGCGAATTCGTGCCGAACGACCTGAGCCTCGACGGCGACGGGACCGGCTTCGCCCTGATCACCGGCCCGAACATGGCCGGCAAGTCGACGTTCCTCAGGCAGAACGCGCTGATAGCCCTGCTCGCGCAGGCCGGCTCCTTCGTGCCGGCAGCGTCAGCCAGGATAGGCGTCGTCGATAGGATCTTCTGCCGAGTCGGCGCCCAGGACAACCTGGCCAGGGGGGAGTCGACCTTCCTCCTCGAGATGCACGAGACGGCGAGCATACTGAATAACGCCGGTTCGCGCAGCCTCGTCGTGATGGACGAGGTGGGGCGCGGCACCGGCACGCTGGACGGCCTGTCGATAGCCTGGGCCGTCAGCGAGTACGTCCTCGACTCGTGCCGCTCGAGGACCCTGTTCGCCACGCACTACCACGAGCTGACGGCCCTCAGGCACGAGCGCCTCGTCGACCTGTCGATGGCCGTCGAGGAGCGCGAGGGCGAGGTGGTCTTCCTGAAGCGTATCCGTCCCGGCGCCGCGACCGGGTCGTACGGCATCCACGTGGCCAGGCTCGCCGGGGTGCCGCTCGCCGTCGTCGCCAGGGCCATGCAGATCAAGGCGTCGCTCGAGGCCGGCGAGGCCAGGCTCGCCGTCGACGATATACCCGAGGCCGGCGGCGCCGAGCCCCCGAGGGAGCCGGAGGCCGGCGGGCTCTTCTCGGTCGAGGAGCTCGTGCTCGACGAGCTGCGCTCGCTCGACCTGGATCGGATCACGCCTATCGACGCACTCTCGAGGCTGGCGGCGGCCCAGAAGGCGTTGCGGGGGCGCTGAACTCGCTCAACGGGAGCCGGAACGGGAGCCGGAACGGGAGCCGGAACGGGAGCCGGAACGGGAGCCGGAACGGGAGCAAGCGCCGCGAATCGCCGCGGCGTTCTTTAGCCATGGTACGATCGACTCGAGCTGGGCATTCTCCTCTTCGAGCTCCTCTTCGAGGCCTTCGGCGAGCCGTCTCGACGTTCGCGCCGATGCGCTGCGTCGTCTGCGGCCTTCCTGTCGAGCCCGACGGCCGCTATCCGCTTTGCGCCGGATGCGCGGGGCCGCTTCTCGACGAGGCGCTCGTGTCGGCGGGTCTCGCGCCGCCGTCGGGCCGCGCGAGCGCGCGTTGCCCGGTCTGCGGCAAGGCCGTAATCTCGGAGATCGGCCCCTGCATGCGCTGCCGGACGGCCGGCTTCCGATTCGACTCGGCCCTGCCGCTGCTGCGCTATTCCGGGAACGCCCGGGCCGCGCTCCTGTCGTACAAGGCGGGGCGCACGAGCCTCGCGTCGTTCTTCGCCGGGGCCCTGGCGGCCGCCCTGTCGGAGCGCTTCGCCGGGCGAACGGTCGTCCCGGTGCCGCCGCGGCCGGGAAAGATACGGCGGGACGGCTGGGACCAGGTCGAGCGCGTCGCCGGGATCCTGGAGCGGCGACACGGGATAGTCGTGGCCAGGGTGCTCAGGCGCGCCGGCGGCCCTCAGCAGAAGAGCCTCGGCCTCGAGGCGCGCGCGGCCAACATGCGCGGCGCCGTATCGCTGAGGCGCGGAGCGGAAGCGCCGCTCGAACCGGTCCTGCTCGACGACGTGATGACGACGGGGGCGACCCTGTCGGCCTGCGCCGACGCGCTCAAGGCCGCCGGTACGGCGCGCGTCGACGCCCTCGTCATAGCCGCCGACTGACCGATGGCGATGACGAGGTGCCGACGGCATATTGACTTAGCGTGCCGCGAAGGCTATGATGGCTATAGACATGGTTTTTCTTAATGAATGTAAGAAGAGTCGTTCCCACGGCTCTTTTTTTATAGGTGTATGACGGAGTCAATAGAACTCTACAATGATATAGCCTCTCTCCTCTCGGGGATTGGCGTCGAGCTGGTCGAATTGCACCTGAGCGGAAAACGCGGCGGGACGAAGGCGTCGGCCGTCGTGTACAAGTCGGGCGGCACCGGCATCGACGAGTGCTCCGCGGCGCACCGCCTCATCCAGGCTCGCCTGGAGGTCCTGCTCGGTACCGACGACTTCCAGCTGGAGACCGCCTCCCCGGGCGTCGACCGCGTAATCCGCTCCCCGGCGGAGTACGCCATATTCGCCGGTCGGGGCGTTCGGCTGTTCCTCGAGGACGAGGACGTCGTCGAGGGGCGCATCGCGTCGTCCGACGGCGATTCGGTCGTCGTATCGACCGCCGGCGGGGATCGTTCAATCGCTATAGCAAGCATCCGAAAAGGTAAGCTCGATTATTCCCAGGAGGGTAGGTAAGCCATGGCCTCAGATTTGGCAGAAGCGATTCGCCAGCTCATATATGAAAAGGGCATCTCGGAGGATCTCGTCCTCAAGACGATAGAAGACGCGTTGCTGGCGGCGTACAAGAAGCGCTACGGCACCGCCGAGAACGCCGTCGTACGCTTCACCGGCGAGTACGAGGGCGTCGAGATCCTAGCCAAGCGTACGATCGTCGACGAGCTGGACGACCCGGTCCTCGAGATATCGCTTGACGAGGCCAAGGAGATGGTCGACGGCGCCGAGCTCGGCGACATACTCGAGATACCGATAGACCCGAGGGAGTTCGACCTTCAGGAGGTTATGCTCGCCAAGCAGACGACCCGCCAGTCGCTCCGCGAGATCTCCCGCGACACCCTCTACGCCGAGTACAAGGCCAAGCAGGGCGAGATCATCATCGGCTACTACCAGCGCGAGAAGGGCGGGAACATCTTCGTCGACCTCGGCCGCGTCGAGGGCTTCTTCCCGAAGAAATTCCAGTCGCCGCGCGAGACCTACCAGCCGGGCGAGCGCATCAAGGCGCTGATCGCCGAGGTCAGCAAGAACGGGCCCCAGATAGTGCTGTCGCGCACCCACCCCGAGTTCGTCCAGAAGATACTCGAGCTCGAGGTCCCGGAGGTCTACGACAAGACCATCGAGGTCTTCAAGATAGTGCGCGAGCCCGGCTACCGCACCAAGATCGCGGTGTACTCGAAGCGCGACGACGTCGACCCCGTCGGCGCCTGCGTCGGCCTCAAGGGCATACGCATCCAGAGCATCATACGCGAGCTCGAGGGCGAGAAGATCGACGTGCTCAAGTACGAGATCGACCCTCGCCGCTTCATCAAGAACGCGCTGTCCCCGGCGGACGTGCGCGAGGTCTATATCATCGACGAGGCGAGGCATACCGCCCTCGCCGTGGTCGACGAGAGCCAGCTATCGGTGGCCATCGGCAAGCAGGGCCTGAACGTGCGCCTCGCCAACCGCCTGTGCGACTGGAGCATCGACGTCAAGACCGAGGAGCAGTTCAGGGAGCTCGACCTCTCGAGCGAGGCCAGGCGCGCCGCCTCGAGCCTGTTCGGCGACGAGGAGGAGATCCTCCGGCTGGACGAGCTGCCGGGCCTCGACCCCGGCCTGGTCGCCGCCCTCGCGGGCGCCGGGATAGAGATGATCGAGGACTTCCTGTCCAGGCCGGAAGACGAGCTGCTCGCCATAGACGGCGTCGATCCGGAAGGCCTCTCGGCCCTGCGGGCGGTCATAGACGAGAACGTCGAGGTCATCGAGGAAGAGATCGAGGAGAGCGCCGTACCGGCGGAGGCGGAGCCGCCTTCGGCCGAGCAGGAGGACGTCGAGCAGGAGACGTACGAGTGCCCGGATTGCCACGCGGTCATAACGCCGGATATGACCCATTGCCCGCAGTGCGGCGTAGCGCTCTCGTTCGAGTACGAGGACGAGGACGCCGAAGCGGAAGCGGAAGACCAGGAATCTTGAAGGTGAGCTATGTCCGATAATAACGAGAATAAACCCAAGCCCGTCCTCATCAAGCAGGCTAAGCCTAGACCCGCGGAGGAGACGGCCGAGCCGGCTCCCGCGACTCCTACGGAGAAGCGCAAGGTCGTCGTCGTCAAGAAGAAGCCGGCGGCGCCGGCTCCTTCCGCTCCCGCGCCGACAGCCGGCCAGGCTCCGGTACGGAAGCCTGCGGCCAGGGTCGTCGCCCATCATCAGGACAAGGCCGACGACCAGGCTCAGTCGGCCGCCCCGACCCCCGCGCCGTCGGCCCAGCAGCCGTCCGAGGCTCCCAGGCCCGCCGCGCCGCAGGATAGGCCTAGGCCGTCCGATCCGTCGTCGACCAACCTGCGGACCACGAGGCCCGCGGGCACCGGCCCGCGCGTCGTAGGCAGGGTGGGCGGCTACCGAGGCCCGTCCGGCTCGTCCGGCGGCTACCAGGGCCAGCGCTCCGGCTGCTACCAAGGTGGCGGCTCGTCCGGCGGCTATCAGGGCGGCGGCTACCAGGGCGGCGGCTACCAGGGCCAGCGCCCCGGCGCCCCGTCCGGCGGCGGCTACGGCGGCGGCCCCGGGGGCGGCGACGGCTCCGGGCCGGGCTCCGGCGGCTGCCCGGGCGGGGCC
>Ga0116151_10001634_pt1 | contig 21042 bp, 16 predicted proteins | sample AD_UKC117_MetaG_FD_89893 | JGI IMG/M metagenome (GOLD analysis project Ga0116151, IMG submission 89893) | Active sludge microbial communities of municipal wastewater-treating anaerobic digesters from Hong Kong - AD_UKC117_MetaG | ecosystem: Engineered > Bioreactor > Anaerobic > Digestate... | reverse complement strand
GGAGGCAGTAGCAGTTTGACGTATCCGGCGGTCCACCGGCGGATTTCCAACCGTGAGCAGCCAAGCACACGGAAGGAACCCCACCGATGGACGAGTACCAAGCCTTAAGCCACACGACCTGGGACTGCAGATATCACGTCGTGTTCATCCCGAAGTGTCGCCGCAAGACGCCGTACTTCGAACTCACGAAGCACCCGGGCGAGGTGTTCCACAAGCTGGCGATGCAGAAGGAGTCGAGGATCGAGGACGGCCATCTGATGCCCGATCACGTGCACATGATGGTATCGATCCCACCTACCGTCTCGGGCGGTTCCAATCCTAAAGCCCCCGGCTTTGCCGGGGGATACTTTCATGTTTGGACGCCGACCTCGGAAGACCCTGCGCCGCGCTCCGGCATGAACCAGGATAGATCTGCAACGTGACTTGCAATTAACCGAACAGAAGAGTGGGGGTAGGCGTTTTTTGCATCCTGCCCATTCTCCTGCCAAACTTGGCTGCCAGTGGAGCCAACACTGAAACAGGGATGCGTTCATATGCAAATGCGCACGACAAAATCCAGCCGGTTCACGGCTCATCTTGCAGCAACTATCGTCTTGTCGCTGGGGCTGAGCCTGTTGCCGGCATCGAGTCCTGCCCAGGCGGCACGGTGTGGCAAGACCGCTTCTGGATTTTCCTCATGGCTCGATGACTTTAAAGGTCGCGCGCAGGCGCAGGGTATCTCGGCCTCGACAACAGCCCGCGCGCTGTCCGGTGTCACTTATGATCGGGCGGTGATCCGCCGCGACCGCTCGCAAAAGTCATTCAAGCTGTCATTCAACGAGTTCTATCGCCGTCGTGTCGGCTCCTATTTGTTGAAAAAAGCGCGCGGCAAGTTGAGGACGCACGCCTCCCTCTTGCGCGGCATCGAGAAACGCTATGGCGTGCCGCCCGAAATTCTTGTGTCTATCTGGGGGCTGGAGACCAATTTCGGTGCTGACGGCGCCGGCAAATACTCGATCATCCGTTCTATCGCGACGCTCGCCTATGATTGTCGCCGCTCCGAGTTCTTCACCGGCCACCTGATGGCGGCACTGCGCATCGTGCAGAAGGGCGATATGAGCCCGAGCGAAATGCGCGGTGGATGGGCAGGCGAAATCGGCCAGGTGCAGTTTCTGCCTGGCTCGTATGACCGCTACGCCGTCGATTATGATGGCAACGGCCGCCGCGATCTCGTCCACTCGGTTCCCGACATTTTGGCCTCGACAGCCAACTTCATGAAGGGCCATGGCTGGCAGCGCGGTGGCTCGTGGGAACCTGGCACACACAATTATTCCGTCATCAAGGACTGGAACAAAGCCGATGTCTATGCCCGCACCATTGCGGTGATGGCCGACCGCTTGCGCTGAGCGGTCGTCGGCCGCTCTGGTGAATAAATCGGGCTGGCGCATCGATTGCCTGATCGCATGAGGGATCGGGCCATCGCGACCGCGGTTGTCCGGCTCGTTTCCTGGCTCGCTCGCCAAGCCCTTCAGCCGGTTACTGCAGGGTGAGGCTTATTCCATAGACGGTAAGCACGACCACGCCGACCAGGATCGGCAGCACGACGACGTGGAAGGTGTCGAGAGTCCAGATCATCCATTTGCGTGTGGCGACGTATTGGTTCACGCGCAGGATGGAGATTGCGATCATCACCGCGACCATCATGTAGACGAACACGAACATGCGGTCCGAGAGCGTGGCTGAATCGCTTTCGAGCGCGGGCAGCGCCAGATAGAGCGCCACCGCGGAGAGCAGGGCGGTGACCTGGATCGTGACGATTGCCTCGAAATTCGATCTTGGAATGAAGATCGAAAGATATGCGACGATCAAGATGAAGCCGAGTGGCACCACCACGCGCAGGAGGTAATCGGTCGTCTGCCGCTTCATCAGCCAGGAGAAGCTCGCATTATAGAACGGCACGACACTGGGAGCATGCGTAAAGGCATCGACCACGGGAACGAAATCCTCATCCGTGCCGACATATTGCGCCTGCGGATCCCAGCCGTCGGTGATCATGTTCTGGTCGCGCAGTTCCAGCGGCGGTGGCTGGATAATGAACGGTGCATCGCCGCTCTTGGGTTGCAGTTCGATGCTGAACAGCTGGGTGTCGAGCGGGTAGTTCTCCAGTCGCGGTGAAAACAGAAAACGGCCCGAGACCTTGTAGATCTTCATCGTGGCCGGATAGGCGTTGGATGGGCCTCCGCCATGGATCGTCTCGATGGTCAGCTGGCGGCGCGAGGAGTCTGGATCGATGTAGGCATTGGCGAACTCGATGGTGTTGAGGCTGTCTTGGGTGTCGGCGCGCATGGACAGATAGAACTCGGCGAAGAAAGACTGCTCGTTCTCACTGATGCGGTGCACCTTGATCATATCGATGTCGAGATAGAGGGTCTTGGTCTGGCGCAGGCTTCCATCGCGGGCGCGAACGTACTGCAGCGGTGCAAGTTGTGTTCGCCCCAGTCCTTGCGGCAGGACGACAATGAACGGCATGCGTGTTGCCGTTCTCGTTGACGGATTGAACGACCAGTTCTGGAAGCTGCCCTTGAAGGCGCCTCTACCGGTTGCGTAATCAGTTCTGAGTCGCTTCAGGATTGCCGCGCGCAACCCCGTCATATCGCTGCCGCGCGGGGCTTGCCGGGCCGCTGTTGCGACAAGGCCGATCATATCGGCGTATTGCGCACCATAACCGGTTGCCTGCTGGTTCGCGCTCGAGAGGGGATCGGCCGGCAGGTTGACGTCGCGTTCCTTGCATTCGCCGTTGGCCCAGCCCGGAGCGCTCGCCACCTTGGCGCCCTCGAACAGCCATAGCTTTGGATCTGTCGTTGCGATCTTCTTGCGGATGCGGTTGTTGTAGACCTCCGGCAGGTCGTCCCAGGCCAGTTGGTAGATGGCATTGGGGTAGCTTTTCGTCACCTCCTTGGGCAGCGCATTGATGCGGCCGGTCATGAAGATGGCCGGTGTCATTGACGCTGCCTGCAGCGCCTTTATCAGGTCAGGCATGGCGCTCGAGCCGATCGCCACATAAAGGATATCGGGCGAACTGGGTTTGAGCGCCTCGATCGCCTTGGCGATCGCCTCGGGTGTTACCGTGTCACCCTCGCTCTCGGCGCGCACATCACCAGACAATCCATCGGGGCCGTGCAGTTTCTTGATTGCATCGGCGAGCGCGTCGGCAAAGACACTTCCCGACCGACCCAGGAATGCAGGCCGCGCATATCCGATGTTCTTTGTGAACTCGACCATCACCGGAGCGCGCACCTCGTCTTGCGAAGCGCGTGTCGTGTAGACATTATTGAAGTCGGCGAAGAGATCGCTGACCGAGAAATCAGCAAGGAACGGGATCTGGCTTGTGCCGATCTGCGGCCCGAGGGCGTCAAACACGGCCTTGGCGCGCGACGAACTCGGCAGGCCGATCATCGCCAGTTGCGTTGGATCATCGAGGGCCGCGCGCATGTTGGCGACGGCTTTTGTTTCGTCGCGCTCATCGTCGAGAAATTTGAGGTCGAGCGGGCGCCCGTGGATGCCGCCGGTGGCGTTGATGTGGTCCTGCTCGGCCAGCGTAAGGCGCTTGATCGCCGCCACACGCCCATCATCGTAGCATTTGTCGTGGCGCGAGGAGACGAAGATGGTGACCGACAACGGAGGGCCGGAGGCAGCTTCCGCTTTCTCCACCGCCAGCGCAGCGCCTGAATTGAGCGCCAGTGACAACGCCATCGCCATGAGCACCCGCAACGGCCAAGCCAGGCCCTTCACGCAAGCAAGGACCCTCGCGATCGGCAATAGTCTGCGGCCAGTGGCATGGGGCAGCACGCCAAAGCTCTGAATAGAAAATTGCATCAGAACGATCCCCCGTAGGTGCTGGAAGCGGGCCGTCATGTCGTTCGTCCCGGCTGCCTCTTATAATTGAGACCGTGGCCTATATCCATTTGCAGCCGATGTTTGCTGTCGATGTGGGCAAAATTCGATCCGCGAAACGCAATGCATTTGTTTTGTGGTCCAAACACGGAGGGGCTCGGCCAAGGGGGGCCGGCCAATCGCATGCGTGTTGGCGGCGGAAGCGCTTTGCGATCCGATTTATCGCCCGACGCTGTCGACTTGGCTGGAATAAATTCTGTTCCAATGAGGTGTGAAACCGCACGGGGCGGACGCGGCAAGGGCGCACGCCTGCCGTTCGCCCATGCAAAAACGCCGCCCCCTTGGTGGGGGACGGCGCTTGATGTCGGCAATGCAATCAGTCCGATCGCAATCAGGCGGCGGCCGGTTCGGCCTTCTTCGATTTGGCGATGTCACGCTTGATTTTCAGGCAGCGTTCGGAAAGCTCCTCGTCGCGGGCCTTGGCCAGGAACGCATCAAGGCCGCCGCGATGCTCTACCGTCTTCAGTGCACGTGCCGAAATGCGCAGGGCGAAGCTGCGGCCGAGCGTATCGGAGATCAGCGTCACGTTGCACAGGTTCGGGCGGAACTTGCGCCGCGTCTTGTTCTCGGCATGGCTGCGGTTGTTGCCTGAGAGCGGCAGCTTGCCGGTCAGCTCGCATTTGCGGGTCATCGTCAAAACTCCTTCGGCGCAGCCGCAGCGGCAATCGGCCGTGGGCGCGAAATTCTGTCCGTCTCCTGAGGAAAGCGGAATTGCCCGCCAGTTCTATCCGGCAGGCAGCTCGCCGTTCCTATAAGGGCTTCGGACCCTTAACGTCAAGTCACCGTGGCTGGCCGCGATTGTGATGCCCGCTTGCCTCAAAATGCCGCAAGAGGGGGGCGGACCATAGTTTGGCCAACCGCGCGCCAGCGCCATGCCAGCACACATTATGGTCATGCTGAACGGCTCGCTCTGCGACGCTGCGATACGCTTCCTTAACCATGATCAGGTAGCCTCATGGGACTAACGTTTGGCCTCAGCCCCGCACCTGTTCAAGCTCGTCGGGGTCGCGTATGTCAGGGGAAGTAAAGAGTGATGTTTTCTGCGTTGAAGCTGCGCCTTGCGCGGCTCGGGCTGGCCGCTGCCGGTGTCCTCGCCCTGTTTGGTCTTTCGGGTTCCCATCATGCAAGCGCGGCTGGGGATGTGGATTGGCCAAGCCATGTATCAGCCCTCTATTCCATCTCATTCAATGGGTTTGATCTCGGCCGCTTCGCCTTCCAGGCTGATGTGCGCGCCAAGAGCTATACGCTGTCGGGCGACGCTGAGATTTCGGCCCTGCTGGGGTTCGTCAAATGGCAGGGTCTGACCCGCACGGCCGGTCATATTTCCGGTGCCAAGGCGTTGCCATCCGGATATGCCTTCGATTTCAGTTCGAGCGGCAAGTCGGGTTCGGTCTCCATGTCCTTCCGCAATGGAGCGGTGAGGAGTGCCTTGGCAAGCCCGCCTTTGCCGACGACGCCGGACATGGTCCCGGTCGAGCGCTCGCAACTCAAGGGCGTACTTGACCCGCTGACCGCGGTGATGGTGATGACGCGGCCTGCCGGCGACAATCCGTGCAACCAGCGGCTTCCCATTTATGATGGATTGCAGCGCTTTGACCTTATCGCGACGCCAGCTGGCACGCGTCAGCTTTCTGGCCAGCAGGGCATCCTTCATGTGTGTGAAATGCGCTACAGGCCGATCTCGGGCTACAAGCGTGGCAGTGAAACCGAGGAACTGGCGCGATCGCTCAAGATCGAGATCGCCATGCTGCCGGTGCCAAATGCTGGCCTTTACGTACCCCACGAGATCAAGATTCCAACACTCGTCGGCTCCGCGGTTCTGAAGCTGCAGAAAATCGACATCGTCACGTCAAATCAGGATCAGATTGCTTTCGTGAACTGAGCTGCCGGATTGCCGCGCGATGTGGCCTTGATGCCCCATCGCCCGATGGCTTGGGTGGGACCCATTTGCGCGGGTCCCATTCCAGCGTTCGATGCCTCCGCATGGGCTGTCGAGCGCCCGCAAAACGGCATACGATCAGGAACAATCGGGAGTTGTGGGCCGATGTTGCCATGGGCAGCGTCACTTGAGCGCCTTTCCAGCAATGGCAGGCACCGGCTCGCCAGTCGCCCCAGGCGCCCTTAATTGCTCCGCTATCCCCGCTGGTCGGGCGTGCATATGTCTGTTTGCCCCACGAAAGCCTTGATCTCGGCCGAGCCCAATGCAATGCCAAGGGCCACAGAGACCAGGAGCCTTTACGTATGGGCAGTGATTTCGAGGCACGCATCCGCCATGTTACGGGGGTGCTTGGCCCAACCAACACCGGAAAGACCCACCTTGCCATAGAGCGCATGCTCGGCCACCAGAGCGGCATGATCGGTCTGCCTTTGCGCCTATTGGCGCGTGAGGTCTATGACAAGATTGCAGCCCGGGTCGGCGCCGACAAGGTGGCTCTCGTGACGGGCGAAGAGAAAATTCGACCCGAGCGGGCGCGCTATTGGGTGGCGACGGTCGAGGCAATGCCACGTGACATCGAGGTCGATTTTCTCGCGATCGATGAGATTCAACTTGCTGCCGATCCCGAACGCGGACATGTCTTCACCGACCGTATGCTCAATGCTCGTGGCCGCGAGGAGACCTTGCTGCTTGGCGCGCAGACCATGCGCGAGGCGATCGGCGATCTCATTCCCGGCGCCAATTTCATCTCCCGCCCACGCTTGTCCAAGCTGACCTATGCGGGTGAGAAGAAGATCACGCGTCTGCCGACGCGCTCAGCCGTGGTCGCCTTCTCGGCCAATGACGTCTATGCCATTGCCGAGCTGATCCGCCGTCAGCGCGGCGGAGCGGCCGTCGTGTTGGGTGCACTTTCGCCGCGCACGCGCAATGCCCAGGTGGCACTCTACCAGTCCGGTGATGTCGACTTCCTGGTGGCGACCGATGCCATCGGCATGGGGCTCAATCTCGACGTCGATCACATTGCGTTCGCTTCGGTGCGCAAGTTTGATGGTCAGCACCATCGCAACCTGACGCCGGGTGAATTGGGCCAGATCGCCGGGCGTGCCGGCCGCCACATGAACGACGGCACGTTCGGTGTTACCGCTGGGGTGCCCGCGCTTGACGCCGACCTGATCGAGCGGTTGGAGAATCACACCTTCGATGCCGTGAAGGTTCTGCAATGGCGCAATCGCACTCTTGATTTTGCGAGTGTCTCTGCGCTGCAGGAAAGCTTGCGAGCGGTGCCCGGCGGGCCGCGGCTGGTCCGTGCCCGCACCGCTGACGACCTGGAGGCACTGGAGATCGTCAGCCGTGATCCCGATGTCATGGACAAGGCGCATGGCAAGGCTGCTGTCGAGCGACTGTGGGATGTCTGTCAGGTTCCCGATTACCGGAAGATCTCGATCAATTCGCATGCCGAGATGATCGGCAATCTCTACAAGTTCCTGATGGGGCCTGAGGGACGCATTCCCGAAGACTGGTTTGCCAAGCAGGTTGCGTTCTCTGACCGCACCGACGGTGACATCGACACGCTGGCCAATCGGATCGCCCATATCCGCACCTGGACGTTCGTCTCCAATCGTGCCGACTGGCTGAAGGATCCGGCACACTGGCAGGGCCGCACGCGCGAAATCGAGGATCAGTTGTCCGATGCGCTGCACGAGTGCCTGACACAGCGTTTTGTCGATCGGCGCACCAGTGCGCTGATGAAGGGCATGCGTGACAAGGATGAGCTGACCGCAACCATCAGCGAGGATGGTGCGGTCGAGGTCGAAAGTCATTTTGTTGGTCGCCTGAAAGGCTTCCGGTTCTGGCCTGATACAACCACGGAGGATCTGCATGGCAAGGCGTCACGCCACGCCGCGGCCCAGGTTCTCTCGCGTGAACTTGGCATGCGCGCGCGCCGGGTCGCGGCAGCCAAGCCCGATGCCTTCAAGCTGACCCGCGCTGGTGCGATTTTATGGCGCGATGAGGAGATCGCGCGCCTGGAACCGGCCGATGATCCCTTGAAACCGACGGTGTCCGTGAGTGTCGATGAGCATCTTTCGGTGCCCGATCGTGAGAAAGTCCAGGCGCGCCTCGATCAGTGGATCGCCGAATTGGTGGCCGACAAGCTGAAGCCATTGGTCGAGCTTGCCAAGGCGGAGGATTTGACAGGTCTGGCGCGCGGCATTGCCTTTCGTCTCGTCGAGGGCTTTGGTGCTCTGAAGCGTGAGGCGGTGGCGGAAGAAATCCGCACGTTGGATCAACCGGCTCGTGCCAGTCTGCGCCGCTATGGCGTGCGATTTGGCGCCTTCAATATCTTCGTGCCGATCCTGTTGAAGCCAGCGGCGGCCGAACTGATCTTGACGCTATGGACGTTGAAACACGCTGGTGAGCATGGCCTTGCGCTCGATGTCATGCCCGAACCGCCGCGCGCCGGACTGACATCGGTTGCCGCCTCCCAGGTTGCTCCCGAAGCGTTCTACCGCGCCTGTGGCTTCCATATGTGCGGACCGCGGGTCGTCCGCATCGACATTCTCGAGCGGCTTGCCGACCTTATTCGTCCGTTGCTCGCTTGGCGGGCGCAAACCCCAGGAGACAATGCACCCGCTGGTGCCACCGGTGATGGTGGCTTCACGGTGCTGCCTGACATGATGTCGATCCTGGGTTGCTCGCCCGACGAATTGGGCGCAGTGCTCAAGTCTTTGGGCTTCTGGGTCGAGCGCAAGGCGGTTGCGCCCGCACCGCCAGGGACGCAGGAATCGCCAGCAGTGGTGGAGGCCACGCCAGATGCCGCGCCGCTGGTCGAGGCGACAGCTGCCGAGCCCGTGGCCGAGGGGTCTGAAGCAGAGCCAGCGGCGGACGTGTCTGTAGCAGAGCCGGCGGTAGAGGGGGCTACAGCGGAGCCCGCGTCAGAAGAAACTGCAGCAGAGCCAGCGGCAGAAAAACCGGCCGACGAGCAAGCCCAACCTCAAGACGCGCCGGCGGGCACCGCTGATCCAGTCGCGGACGATGCCTCGGCGGCGCCAGCTTCTGTGGATGAGGCGCCCGTTGAGCCTCAGCTCATCGAGATCTGGCGGCCACGTCGACATCGTAGCGACCGCAGCCAGCCGCGCGAGCGTCGTCGCGGGCGCCGTGGCCAGGGTAGGGGTGGTGGTGCTCAGCCGACCGCGCCCACAGCGCCAGGGCATGAGCCCTCCGGGGCGCACGCCAGCGCGCCACATGCTGGCGGCAAGGAGCAACCTGAGGGCGATGGCGCTGGGCATCGTGGCCGGCATCGCGATGGACGTCACCGCAACAAGGACCACCAGGCGGGCGCTCTTGAGCGTCGCGAAAAGGGCGGTCAGCAAAAACGCGACCACGGCGGGCGCGAGCGTCACCAGGGCAAGCGGCGCAACGAGCAGCGCGGACCGCAGGTGATCTCCACGGGTCCGCGCCAGTCCAAAAAGGGTGGCGTGGATCCAGATTCTCCGTTCGCCGCGCTTGGCGCCCTCAAGGAGGCGATGGCAAAGCAGTCGAAAGAGAAAACACCTTGATGATCCGCGACCACGACGAGCCCCAGGGGCACGCCTCTGTTGGCGGCCAGCGCCTGGACAAGTGGCTTTGGTTCGCACGCGTGGTGAAGTCGCGCACGCTGGCAGCAGGGCTTGTCACGTCGGGCAAAGTGCGCGTCAATCGCCAGAAGGTGGACAAGCCTGCCCATGCATTGAAGCCCCTTGATGTCGTGACTGTTTCGGTGGGTCGCAAAGTTCGCGTATTAAAGGTGATTGCGCCAGGTGTACGGCGCGGTTCGGCAAGTGAGGCGCAACGACTATTTGAGGAGTTGACACCATTGTCCCAATCGCCCAGTCCTGGTACAGACGGAATAAAAATCTCCGAAGCAACAACTGCCCCTTGCGGCGTTTCGCCGGTGGGATTCGAGGCTGGTGCTGGCCGACCGACCAAACGTGATCGCCGTCTGATCGATCGACTCCACGGTCGTCGATGAGGTACGTGGAGGTGCGTACGGATTTAACAGGCCAGAATGCCGCAGTACCGGGGGCGAAGGTGTGACGAAGAGACTGCGTTGCAGGACTTGGCAGCGCGGTTGAGCCCGGTATATAGGCGTCACGCCGAACTCGAACGGAAAATGAGCCAATGACCTATATCGTCAACGACAAGTGCATCAAGTGCAAGTATACGGACTGCGTCGAGGTTTGCCCCGTCGATTGTTTCTATGAAGGTGAGAACATGCTCGTCATTCATCCTGACGAGTGCATCGACTGCGGCGTGTGCGAACCTGAGTGCCCGGCCGAAGCAATCAAGCCCGATACCGAGCCGGGACTTGAGAAATGGCTAGATGTTAACCGTGAGTATGCGGACAAGTGGCCCAATATCACCGCCAAAAAGGATGCGCCTGCCGACGCCGATGAGTTCAAGGACGTTGCTGACAAGTTTGAGAAGTACTTCTCCGATAAGCCGGGTACGGGCGATTGATGCCGGAACAAGGCGCTTATTAAACTCTCGTTCAGTTTACATTGCGTGCCCGTGAGGCTGTGGTGGTTTTCTCTGCGGCTCGGCGGTCTGACATGTTTACCAACCTGCTATTGAAAGCAAACTAAGTTGTGAAGGGCCGAAATCCGGCGCTGGCGCGACCCTGTAAGGGTGCGTCAAAATTTACACTCCCCGTCTGCGATCCATGCATTGACCTGATTTTCTCAATGAAATTCAGCAGACAGGAGCGCGCGCGCTGGTCGCTGCGCTGCAATAAACACGAAAAGTTGGTTCCGGAAATTAAGAGCTTGAACGCGCTGCGGTGCGACAGCCCTTCATTCTACGTGAAGATTGTGTTACAGTCTTACCGATTGTGGCTTAGACGATACAGACTGAGGACACGCGTTGCTGAAAAACAACCGCAAGCCCATACAACCAGTATCGCTTGCTGTCGTCAATGGCCTGTAGTGGTCTTCCATCGGTTTGGCCGGACGGGATGAGCTGAGCAATTGAGCCATGGCATTGCAAGCAGGATGGCCGCCAAGCGCAGTTTGTAACTGTGCGCCTGCGATGCCGACGTGACGCCAGGGAGGGCATGTGACGTCCGCCTTGGTTTTTTTTCGCGATCCAGGTGACTGGGCGCGAGTTTCCTGAGCTGCCGGGTGGGCCGGCATCCAGGTTCGAGTTGAAAGAGTGAGACGACGCTAATGGCCCAGAAGAATAAGACACAGTCGAAGGTTCGTACGCCCAAGGCCGCTGCTACGCGCGCTGCCAAGAAGGCTCCGGCCAAGACAACGAAAGTGGCCAAGGCGGCAAAGCCCGCTGCGGTTGCCGCCAAAACCGCGTCGAAAACGTCTGCAAAGGCGACCTCCAGCAAGAAGCCGGCAGCGAAGGCACCAGTTCATTCGGCCAAGAAGCCGGTTGCGGTGAATACTGCTGAGACCAAGGCGACCTCGACGGCTGCCAAGAAGGCTGGCGCACCCGTAGCTGCGAAGGCCGCCGCCGCAAAGCCGGCCGCCGCGGCCAAGGCAGCATCGGCTGGTGGCAGCGTCAAGCCGGCTGCAGCCGCCATCAAGCCGGCAGCGGTGGCGGCTTCGGCTGCCAAAGCTGGGTCCAAGCGCAAGCCGTCCTCGCAGCGTGCCGTTGCCGCTGCCGTGACAGCGACGACCGTGGTGGAGAAGATTTCTCCACCTGCTGCTGCAAAGCCGCAGGAGAAGAAGGACAAGGGGCAGCGTCACGGTTTCAAACTCAATGAGTACGTGGTTTATCCTGCGCATGGCGTCGGCCGCATTGTCGGTATTGAGGAGCAGGAGATCGCCGGCCACTCGTTGGAGTTGTTTGTGATCACCTTCGAGAAAGAAAAGCTGACGCTGCGGGTTCCTACCGGCAAGCTGGATACCGTTGGCATGCGTAAGCTGGCGGAGGCTGACACGGTCAAGAAGGCAATGGATACTCTGAAGGGCCGTGCCCGCGTCAAGCGCACCATGTGGAGCCGCCGCGCGCAGGAATACGTTGCCAAGATCAATTCCGGCAGCCTGATCTCGATTGCCGAGGTTGTCCGCGATCTTTATCGCTCCGAGGCCCAGCCCGAGCAGTCCTACTCGGAGCGTCAACTCTACGAGGATGCGCTCGACCGTATGGCGCGTGAATTAGCTGCCGTCGAGAAGCTCGATGAGCGTGGTGCTGTCCAACGCATTACCGACGTGCTCTCCAAGAGCGCCAAGGGGCGTCGCGCGGCCGCAGAGGCAGCTGAAGCCGAGGCTGAAGCTGAGGAGGCGGAAGAGGCCGAGGCGGCTTGAAGCGGCAACGCCGGTGAGGCGGGCGGTCAACAACCAGGTTGAGACGAGCGTTTGATACGCAAAAGTGATGCCCGGGCCGAGGTCCGGGCATTTTTTCTGGCGCGGCGTTGAAGGGGTCACTATTGCCGTTCGCGATTGTTGAGTGTGCTGTGGTTTTGCATTGATGACCGCAGGTGCCGCAGCAAAATGCATAAACAATCGTTCTGGAGCACTTTTCGACCCGATGGAACGGAACCGGCGCTCTAGCTCTTTGGTTTGGTCGCATTTTCTTCGACGAACCGGTATCCACTTCGTCGGAAAATGCTCTAGAGCACCGTGCGCTATATCGGAACGAATTCTGTTTCTCAAGCGGCGCGCGCCAGTCAAGTCGAGCGATTTGTCCCTGGACCATTTTCCGATGAAGTAGACACTAGTTGGCGGCACGAAATGCGATAAACCAAGCCGCTTTAGTCGTGACGCCGATTGATGGACGGACACGTGCTCACATTGATGCTAAGATGATCCCTTGACCTGCTAAATCGACCGAGCCCGATGTCGTCGCAGCCGCAGACCTATACGCCCGCCCAGTACCTCGAGGCCGGCCACCGTGCCGAAATGGCCGGCGAGCGCGAGCGCGCGGCCCAATACTATCACTATCTTGCCGAGGCATTCTCTGAGACGCTCGAGGGGGATGCGGCGCGGGCGGGCCTTGCGCGACTGAGTTTTGCACCGCCTCCCCAGCCGCACCGGCATGTTCCCACGGCACCGATGTATGCTGGCGGTGAGACGGCAGAGGAAACATACCGCCCCTCGGCAGAGAGTGTGGGTTACGCTGGTGGCCATCTCCAGTCGGCTCACCCGCAACAGGCTCATGGTGAAAACGCGCCCTCACAGACTGCACCACATCGTCCCCAGCCCCAGGTCCAGGCGCATCAAGCGCAGGTGCCACACAAACAGCAAAGGGAGCAAAGGGAACGTGCCAGCGGTGCGCGCATCAAGCTGGGCGAACTTTCCAACCAGTCGTTGGCGACACGGGCCTCGTTGGCGCCGGGCGATGTTCGAGGTGGTCCGCAATCCACGCAGTCTGCACGTGTTCATGATCGTGCCCAGGAGGGTGGCGGGGACGAGGCTCTTCGCCTTCCCGAAGTCGTTGCGCGGCGGGCGCGCGAACTTGCCGATTTCGATGACGACCTGCACTTCGAAAAGCAATACCGTGGTGCCCGGTTGCTGGCTCACTTAGTCACGTGGTCGGGCTGGATCGCTGCAGCGGGTGGGTTGGCGCTCGTCGTGCTTGGTTTTGTTGGCATCCCCACCAGCCTTGCTGGTTTCATCATCGGGTTGCCTAGTGGTGTGGTGATCGGATTTTGCGTTGCAGTTGCGGGGCTGGCGTTGATGCTCGCCGGGCAGGTGGCGCTGGCGACATTCGATCAGGCGCAGACAATGCGAGAGATTGGCCTCATGTTGCGCGCCCGCGTCGATCTTTGAACGGTCGCGGGGGTCAGGCACCAGTGCGGCGGTGTTCCTCCAATCGCGGCATGATCTCGACGAAATTGCAGGGCCGATGCCGGTTGTCGAGTTGGTATTTCAAGATGCCATGCCAGGCATCCTTGCAGGCGCCAGGTGAACCGGGAAGGCAGAAGATATAGGTTCCATGGGCGACGCCGCCGCAGGCGCGCGACTGGATCGTCGAGGTTTCGATCTTCTGGTAGGACAGCATGTGGAAGATCGCCGAAAAACCATCGATCTCCTTCTCGAAGAGTGGTTTGACCGCTTCGGGGGTGACGTCGCGGCCGGTGAAACCGGTGCCCCCCGTCGTGATAACCACGTCGATCTGCCGATCCTCGATCCAGACTTTGACGCGTGCACGGATGGCATCTACGTCATCCTTGACGATCGCCCGGTCCGCAACCGTGTGACCAGCTTCGCCGATCATCTGGGCCAGTGTGTTGCCGGACTTATCGTCGGCGAGCGTGCGCGTGTCCGACATCGTCAGGAGGGCGATGCGGACGGCAAGGAAGGGGCGGCTTTCGTCGATTTTGGCCATGGGGCATCCCGATATATCGCACGGCGCACTAGCTGTGATACCTCAAGAGGTTATTGCGGGAGAGTGCGTGGCGGCTGATTGGCGGCTTTCCGCCGAGGCTAGCATGTGGGCGATGCCAATTGTAGCGGTGAAGCCATCTGGGCAGTTCGTCGCGGCGCTGGTTGGATTGGCGCGTGCGATCGCCCGTAATGCGATGGCCTATCGCATTGAAGTGGCCGAGTTTCTTGATGTCGATGTGGATGATCTCGCCGGGCGTGGCGCGCTCGTAGCGTGGTCGCGAAAGTTCACATCTAGAAGCATCTTCCGATGAAGTGGACACCGGTTCGCCGACGAAAATGCGACCAAACAAGAAGCTAGAGTGTCGTGCGATATATCGGGATCATTCTGCCTCGGCGAATTTGGTCCAAGATCGGACTGGACGGCGCCGGGCGTAGCGGCGGTCCTTTCAAGGCAAACCCGATCAGTGTGCCGGCCCGTAGGGGCGGCCGTGGAGAGCTGCGGTATGCGCCAAGCCGGGATGACCATAGGGGCGTCCATAGATGGGCTCGGGCCAATTGGATGTTTTGGTGTCCGTGGCGCGCGCTGGCGCACGCTCCTTGGTCGTGAAGCTGGCAAGAGCGGCGCGCGCCGGGTCGGCAATCCAGCCACCCAGACCGATGAAGAAGAAGAAATAGGTATGGACCACGTTCCAGTAATGCACCGTGGCGCCAACCAGCGATAACGCGATCAGCGACATCATCCAGCCCATGGCGATCTTGTACACTTGGTCATCGCCATAGCGATAACGATGCATCATGACGTTACGGGCGAGCAGGATGATGGCCAGCGCGAGGAGCAGGAATGCGGGTATGCCCTGGCGCATTGTGGTCACCAACCAATAGGCGTCGACCGTATCGGAGATCATCCACCAGGGGCGCTCCCAATCATTGAGGCCGATGCCGGTCCAGGGGCTGGCCCAGACGTTGAGCATGCCGTTTTCCCAGATCTGCATGCGATAAAAGCCGGTCCAGGGATCAAGTGTCATGCCGGTGGCGATGAAGGCGATGGGTGAGCGGCTGGAAAGCAGTGACATTCCGATGTAAACGCCGGCGATAGCGGCCAGCGTCAGGCTCAAGCGGCCCTTGAGGGTGCGCGTTACGCGATCCCAGACCAGCATGCCGCCCTGCAGGCCAAGGCAGAGCATGGGTGCGGACGACAGGCCGAGAAATGTGGCAAGCGCCATGATGAGCGCATTGATCCGGCGCTTGACGGTGCGCCGCTCGGCAAACCAGAACAGTGCAAAAAGCGCTGCGCAGAATGTGCCGTAGTGGATCGGATGATCGAATGTTCCATAGGCGCGGGTGAAGCCAAGGCGCGTCTCCACGCCTGTGGGATGGTAGTATCCGGTCACTCTGGCCAGGAAGTCATGGGTGTAGATATGGCCAAACAGCATCTCGGGCAGGGCGAAGAGGGCTGCGGCGAGGACGGCAAAGATGAAAATGCGCATGGTCGCGCGCAGTTGCTCGCTGGTGCGAACGAAGGCGCGGGCAACGAAATAACCCCCGAGCGCTTCCAGAGCAAGTGAGCCGCCGTAGACGAAGCCTTCCTGGCCGGCGTGATAGGTGTAAACGGCAATTGTCCAGATGCCGTAAAGGGCGAATAGGACATCGAAGGAACGGATGCGTTGATCGCGCGATGTAACGATCTTTGCCAGTGCCAAAGGCAACAGGATGAGCAGCGCCAACCGGTGCGGCGGCAGACGCAGCCCGGCGATATAAAGTGATAATTCCGTCGGGCACAGAAAGCTCAGGAGCGTGAGCACGACGGGTATCGGCACCTTGGTCTTTGCTGGCGTCATGAGCTGGCGGCTCCTGCTCCCTTTCCATCCTTGTGAGTGGTCGGACAACCAGGACGGTACGTCCAGCGCCCGTTTGTCCCTGGCTTTCCCCGGACACTTGCGCACTGTCCGAAGTTCCTCGTCTCAGTGTGCGTTCTGGCCTGTCAGGACGACAACGATCGTCTTGGCGATGATCTTGATGTCCAGCCACAAGGACCAGGCGCGCACGTACGCAATGTCCTGCTCAACGCGATTCTTGATGCGGTCGGGGGTGCCCGTCTCACCGCGAAAGCCCTTCACCTGGGCCAGACCGGTGATGCCGGGCTTGACCTGATGGCGGTTGGCATACTCATCGAGCATGGAGCCGAACTGGTCGTCATGGACAAGCGCGTGTGGGCGCGGACCGACAATCGACATCTCTCCCTTGAGGACATTCCACAGTTGCGGCAGCTCATCGATGCTGGTGTGGCGCAGCACACGGCCGACGCGCGTGACGCGATTGTCGCCAATGGTGACCTGACGAACCTGGTCATCGTCATCGGTGACAGATAAGGTGCGCAGTTTCAGCACGTCGATGATCTGGCGGTTGAGGCCGCGGCGGCGCTGGCGATAGATCACCGGTCCCTGGCTCTCAAGCTTGATGGCGATCATGGCCACCAGAAGGATTGGAGCCGTGATGAAGAGGCCGATAGAGGCGACGATGATGTCCTCGGCACGCTTGACCAGAAGTGCCCAATCGGCAAGTGACTTGTCCTTCACGTCGATCAGTCCGATCTCGCCGATCTGCGATACACGCAGGGCCCTGTCGGAAGGGATCAGATCCGATGAAATATGCGTGACGAGATGTACATTGCAAGGAGCCTGCTCGAGCTTGCGCACGATTTCACCAATTCGCCCCTCGGCCGATTGCGGCAGTGCAACGACAATGTCGTCAATGCGGTCCGCATAAGCCTCGGCCAGAAGCTGGTCGAGCTTTCCGGAAATTTCCAGACCCTTCGCGTTGATGCGCTCATCATCAATGCGGTCATCGTAGACACCGACGAAGTTGATGTCTGTGTCGCTTGCTGTGAGGTGATCGTGAACGCGCCGGGAAATGGTGCCGGCACCAAAGACGGCAACCGATCTCTTGAAGCGGCCGGTCGCCGACATGCGTGCAAGGACAGCGCGGGCAATGCCACGGGTGAGCAGGATCGCCATGAAGCTGGCAGATACCCAGGAGACGAAATAGATGGTGATGTGCCAGTGATTGGGCACAACCGCCAATGCGATGCCGATGACCGCCGCAGCGCCGATCGCTACTCCAACCAGAAGACGCGTCGGATTGTTTGGCAGATCGTTTATCTTCTTGATCTCGTACATGCCGGTGTTGCGCAGCCACAGATAGCAAATGAAACCGCCGATGATCCCGGACTGGGCAATGATCGTCCAGTTGGTCGGCGCCCCGCCAAAGCCGTCGTGGATGAATGCCGGCAACAGCGCGCCCACGGCAACGGCCATGATGTCGGCCAATGCGACGATATCCATGGCGACTGTTCGTGACGCGCGAGGCGGAATGCATGCCGATGATATCGACGCGGCTGCAGCGATCGATGCGGCCGGTTTGTGCGTGTGGGATGCGGGTACCGATGTCGTCATGGTTGTTCTTGCCTACCCGTATTTGACGCTGATTATGGAAGCTTTGTTTGATCTATTCGTTGTGGACCGGACACAGGAGGGTTCATGCCGCATCTCGCTGGGGAGGGGCATGAGCCGATGGCCAGACGCGGCGCAGGTCGGCGATGCCTCCGTGCTGGTCGTCGAGAATGTGCTGGTCCACCTGATTGACGACGACGCCAACGAGCTTGCTCTGGTTGAAGCCGAGGCTCGAAAGAGCGCGCCGAGCAACCTGCTTGGGGGTGCGGCGCCAGGACATGACGAAGACGATCTGATCTGCATGGTCGGCGAGAATTCGGCCATCGATCACCGGAAGCAGTGGTGGGGCGTCGATGACGACGAGATCAAACTGTGACTTGAGATGGTGTAGAGCATGCGCGGTGGCGCGCGATGACACGATCTCTGCGGCGGCTAGTGATGTCGGAGCTGGGCCGATCGCCGGCAGAAAATTCAATCCCGTTGATGTGTCGCGCAAAATGAGATCTTCGGCTGCAAAATCGCCCGCGATTGCGTCGGCAAGACCGTAGCGGCGGGTTGGTGTCAACTCGCGCGTCAGGTTTGCGCGGCGCAGATCACCATCGATGAGCAGGACGTGAGCGCCGGTCAAGGCGTAATGCAGCGCAAGATTCGAAGCGACGATGCTGCCTCCTTCACCCGGCAGCGCGGTTGCAACCTGGATTATGCGCGGACCATCGAAGGCACGGCGAACATCGACCTCGCGACGCAGCGCGCGGATCGCTTCAGCGAATGTTCCGGAGGGTTCGGCCACCATAATGCGCAGGTTCTCCAACGCGGCCTTTGGCGGCTCCTCGGTTGCGGCTGTGGGCAGGGAAGCCAGGTGTGCCAGCTCAAAGACATGCTCCACGTCCTCTGGACGCCCGATTCCGAACGTCAGGAACTCGAGGAATACCGCCAACATCAGGCCGAATGCAGTGCCACCGACCGTTGCGAGGATGACAACCTGCTTGCGCTTTGGTGCGGCCGGGAACAGCGGAGCGTCAGCTTGCTCGACGATGCGGGCATCGGGCAGTTGCAGGCTTTGTGTTTCAACCGTCTGCTTGTAGCGGGTGAGCAGTGCCTCGTAGAGCGTCCGGCTGCTGTCGGCTTCGCGCTGCAGCTCCTTGAGCTTGACGCTGGCAGTCTTGGACACGGCGTCGTCCCCTTTGAGGGCCGAGAGGCTTTCGTTGAGTTCACGTTCACGGCGCTCAGCGACCTGGAGCTCGTTGCGCAGGTTCGAAACCAGTCGTTTGATTTCGATGTCGAGTTGGTTGCGGATATCGGCCACTTCGGCTTCAACTTTTTGCATCTCGGGATGGCGCGACCCGTAGCGCGTTGCGAGCTCCGCCTGGCGGCTGGTCGCCTTGGCAAGCTGTTCCTTGAGGAGGCGGATCGTATGGCTTTGCAACACGTCGTCGATGTCGCTGAAGTCGCTACCGGCGTGTGCCAGGCGCTGTGCCAACTCGAACTTGGCACGCGCCTCGGCGGTCGTGTTGCGGGCCATGACAGTCTGCTCCATCAGGCGCGCAAGCTGCTTTTCTCCCAGGATCTGGCCTTCAGAATCGAAGATGTTGTTGTCGGTTTTGAATTGTGCAACGCGTGCTTCAGCCTCGCTCACCTCAGAGCGTAGGCTGGTTAGCTTTTCATCGAGCAGCTTGGCGGCGTGTTCATTGACTTCATGTTTTTGCTTGAGTTGCTCGGCCAGATAGACCTCGGCGATCGTGTTGGCGATCTTGGCGGCCTTGATCGCGGTTTCCGCAGAAAAGCGGATGTCGATCAACAACGTCTTGCGAATGCGAGTGACCCTCAGTCGTTCAGCGAACGCGACGGCGACCTCATCTGGCGCGGGGTGTGTTTGGCCAGGCTTTTCGGGGCCGAGAATGCCGGTCAGAGGATCGACATTGACGGTCGGACCAAGCGCGGACGCTGGCGGAGTGGGAGCGGGCATCTCGGCTTGACGCAGGCCCAGCTTGGTCAATGCTCGTGCGAGCAGCGGAGGGCGCGAGAATTCCGGGTCCTGTCTCAATTTGAGGATCTCGATGACTTTGAGTGCGATGAGGCGCGAGGCGATGATTTCGACCTCGCTGTCCACGGTCGCGGCATCAGCGGTCAGCTCGGACAGCACGCCTTCGAGATTGGAGATCGATTTCTTGCGCGGGTCGATCTGCACGACGGCCGATGCGTCGTAGCGGTTGGGCAGCGAGAGCGCAAAGAGCGAAGCCAGCACAGCGGCAATGACCGGGGCCACGATCACGATCCGCAAGCGCCGCAAAACGGCCGAGAGGATGCGATCGACACTGAAGATGCCGTTGCTTGCCTCTTGATTGTCCAGATGTGTTTCGCTCATGTCGCCCTAGAACCTCAACTTTGCGCCAACGGTGACGCGGTTGCGGGACATGTCGAAATTGGTATCGGTCGAATCGCGTGCGCTGTGCTCGTAGCCCAGGCTCAGCAGCCAGTTCTCGTTGAGGTAATAGTCAAGGCCGATGCGGCCGCTGACGGTCGTATCGCGACGTGCGATACCGACGTACTTGGCGTCAGTGTACTCCAGCGCAAAGTTCATCACGAGGTTGTGCCAGATCTCGTAATCGAGACGGCCGAGCAGGCGTGTTTCTATGCGCCCAGCATCCTCGACAGCATCGGCAGCGAGGATCTGGCGCGTTGCGATGCCGGTGAATGTCATGTATTCGGTTGGCAGCCACTGTACTTGGCCCTCGAGGAGGCCTGTCGATACGTCCTCGATGTTGTGTTGCTCGAAGTCGCGATAGCCGTAGCCGGCGAGAATGCGCCAGCGCAGCAGGGGAGAGGTCTCGAAAGCGAGGCCAGCCATGGCTTCATAGCCATAGGCATCGCGGTCATAAAGCTCATCGCCACGGTTGAGTTCGCGCAAGGCGCGAATCTTGCCGACAAACTCGTAGCCCGGCGAGAAGCGGTAGCCGAAACGCAACGCGCTCGAGAACTGCTTGGTGTTGCGGTAGTCCTCATCCAGTCGTTCCGGATGCGGTGGATCGAATGGGTTGTCGAAGCGAGTATTTCGGCGGACGTCGGAGTAGTCCCAGCTTTCGAAAGTTCCCATCAATGTTCCGTAAAGACGGCCGACATCGCGCGTGATGCCGACGCTCGCACGGTTATGGAATACAGGAATCGGTTCAGCGGCGCTCAGCGGTGTCGAGGTCTCGCCGCGCTCCTCGTGTTCGAGTGCGGAAAGGATGCTGGCCGAAAGCGTATGGGCGTGATCGAAATGCAGTGCGCCATCGAGTTTGGCGCGGACGTTGGCGTAGTCCTGATCGGTATGATCGAGATAGTTGACGATCTTGCCGTCGAGCGACATGTCGAGGACATGGCGCGGCAACTGCGAGCGGAACTTGATGCCAGGCGTGATCTCGCTGCG
>Ga0116151_10001633_pt1 | contig 21057 bp, 22 predicted proteins | sample AD_UKC117_MetaG_FD_89893 | JGI IMG/M metagenome (GOLD analysis project Ga0116151, IMG submission 89893) | Active sludge microbial communities of municipal wastewater-treating anaerobic digesters from Hong Kong - AD_UKC117_MetaG | ecosystem: Engineered > Bioreactor > Anaerobic > Digestate... | reverse complement strand
TTGATGGATATATTCATAACCTTTCATTAGAAGGGGCTTTAAAATTACTTGTGGAGTGTAGATTTCATACAAGGTTTCACGATTCAGTGATACAAGATTATTTTGTTGATTGAGCTGCTTAATAGTGTGGGTGACTTTTTTTCCTAAAGCTGCTGCTTGATATGTTATTGCTGCACTCAGTAGCTTTGTAAGGATTTCTTCTGTTAGAAAAGGTCTTGCTCCATCATGAATACAAATAAGACCACTTTCATGATCTTCTTTTAATGCTGAGAGAACCGAATCCTGACGCCTGTCTCCTGGTATCGCAAATCGCACAGGATAGTTTTCAAAAAAGTGCTTGTACTTCGGATCGCATACTACAATCACATCATCAATTGATGAGTGATGGATGATTGGTTCCAAAGAGTAGGAAAAAACAGGTTTATCGTGGATGCAAAGATACTGTTTTGGAAGGGTATTTTCCATGCGGGTGCCCTTGCCTCCGCATAAGAAAATGCAGGTTGTTTTAATCTTTTTTTCTTTCATCTAAAGCAATAATAATATTTTTATAGGAATATTATAATAAAAAAAGCCCAAATGATCAAAAGATCATTTAGGCTTTTAGGAAAAAAGATAAAAAACTTTTTTTTAAGAAAGATGTTCGTTAACTTTTTTAGTCATTTCAAACATGTTGATCGCTTTTTTTCCGCCGAATACTTTTGTAAGTTTTTCATCAGGAATAATGTTTCTTCTGTTTTTTGGATCTTGTAAATCATGTTTTTTGATATAAGCCCAGATTTTTTTAATTACTTCTGTTCTTGGCATAGGGCCCTTTCCAATCACAGCTTCTAAGGCTTCGCTGACTTTAAGGGGAGCCATAAACTTTGGATTAGGTTTTCTTTTAGCCATAATTGTCTCCTTTCAAGGTAAAACTTTTTTTTGCATATATTGAACTTTTTATCTCTCTTTAGGGTTTATAGTCAAACCAATTCGAAAAGTTTTTTATATAGTGAAAATTTTTTGACTTGTTTTTTTGAAAAAATTCCGGCAGTTTGATGTTTTTACTTAATGAATTAAGAGTTTTTTATGTGGCGAAAAATCGAAATGGATAAAATTCAAAAATTATTTTCTTCATTGCAAAAAAAGGATTCGATCTTTGAAAAAATTGAGATTTTGAATAATCACATATCTGTGAAACAGTTTTTACAAAACGAGCATCCGTTAAATATTTTTATCTCTTCACTTACTCCTCAGTGCGAATATGTTGTTAAAATTGTGATAGCGGTTGAAAAACATAATGAGGTCTTTGGGAAAAATAAGGATGTTGAGGCTTTTACATCTTATCGAAAAGCACTCAACGAAATATTGGAAATTGAGTCTGATTATAAAGAAGGGCTTTTAGGCTATTATCGTGATTATCTGATGGTGATGCCACCTAGTAGATATTAAAAAAAAGCAACAAAATTAAATTTTGTTGCTTTTATGAATAATTTTTCAGTACTAAAAATTATATAGCTTTTGAATCAGGGGTTTCTTCTGGAGCTGCTTCTGTAGTTAAAGGTGCTGTAATACCTTCACCATCAGCTGGTGTTGATTTTTTACCAATAACAACTTTTGCAATAACAGCTACTAATACAGCAAGACCTACTGCTGCACCAATGATAGTAAATAGTTTTGAGTGGGTGCTGATGAATGCAGGTGTTGCTTTAAAGAATTCTGCGGTAGCTGTAAAAGCTCTAGATGCGATGTTTTTTGTTTTATCAACAACAACAGGTGCTGTGTCTGCAACTGTATTTCCAAAAGATTTTGCTTTTTCTGCAATACTGTGACCGATACTTTGTAAACTCATAATTCCTCCTAAAAAAGAAATTTTGTTAAAAAATTAATTTGAAGGCAGTATAGATTTTTTTTCAAATTTATGTAAAGTATTTGAAAAGATTGTTTTTCTTTTTTTTGAATTAATAGAGGGTAAGTGGTTTTTTGCTTTAGAATCTTTTTTAAAGAGGATATAGTAGTGGAAAAATGGAGAGCAAAATGGCTGAAAAAAAAGAGGATATAGAATCTTTGGAACAAAGAATCCTTCATATGTGGAGGTATCTTTGACATTGAAAAAAAGGAAAATCAGGTTCAGCAATTAGAAAAGAAAATGGAAGCTTCATCATTTTGGGATGATCCGGATGAGGCAAAGAAAGTCATGAAAGAGGTAAGTCTTTTAAAAGGTTGGGTACAGCCTTTTAATGATTTAAAAAATCGCATGCAGGATCTGAAGGATCTTTATCCTGAAGCGGAAAGTTCCGGTGATGAGGAACTGCTTCATGATTTGGATCAGGAGTTTGATCGCATTGAAGAATCTCTATCACAGCTAGAGATTAAGAAAATGCTTTCGGGTGAACTGGACGATAAAGGCTGTTTTATTTCAATCAATGCAGGGGCTGGAGGAACCGAGTCTTGTGATTGGGTTTCGATGCTGATGAGAATGTATGAGAGATGGGCGAGTAAAAGGGGATGGAAAGTCGAAGTTATTGATAAAGAAGATGGAGATGTTGCCGGAATAAAAAGCATTACTATGAAAGTCACCGGTGATTTTGCATATGGTTATGCTAAATCAGAAAAAGGAGTACATCGGCTTGTGAGGATTTCTCCATTTGATAGTAATGCAAGAAGACATACAAGTTTTGCTTCTGTCGATGTTTCTCCAGTTATTGAAGATGATGTGAATATCGAAATCAGTCCGGAAGAAATTCGAATAGATACTTTTAGGGCATCTGGCGCTGGAGGACAGCATGTGAACGTGACAGATTCAGCTGTCAGGATTACACATATTCCAACAAAGATCGTGGTATCATGCCAAAATGAACGTAGCCAGCTTCAAAATAAAGAGACTTGTATGAATATGCTTAAATCAAAGTTGTATGAGCAGAAAATTTTGGAGCGAGAAGAAAAATTGAAACAGCTTTCGGGAGAGAAAAAAGAGATTGCCTGGGGAAGTCAGATCCGAAGTTATACTTTTCAGCCTTACACCCTTGTTAAAGATACAAGAACGAAAGCGGAATCGGGGAATATTCAAGCGGTTATGGATGGCGATATTGATATATTTGTAAATGCTTACTTAAAGGAATTTGGATAATGGATAAATGGGATATTCGTTATACGAATCTTTCGGATCAAAAATTTCTAAGGAAATGGCTGGATGATTCTGAGGATTTGAAGTGGTTTGCCTTCACAAAAAAAGAAGAGGTAGATGTAGCCGTTAGAAATTGGATGTATTATTCCAAATATCAATGTTCGATAACAGCGGTCATTGATAATGAGCCTGTAGGGATTGCCACTCTTTTTTTGATGCCTTATCGAAAGATTTGTCATAAGGCAATGTTCTATTTGATCGTAAATAAAAAAAATAGAGGGATGGGAATAGGCTTTTCCTTATTAAAAAATGTCTGTCATTTGGCTAAGACGTATTTCAAATTAGAAGGTCTTTACATAGAGTTATATGAAGGTTGTCCATTAATTGCTTTGCTTGAGAAGCAGGGATTTCAAAAATTATTTGAACAGAATCATTATGTGATGATTGATGGTGAAAAAAAGAAAAGGCTTGTGTTTGAAAAGGATTTAAGAGAGTAAACTATGAGCAAAATTGTAATTCGTAATGGGGCTTTGGAAGACAAAAAGTATCTTATAGAGTGGTTGAAAGAGCCGAATGTTTTAAGATGGTTTCCTATGTGCGATGATCGGGAAATCGAAGATGCTGCCAATCTTTGGGTTTCTTATGCAAAGCAAAAAGCATTGCTTGTCGCTGAAGTAAATAATGAAGCGGCTGGTATGATCAATTTATATCTATCTCCATATGATAAATTGAATCGACAAGCTTTATTTGCTGTTATTGTACAAGAAAAATTCCGCTCTCAGGGTGTTGGCAGGCGTTTAATAGAAGAAATGATGGAAAAAGCTCGTGAAGAGTTTGGATTGGATTTGATTCATTTGGAAGTTTATGATGGCAATCCCGCCATTCGCCTTTATGAAAGGCTTGGATTTGAAAGATATGGTTATCATCCGAATTTTATAAAATGGAAAAATGAATATCTTGGAAAGATATTGATGCAAAAAAAATTATGAACGACCTGAAACAGTATTTAGAAAATCATTTACATCAAAATATCGAATTAAAAATAAATCGTAATCGCTCTGTATTTGTTTCCATGGAAAAGAAACAAAATGAGATGAAGCTTTCCTTGCATGAGTCTTTTTTGCAGGCACCGGAAGAGGTGAAAGAGGCATTGGTTTCCTTTATTAGGAAAAAAGGAAAAAATAATTTAAAAACTCTTCGTGAATATTTCGATTTTTCTATTAAAAAGTATCAAGTTCCTATGCCTTTATTGCAGATGAAAGGAGATGTTTATGATTTGGAAAAAATGTTTATCGATATCAATGAGAGATATTTCGATAACCAGTTCAATCATTTGAAAATTACATATTTTCAGGTGCCGAAATATAAAAGCTATAGGCAAATTACTTATGGAACATTTGATGCTAAAAGAAATCTTGTCAGGATCAATCGTCTGCTTGATAATATTTTTTTTACATATGAATTTGTTTCATTCATTGTATTTCATGAAATATTGCATGCGGTTTATCCAACTAAATTGTTACCATCTGGGCGTTATCAAATTCATAGCCCGCAATTTAGACAGCATGAAAAAACCTTCAAAGGGTATAATGATATCAAGCTTTGGGAAAAAAATAATATGAAGCGATTTTTTGAAAGAGTAAGGAGGACCTCATATGGCAGGACATAGTAAATGGGCCAATATTAAACATAAAAAAGATAGAGCTGACAAAAAGAAAGGTAAAATTTTTTCGCGCCTTGCTAAAGAAATTATTACGGCAGTGAAAGAATCCGGATCGGATCCTAAAACGAATGCAAAGCTTAGATTGATTATTCAAAAAGCAAAATCTACAAATATGCCAAATGATATTATCGAAAGGAATATTAAAAAAGCCAGCAGTGCAGATACTGCAAATTATTCTGAAATGATGTATGAGCTTTATGGTTATGGAGGCGTTGGTATCTTGGTGGAAGCTCTCACCGATAATAAAAATAGGACTGCTTCCGAGATTAAGATAGCAACTAATAAAAGAGGGGGATCGATTGCATCACCGGGATCCGTTTCTTTTAATTTCGATAGAAAAGGTGTCTTGCAAATTGAACCTGCGGAGTTTTCAGAAGATGATCTTTTTCTGATTGCAACGGAAGCTGGTGCTGAAGACTTTGAAAAAGAAGAAGATCTTTTTTTGGTAACGACATCGTCTGAAGACCTTTTTAAAGTCAAAGAGGCATTGGAAGAACAAAACGTTACAGTCAAGGAAGCTTCTTTGGAGATGATTCCTAAAACAATTATTGAATGTTCACAAGAAGATGTTGAAAAAAATCTTGCTCTAATCGATTGGCTTGAAAATATTGATGATGTGGATGTTGTCTTCCATAATATGGATGAATAATCCTTACTTCAAATATTTTCCGCGCATTTTTAAATCATCCAAAGAGATATCTTCAAAAGAGGGGAAAGCTTTTCCGGAAATTTTTCCCTCATATAAAACAGCGATTTTTTTCAAGTTATAGGGAGACAACGTCTTTTTCGCAAATTGTATTGTCTCTTCATAAGAGATGTTTTCAAGAGCCTCGATCGTTTTTTGTTCCCAGTTAAAATCCTTATAGAGAAATGCTAAGTGGGCATCACGTCCAACAAGTTCATTTAAATTTTGTGGAGGGATTTTCCATTCTGCTAAAAGAGACTGTTTTACTGTTTCAAAACGTGTTTCAGGCAGCGTTTGATTGATATTTTGTAAAAAGTTTTCTAGGAAAAAATTAAATCGGAATAAAAGATTTTCGCTACTATGGGTATTGGATAGTACAAAGAAAAATTGGAATAGACGATTTTCGAGAAGATGACTTGGGCATTTAGTCAAGTAGCCTGTTTTTTGTTCGGAGCGAAGTGCTGTAAAAAAGGCTTCTCTTAAAACATTGCTTATTAGAGATTGCATGGCGTAGTTTTTAAATGTAAATTCACCTTGATCTATACTTAGTGCAACGGCATTTCCTTGCATGGTTCCTTTTTCTATGACTTTATAAGGGCCTTCATCGGTAATGGTAAAAATTTTGGTAGTATCTTTTTGTCCTTGTTTATAAGGATGGGATCTTAACGCATGTTCGATGTCCAGGTAGAGATTTTCAGCAATCGTTCTATCAATATTTCCACCGAAAATTCCACGAATGTATGTCTTATTGAAGAGGTCTTGGGCAAAGGTTTGGAAATCTGTATAAGTAATTTCTTTTAAAGCATTCGAAAGATTTTTTATTTGATATTTTTCGGAATTGAGTATGGCAAGATTCATGTAATACGCTTGCATCGCTGGCATAGCTTTAGAGGCGTTTTCATATTTTTTTGTAAGATCAATATAGCTTTTTTTGAAAAGATTTTCATCAGGTTGAAAATCTTTTAGCTTTTCGATAATTGTTTTGATGAAAAAAGATGCTTTTTCACTATATCCATGGGTAATTAATAAAAAACCTCCTTTGGTATAGGAAAGGGAAATGTTGAGGTTAGCAGATGCTGCAGTTGAGAGAAGATCTTCGATGGATTCTTCGAATGAATGGATAAAAAGTTCACTGTAAAGAGTGTTTTTTAATGAAGGAATCAGCTTGGGAGTTCTTATCTGGATATGGTGACAAATAGTAGGTGTTTGAAAAGGATTTTGTGGAATGTAGTAAATAATTCCGTAATCATTTTCGATGAGTTTTTCTGGAGTGGCAGAAAAATTGGATTGATCGATTATTGAGAGATCTTTTGGAAGATAAGGATTGTTTGTGGGAAGTTTGAATGAGTGTTGCATTTTAGGCTTTTGTAAGCGTTCGATAAAATTCTTTGGTATTTGACGTATTGTGTATTTAGCTCCGAACCATTTTTCAGAATTGGTTGTGGGAATATGTGTTTTTTCACTGTCTGCAATAACAGTGAAATGGCAGGAGGTGGGATCGAAATTTTGTAAAATAGCATCAATATTGGCTTTTGAAAAGGTAGTAGGCATTAACATTTTTTCTGGATAAGTATTGATTGCTTCTGATTGGAGGTTGGAGGCGTGATTTGAAACTGTTTCAAAAAGATTTTGTTTTTCTTGGTATTCATATTGTAATTGACTCATCAATTTCATTTCATCGAAAAGATGTTTTGGAATGTTGTGGGTTTTGAGATATTCAATATATTCAAAGATCATGCTGATAACTTTATCTTTTTCTTTAAGGCCTTTATCAGAAAGAGAAATGTCAATTCCGAAATTTAATACATCGTTTCCGAGAGTTTCTTCATAAGCATATAGATTTGTGATGAGGTTTTGCTCTTTTAATAAAGATGAAATAGATCCTGGGAAAGAGCGGTTGAATAAATAACAGATAAGATCAAGAGACTTGGAAGAGTCTTGAATCCATTTAGGATTCAGTTCCCATTCTAAGATTAGTTCACTCAGATTTTGAATCGGTTGAATATAAATGATATGACCTTTCTGTTGATTGGAAAATAGGGGCATATCGAGAGAGCGTTTTTTGATGTGGCGATCTGGAATTTTGGAGAATTCTTCGCTGGCTATTTGTTTAAGCTTTTCAAGAGGTAGGTTTGAATAGATAACAAGTTTCATGTTGCTTGCGCTGTAATGGTTTTCAAACCAGTTATGCATAGCTTCCGATGGGATATTTTTTAAAGTTTCTGCATTTCCTGTGGAGAAACTAGCATTTGGGTGATTAGGATTTCCAGTCTCTTTATCTATTTGGTATTTACGGCGACTATCGCATTCAATATTTTTTTTATTTTCTTGATCTACTGCATGCAGTTCTTTTTTTACTTCGGATTGAGCAAATAAGGGATCAATGAAAAAATAGGAAAATCTTTCAAGAGCTTCTTCGAAACAATTGTTGACAATTGAAAACATGTAAACCGTTTTGTCGGGAGCTGTATAGGCATTGGGAGTTCCTCCATTTTCCATGATGAATCGCATAAAGCTTGCTGGATCCGGATATTTTGAAGTGCCTTTGAAAAGCATGTGCTCTGTAAAGTGTGCCATTCCAGGATATTCTTTAGGGTCATCCCAAGATCCGGCGCCAACGGAAATTGCAGCGGCTGATTCATGCGTTGTCGGGTCTGAAATCAAATAGGCTTCAATCCCATTTGAAAGGCGGATTTTTCCCACTTTCCTGTTTTGCAAAGAGGGGGTAAGGATTTGAAGTTTGCATTCTTCTTGAATTTCTTCATAAGCTGTCAAGTGCAATGTTAGAAGAGAAGTAATAAACATGAAGAAGATTTTTATGGATTTCATACAAACTCCGTAAATTATTGAATGATTTTATTATAGTTTTGAGTAACGATATTTTGAATATATTTAGCTCTTTCGACTCTAAGCTCTTTTTTGTCGGAAATGGAATTTAAAGAATTGAAATCAAGCTCGTTGTCAATGGCCATTTGGATCGAGCAAAAATGAGTTTTGCGAATTTCTCCCATCGCTTCATTGACCTTATCTGGAGGAGGAAGTAAAGGATACGTATAAAGAGAAAGGGGATAGAAATGAGTAGGTTTTTTGGATTTTTTTCCCATTAGAAGAAACATTTCAATACTTTGGGGATCAAAATCGGCTACAACAATTTCTTTATTTTCATTAGGGCGATCTCGACCACCTGAGGGTGCTACATAAATGATTTGCCCTCCTTTTTGAAGAAGAGAGAGCATTTCCTGCATTGTTTTTTGATTGTGCAATTGTTTTTCTCTTTTTTCACTTGGGGGATTGTCGATATATCTTTTGGAATAAATCGATAAGAGATTACATCCCAAACTGAAAGGAATAGCGAAAGGATCTTGTGTGACTCTTTGTCCTGCTACATAGATGATTTCACTCGCGATATCCGGAGCAAAGGGCTGAAGCATAATACTTATGGCTTGTGGATCGCTTTCAGTTTGATGATTGGAAAATAATATGACATTTTCTTTTTGCTGCAGTTGTTTTTCGATTTTTTTAAACATGGAAGCATTGCGAAATTTAGAATGTTCCTTATCGATTAGAGGAGTTAAAAAATCTATGCCAAATTGATAATAATCGAAGGGCGAAGTGATTTTTTTATGAAAATTTTTAAAATGAAAGGGAGAGTGAATCTGTTTTTCAACAAGACTTAGAAGAGTTATAAAAAATTGATCGATGGTTTTTTCATCAACACGCGATGTAGTAGCTTCTTTATAATCTAAGTAAAAACCTTCTAAAATATGACAATATTTGGAAGGGATTGTTCCTTCTTGGCAAAGTTTAAAGAGTTTTTTGCTAAAGACAGATTCGGTCACTATACCTCCAGCTCTTCTTTTGAAGTTGAAGAAAGCACCTTAAAATCATTTAAATGTAAATTATCATTTGTTTCAAATTTGATTTTTGCATTTTCTTTACTAGCAAGAGAGATTAAAAAATTTAAATCGTCTTCTTTTTCAAGAAACTCTAAAAATTGAGGGTGTACGACAATTTCAAGAGCATATTGTTCTTTTGCATAGATTAACTTTTTCAAAACACGCTCGATTTCTAGTGCGACTGTTTCATGACATTTAATGGCTCCTCTGCCATGGCAATAAGGACAGGAAGTCAGCATCATTTGCGACAGGGATTCTCTTTGTCTTTGTCTGGTCATTTCAATTAGACCAAATTCGCTCATTCCTAGAATGGTGCATTTTGCTGAATCTTCTTTCATGCATTCTTTTAGTCTTTCAATCACTCTTCTTTGATTCTTTCGGCTACGCATATCGATAAAATCACAAACAATCAGTCCACCGATATTGCGGATTCTAAATTGTCTTGCGATTTCTTCGGCAGCTTCCAGATTGATTCTGACTAAAGATTCTTCAACATCAGATGTTTTGTTCTGGCCGGATTTTGTACTCCTTCCTGAGTTGACGTCGATGGTAAACATAGCTTCTGTATGATCAAGATATAGATAACCTCCAGAAGAGAGCCAGACTTTTCTGCGCAAAGCTTTATCGATTTCCCTTTCGACGTTGAATCTTTCAAACATTGGAAGTTTATCTCGATAATATTCAATTTTTAAATCATGTTCATTTTGATACTTTTTGTAGTGCTTACGTAGTTTTAGGTAAGTTGTATAGTCATCAACAAGAATCCTGTCATACTTTTTATCTACAGCTAAAAGCATGGCTTTTTTGATGAGATCCGATTCTTCATAAATGCACATAGGATTTTTAGCTTTGTTAAAATTGGAAACGATTGTTTCCCAGGTTTCAAAAAGTTCAGTGGCTTCGCTTATGAGCATTTCTGCTGTTGCATGAGCACTTGCTGTTCTGCAAATGATTCCAAGATCTTTCGGCATTTCGAAAGACTTAATGAGCTTTTTTAATTTATCTCTAAGTGTGCGGTTTTCGATTTTTCTTGAAACGCCGCGATGAGGGGTGTTGGGAAGCAATACTAAATATCTTCCGGCAATTGAGATATTGGAAGTGAGTCTTGCTCCTTTGGTTCCAATAGATTCTTTGACTACTTGGACCAAAACTGGCTGTTCCAAAGAAAGAAGCTCGTTGATGGTTTCTTTTTTCTTCTTTGGCACTTTTTCGGCTTCGAAGTCCATCTCATACATTTCTTCAAATTTTTTTGTGTTTTCTAAAATGTCATTGATATGGATAAAACCGTTTTCACCTTCATTGATATCAATGAAAGCGGATTGTATATTGTCTAAAATGTTTGTCACTTTTCCGCGGTATATATTGCCTGTGATTTGTCGTGATTTTTTTCTTTCGATGACAAGATCGTGCAATTTGCCGAATTTAAGCTGGGCTAAGCGGATTTCTTTGGACTCAACATTGAGTAGTATTTCCTGCATAATTTTATAAACCTTTAATATATAAGCGGTTAAAAAAGGAGTCCTTAATTTATAAGCATAACGTAAAAAAGGTTGTTTTTCCAGCAAAAAATGAATTGAAAAAACAGGTTATTTTAGGAATTTTATCAGATGATCAATAAAATGGTTTTTTGAAAGAGTGGAAGCTTCTTTAACGGCGTTTAAGATGGCGTGTGGAGGAGAATAGCCATGGCATTTAATAACAATACCGTTGATGCCGGTTAGAAGAGCTCCAGGATATTCTTCGTAGTGTAAGTGTTTTTTAAGTTCTTTTAAAAATGGTAACATTTGTCTTTCTTCCAAAGAAAGAGTTGCGACAAGCTGATCCATGATGAAATTGGCAATTCCTTCTGCTGTTTTTAAAAAGATATTTCCGGAAAAGCCATCAGTAATTAATAGGTCAACGCTACCTTCAAAAGCTTCTTTAGCTTCAATATTGCCTTTAAAACAAAAGGTGGCGTCTTGGCATTTTTCAAAGTAATGGTAGGCTTCTAAAAGCTCTTTTTTACCTTTTTGTTTTTCAACACCAATATTTAAAATTCCAGCTGTGGGTCTTGAGACGTTTTTAGTCTTTAAATAAGCTATTCCCATTTTTAAAAAATCTTTGAGTTGTTTGAGGGGAGCTAAAACATTGGCTCCAACATCAACAACTGCCACAGGAGTTTTTTTTGTGGGCATCATAGCAAGTAGCGCTGGACGAGTCAGTTTGCAAAGCATCTTTAGATGGATTTTTGAAAGAGACATCAACGCAGCTGTGTTTCCGCAAGAAATTAATGCGTCTGCTTGTTTATCTTTTATAAGTTTCAATCCTATCGACATGGAAGAATTTTTTTTCTTGCGAATGGCAGACAGTGGGTCGTTCATCTCTATTGTTTCTTCAGAAACAATGAATTCACAAGAAATGATTTTTGGAGATTGATTGATTTCTTTGAAAATCGATAATGCAGCATCATGATAAATTTTATCGCCAATACAAATAAGCTCAATTGGATCTTCCAATTTTTTTGGAAGATCCAATAAAGCTTCTAGTACTTTTTTAGGGGGATTTTCATTCCCCATTAAATCAATTGCGATTTTAGGCAATGATTATTCCTGTTCCTGAGTTTGTACAACTGGTCTTTTTGCATAATATCCGCAAGAAGGGCAGATGCGATGGGGTAGGATTTTAGCAGAACAATTAGAGCATGCAATAAGTTGTGTAGCTGTTTTAGCCATGTGAGAGCGTCTTTTGTTTTTTCGCGCGTTTGAATGACGGTTGCGTGGTACTGCCATTTTAAGATTCTCCTTCATTTAATCCTGCGAAAGGATAGTAAACGTTATCCTGTTCTGCAGAAGATGTTTTTAAAAATTTTTGTATAGTTTTTCTTTTGGGACAATTGCCCTTGTTGCATTCAAAATATGTTGGAATTTCAAGTAAAATCAATTCTCTGACATCTAAGCTGTAATTATACTCTTTTCCTTTTATTTCATCTAGTTGCTTTGTTAGAAAAGCTTTCTTTATTGAAATTTTAACAGGTTGGAGTTCATTGCATATGCTACAGCGCATTGAGGCTGTAGTCTCGATATTTAAATGAAATATCAAATGATCGTTGGCGAGATAAACTTTCCCGGTAGTGATGATTGGATTTTCGAACTTTAAATCATTTTCATCAATATCCATGATAATGGGATCTACTGATTCATTGATTTTTTCTTCTTTTCCAAGGTCTAGACGATCGATATAAATCTTTAACATATTAAAAATGCCTGAAATAAAGTAGTAATAATTTACAAAAAATTTTATTTTTTTGCTATAGATAAACTGCAATCAAGAAATTCTTACCTGGATATAAGTTTTGTTTCTTATGATTCAAAAAATTAGATGATAGAATTTAGTTCATCGATATTAGAAATATCTGAAAAGTCTTTAACAATTTGTTTGCAGTTTTCGATGCATTCATAATGTTTTTTTTCACATAAAAGATTTTGAATAGCTTCCCATAAAGATTTATGGGAAAGATTGGGGCCGTATAATTCTTTGAAAATTTCCTTATCAGCTAAGATATTCACGATGCAATAGAAGGGGAGATTGATACGTAAAAGATTTTTGGCTATGAATGTGTCTAGTTTTGAAATGGCAAAATGGACGATGGTTGGAACTTTCATAAAGGAAAGTTCGAGGTTTACGGTTCCAGATGTAGCTAAAGCAAGATCTAAGTGACTCATTAAATCATATCTTTTTTCGAATGGAATTAAGGTGATGCTTTGAAAAAGCTTAGGAGCATGCTTAAGAATGGTTTTTTCTATTAAAGGCTTTTTTTCCTCTTGAGAAACTGAAATGAAGAAACGGTAGTTAGGGTTTTGGGAAAGTTGTCGAACGGCTTCGAGTTGATAGGGTAGGTTTTTTATGATTTCTTTTGAGCGGCTTCCAGGAAAAAGCCCGATCCATTTTTTATCATCTTTTTGAGTGGAGGAGATATGATCTTGCGTCTTTTTTAAAAGAGGATGACCTACATAGTGAACTTTGAGCTTTTCTGATGAAAAACATTGTTTTTCAAATGGAAATAAAACAAAGAGTTTGTCTAAAGAGTATTCTAAAGTCTTGATGCGGCCTTTTCGCCAAGCCCAAACAGAAGGACAAACATAATGGATGATTTGTCCGGAAAAATGATGTTTTTTCAAGCTTTTTTCTAAGGGAAGAGCGAAGTCCGGCGAATCAATGAAAATAGCTTTTTGAATCGGGGTTTGCAAAAGTGTTTTTTTGATTTTCCAAAAGTAAAATAAAATTTTAGGTAAAGCTTTAATGATATGGATAAATCCCATAACTTGAAATTTTTCCATGGAAAAGAGTTCATGGATTTTTTTTCTGCGCATTTCGCTTCCAGCAACAGCAAGTATTTTGGCTTTGGGATTTTTTTTGAGAATTTCGTCAATTAAATGAGCGCCAAGAACGTCTGCGCTTTTTTCTCCAGCAAAGATGAAGTAATCAAACTTCTTTTTTTCTTTGTCTTTTTTGTTTTCTTTTGTTGTGTGATTCAATGACGGCCTCATTCCATTTTTGGTAGATCGGTAATAATTCTTTGTCAATCATAGCGCGAATCTTAAAAAAATCCATAGAAAGAAAAAAAGAAGGATCTCTTGGGATTTTTATTTTTCTGCTATATGTCTGCGAAAAAGCAGGGGCAAAGCGGTATTGATTGGTGAGGATAGAAGTTGTTTCAGCTTTGATTCTTTTAGGGATTTTGAAAAAGGGTTCAAAGATGGTGTTGATCAATTGTTTAGCTTCTTGATGAATAATTCCTAGGTGAGGAGGGGATTTTTCGGAAAAATTTGATAGGATGATTTGATCGAGTATGGGAAATAAGACAAAAGCAATAAGGGTAGGTCTTTTAAGTTTTTGTAGATGATTTTTTTTGTTGTAGATATCTGCTTCGAGGAGGTAGGAACGAATTTTATTAGGGTGAGAGAAGAATTCATTGAGGTTGGGGAATAGGGTTTGCAAAAAGTTGTTTTGGTAAAGAAGGGAGAAAAAAGGAGCAGATGCACCAGATTCAAGCATTCTCATAAGTTCTTCGAAAATGCGGGCTTGTGAGCTCTGTTTAAGGCTTTCTTTGCTGTTGATGAGTGCTTTTTCGGTTTTAGGGTCGACAGTGAAATTAAAACGAGCTTTGAATTTTAACAGTCTTAGCATTCGTACCGGATCTTGAGAAAAACGAATATCAGGATTGCCAATGGTGCGAAGTACTTTTTTTTCAACATCAGGAAAGCCATTGACAAAATCAATAATTTCCTGGGTTTCTGCATCGTAAAACAGACCATTGATGGTAAAATCGCGCCTCAAAGCATCTTCTTCTGGGGACCCCCATTCATTATCTCTGATGATTAATGAGCTGTCGGTGTTGTCGCCGGCTCTAAATGTGGCAACTTCGAATATTTTCTTTCCAAAGCGAATATGTGCTAAACGGAATCGCTTGCCAATTAAAATGCATTTTCTTTTGAAAATATCTTTGATTTCTTCGGGTTTGGCAGATGTTGCAATGTCAAAATCTTTGGGACGTTCGTTGAGAAGAAGGTCTCGGACGCCACCTCCGACAAGATAAGCTTCGAAGTTATGGCTTTTTAGTTTTTCTATAATATAGTAGGCGTGTCTGTCGATTCTGTTGGGAGGGATACGATGAATGTCTATGGAGTATACTTTTTTCAAAACTAAGACCAAATGGTTCGATTCTTTATATTATAATTATAATACAATATTGTCAAAAGAGAATTGCACAAAAAATATTTGTTTTTGCTATAGTAATGGCTTTTTTAAATTAAGAGGTAAATTCTGATGTTAAAGGCTTATTCTAAAGTCCTGGGTGGGGCGTTGATAATTGCAGGAACTTCGATTGGAGCTGGAATGTTAGGGTTGCCGGTTGCTACAGCAGAAGGTGGTTTTTTTCCTTCTTTATTAATTTATTTTATTTGTTATCTGGTGATGACAATTACAGGACTATTATATTTAGAAATTACTTTGAAGCTACCAGAAGGATCCAATATTATTTCTATGGCAAAAAATTATCTAGGTAATCACTGGAAGATTGTAGTTTGGCTTGTTTATCTTTTTTTATTTTATTGCTTGTCAGTGTCTTATCTGTCCGTTGGAGCAAAATTCTTTACTGCGGCACTTGGAGATAAGGTTCCTTATGTAGTAGGTCTTATGCTTTTTTTGGGTTTATTTGGTTCGATGGTTTTTAAGGGGGTTCGTTGGGTAGATAAGGCGAATTCTGTTTTAATGATTGGTCTTTTAATCTCTTATTTTGCTTTTGTTGTCATAGGTTTTCCTTATGTTGATACAACGCATTTTGTTTATGCTGATGCGTCAAAGGCTCTTATTGCTCTTCCTGTGATTTTGGTGTCCTTCGGTTACCAGGCTACGGTTCCTTCTTTGGTGCAGTACATGAAAAGAGATGTGAATAAAATCCGTCTTTCGATTGTGCTGGGTACAACTATCGCTTTGGGAGTTTACTTGCTTTGGCAATATTTGGTGGTAGGTATAATTGCAACAGAAGGTGTTGGAGGGCTTATTGAAGCGAAAAAGATGGGAGTAAGCGTAGTGGATACATTGAAGATGTGTACACAGCATCCGTATTTATCTGTTTTAGGGCAATTATTTGGTTTTTTTGCAATTACTACTTCATATCTTGGAGTTAATTTAGGTCTTTTTGATTTTATTGCAGATGGTTTGTCTCTGGCAAAGAAAGGACTTCCTAAAGTTTTGGTTGCTTCTTTAACTTTCTTGCCTCCGGCTATAATTGTTATGCTTTATCCTAATGTTTTCTTGAAGGCTTTGTCTTATGCTGGAGGTTTTGGAGGAGCACTGCTTTTAGTGGCTTTGCCGGTAGTGATGGTATTTATGTCTCGATTTGTAAAAAAAGATCCTAAAAGTGGGTATATTTTTCCTATTACTAGAATTGGGCTTGTAATGCTTTTGCTGTTTGTAATGTTTGATTTAGTTATTAGTTTTATGTAAGTGTTTGTTTGTTAGTTAAAGAAAACGTATGGTTAATTAAATTAATGTTAAATTAATTATAATTAACTTGAATATTAATAATATTTAGTAGATTCTAAAATTAAGCGCAAGCTGTTGGGGGAATCTATGAATAAATTAAACATTAAAGCTTTTGCAGTAGCTCTTGGTATTACTTGGGCAATAGGGGCTGTATTGCTAGCTTGGATGGCCGCATTTGGCTGGGGTGAATATCTTGTGGATGTTATCAGCTCAGTATACATCGGTTATAAAGCAACATTTATCGGATCAATCATTGGAGGTCTTTGGGCCTTTTTTGATGCTGGGGTAACTGGAGCCATTATTGCTTTCATTTACAATAAGTGCCTTAGCAAAGAAGAATCTAAGTAAAATTTAAGTTTTTTCAAAGAAGACCCGAACTTATACGGGTCTTTTTTCTTTTGTTTTAAAATTGATTTTTATAACCTTCGGAAAAATAATTTTTTTTGAGGGAATTATGGCTGCCAAATTATACTTTCGTTATGGGACTGTAGGAAGTGCTAAAACGTTGAATTTACTTGCGGTTGCGCATAACTATCAGCAACAAGGGAAGAAGGTTTGTTTAATTAAACCTAAGATCGATACTCGTTTCGGAGAAAATTGTATAAGATCAAGAGCGGGTTTGCAAGCGGATGCTCATTTGATCATCGATAATAATGCTGTGATAAATTTAGAAGATCTTACAGGTGTGAGCTGCATTTTAGTTGATGAGGTGCAATTTATGTCGAAAGGGATTATTGATCAGTTTAGAAATATTACAAAAGAACTTCTAATACCGGTTATTTGTTATGGTCTTAGAACTGATTTTAGATCACAGTTATTTGAAGGGTCTAAAAGGTTGATGGAACTTGCTGATGCTATTGAAGAAGTGAAATCAACATGTTATTTTTGTAATAAAAAATCAGTATTTAATTTAAAACATGTAAATGGTAAAGCAACTGTCGAAGGACCTGCAATTCAATTAGGTGCTGAAGAGCTTTACTTTCCTGTTTGTTATAAATGTTACATGAATCAGATAAAGGATTCAGTTTCTGAAAAAAAGCTTTCAGAAGTTTCTAAATAAGTGAGTTTTTGGTTTGCCATAAATTATGGCAAACCAAAAAAAATCATTAATCTACATGAAATTTGATTTGTTTTCGTAGTATGAAAATTGCTGTTAAGTTCAGTAATAGCAGTAGAGCTCCTGCTGTCGACATTAAGATGAAAGCTTCTTTAGGGTCTACGAAAGCGAAAAGAGGAAGGGCGATAATCGCATAGAGATAATATAAAAGTTTTCCTCGTTTAGGTGAGATGTATTCCGCGCATTTAAGTCCTACAAAAAAGTATGTTGTGACTGTAAGATATCCCATGACAAATAAAAATAGAGGCATGTAAAGATTCATGTAGGGGAAGTGCTTTGCTAAAGCAGCTTGTACCATAAGAGATACATCCATCTTATCTGACCATACATCTGTAATGAGCACTAAGAAGGTGCTAATCGAGCAAACAATAAAGGTATTAAATAAAATGCCCATGGAAGTTAAGGCTGCTTGCGTGTGAGGTTTGTCAGTCTTGGTTTGGCAGTGGATGATGGAGTTGTATCCAATTCCAAGGTCACCTGCATATGCTCCTCTTGAAAGACCGGCAGCTATTGTTAATAGCACGGTGCTTCCTGCAAATCCTCCGGTTGCTGCTTGCGTAGTGAAGGCTCCTTTGACAATAGAAAGGAATACAGTTGGTACTAATGAAATATGTTTAAAAAAGACTATTGCTGCCATGATTCCGTAAATAGATAAAAAGATGGGAAGAATTGAAATACAGATTTTTGAGATTCTTTTAACTCCTCCTGATACCGCTAGTAAAACAAGAGATAATACAGCTCCAATGACAATAGGTTTTGGGATATGCCAATTAGAAGAGATGGATTCCGAGATGACGTTGAAGATGAAAAGTTCTACGCCATAAACACAAAGTAAAAAAGCCGCAATATAGGCAACATATTTTTTTTTGAAGGCTACAGGCAGAAAATGCATGGGGCCACCGGAATAACCGTTCGATGAATTTTCTTTTCTATGTAGCATTCCGATATATACTTCCGAGTATTGTAATAGCATCCCTAGTATGCCGGCAATCCATACCCAGAAAAGAGCTCCTGGTCCTCCGATTTGGATGGCTAGGCTGATTCCTACGATATTACCTATCCCAATGCTACCGCCAAGGGCTGTTAGGAAAAGTCGGAAAGGGTTTTCTCCTTTTTCAGATTTTTCATCATTCTTAAAAGTAGATAGGAAGTTGTTGAAAATGCGTGGGAATTTGCGGAATTGGAAAGCTTTAGAGGTAATAGTAAAATAAAGTCCTAAAAATAGGATAATTCCGAAAGCTAAGTAACTCCAAATGAATGAATTAATTGATTCTAAATGAAAAAAGAAGTTTTGTAACATGATATAATACAATTGTTTAAATAATTAAGTAGAGATCAATTGTAAAATTATAGGTTGTTAAGTAGCAAATGATTTTTTTCCAGAAAGAGGTCTTTCCAATAATAATAATTTAAAAGGGAAAAATCATTTTTATATAAAATTCTATGGGCGATATATAAAGCTTCTACAGAGGCAAGTCCTCTGGATGGATCCATACAGTCTTCTTGCTTGCGGGGATAGGCGGTAATGAAACCTTTAGGAATAGATCGTTTTTTTAAATGTGAAACTCTTTTTTTCATTTTTTCCGCGTGTCGCCATGTTCCGTCTATGAGAAATAGAGGGGATCCTATGTCCTTTTTAGAAAGTTCTTCACCATCGATATCTAAAAGAAGGTAGTTGTCAGAAATTTCTGGATTATGAATGGGATAGGTAAAAAAATTTAAATCAGGATGGTTTTCCAGTCCTTTTAAGGAGCATTTTTTTAAATTTTCTTTACGATGTCTGTAAATAATTGTAGGAAGAAAATAGGACATTTTTTTATAAGCCTTTTAAAAGGCTGCAATTTTAAATAATTTATAATTTTCAAAAAAGGGATTTTTCCACATGAAAAAAATGATTTTAACTTTGATTTTATTGGCTACAGGAGCATTTGCTGCTATTGAGTTTGAGGATTCTTTTGAAAAAGCTGTCAAGAGTCACTCTCAAACGCAAAAACCTTTGTTGATTTGTTTCGGCCAGTCTGAAAATCAATTTATTTTTATGGAAAATCTTCAAGCAAAATTTTTATTTGTGAAAGGCACTCGTGATATTGCTCAGAAAATTCATTTGAGTGAAAGCTCTTCAATTGTTTTATATGATGCTAAGTGGCAAAAGTTGGTTGCATTTGATTTAAAGGATATGAATCAAAATGAAATCATTTCCATGCTGCAAGAATATTATTTATTATTAAAAGGAATTCAAAAGATCGATGGTAATTCGATAGAGACTTTGTATTTGCAGGCAAAAAATTTGGAAGCTTATCCAATTGCTGATCATTTGTTGCAATTAGGGGTTGATTCTCATAAGCCTTATTTCTTTCTATTGGAAAAGTATCAGATTGCTTTAAAAGGTGATCATGTGGAAGAAGCTGGTATTTGGAAAAAAAGAATTTATGAGGTGGATCCTCATAATAAAACAGAAATTGTTTATAAAGCTTCAGTCTTGGAACATGAATATTTATTAAAGTCAAAAGGTCCATGTGATGAAGCTTTGAATCCTTTAACAAAGTATCTTCAGGCTTATGGTAAAAAAGATAAAAGAAATCGTTGGAAGATTTATTTGATTATTTCCCAATATTATTTATCAAAAGGGGAATTAGAAAAAGCGCTTGAATATACTCGTTTTGCTTATAAGGAGTCTCCAAAGAATTTGCGTGAAGATGTAGCAGAGTCTATCCATAAATTAAAGAATCATTTGAGTATGGAAAAAGGAAACTAAAATACTTTCCAAGATTCAATATGAATCAAATCTTTTGGAATCTCATATAAGAATCTAGAAGGATTGGTAGGGGCGTATTTTGTGGTTCTTCTGCGAGAACGGCTCATGGAAAGAGTTAAATGTTGCATAGCTCTTGTGATGGCAACATAAAAAAGCCTCCGTTCTTCTTCAATGCCTGTGTCCATCATGCTTTTTTCATGAGGTAGAATTTGGTCTTCTAAACAAACTAAAAAGCATATGGGGTATTCGAGGCCTTTAGAGCTATGGAAGGTCATAAGCTTTACAGAATCGAATCGTTTAGATTTTTTTTCTCCTAGAACATCTTTTGCAAGCGTAGTTGTTGCTATGAAATCATATAGGGTTGGATTTTCCTCTTCTTCCTCATATTGAGCAATTGCGCTGACACATTCTTGTACGTTTTCATCTTTTATTTCTCGTGCTTTTTCGCTTTTTACGTCTTCTTCAATTGCTTTGTTATATTGAATAGCTTCAATGAGCCATTTAAATGTATCGGTTAAGGAATTTGTTTCGAATCTTCTTTTGGCTTCTTCAATAATATCTATAAAAGAACAGATGCCTCCATAAGGACGGGCATGAATATTGAGTTTTTCTTTTAATGAGTCATTGATTGTCAAGTCGTAGAGGAGTTGATAAAGGGAAAGTTGATGACTTCTTTGATAAGTAGTTAAAGAGGATAAGGTTTTGTCTGAGATTCCTCTGCGAGGTACGTTGATGATGCGCAGTAAAGCTTC
>Ga0116151_10001632_pt1 | contig 21079 bp, 14 predicted proteins | sample AD_UKC117_MetaG_FD_89893 | JGI IMG/M metagenome (GOLD analysis project Ga0116151, IMG submission 89893) | Active sludge microbial communities of municipal wastewater-treating anaerobic digesters from Hong Kong - AD_UKC117_MetaG | ecosystem: Engineered > Bioreactor > Anaerobic > Digestate... | reverse complement strand
CCGCGCATCAACTGTTCCACCGCGACATTCACGGTGAGGCGCAGGCGCGTGCCATCGTGCGCCGGCGGCCAGTCGGCGGCGTGGTGGCAGGCAGTGGCCAGAACCCAGTCGCCGACGTCGGCGCTCAGGCGGGGGTCGCCGACTGCATTCATGAACTGGCGGTAGGGCAGCACGCCGAACTCGGGGTGGCGCCAGCGCAGCAAGGCCTCGCCGGCACGGGTGCGGCCGGAGCGCGCATCGACCAGCGGCTGGAAGTGCAGGGTGAGCTCGTCGGCCTGCAAGGCGTGGCGCAGGCCGCGTTCGAGCTGGCTGCTGTCGAAGCCGGGGCCGTCGAGGCGGGTGTGGAAGGCGCTGCAACGGTTGCCGCCGAGCCGGCGTGCCTGTTCGAGCGCGCTCCTGGCGTTGCGCAGCAGGGTGTCGAGGTTGCGCCCGTCCTGCGGATAGAGGGCGAGGCCGGCGCTGGCGGTGATCCGCTGCGGCCCCCCGCCGAGCTCGAAGGGTTCCGCGACCGCGCGCAGCAGGCCTTCGGCGAACTGGTCGGCATTGCCCGGATGTTCGGGGTCGGGTAGGAGCACGATGAAGCTGTCGCTGCGCTCGCGCGCCACCAGGGCCTCGGGTCCGGCCGCGGCTGCGAGCCGTCGCGCGATGCGGCGCAGGACCTCGTCGCCCGCGCTCTCGCCCAGGCTGCGATTGACCGCGCCGAAGCCGTCGAGGTCGAGGCGCGCGATCGCGATGCTGCCGTGGCGGCCGGCGGCGCGCACCGCGCAGTCGCCGAAGCGCGCCTCGAGCATGCGGCGGTTGGCCAGACCGGTGAGCGGGTCGTGGCTCGTCAGGTACATCGACATCGATGGCGCGTCGTCGAATACGTGTCTGGCCCCAGCCGTCGGGCTTGCGGCTGTGAGGTCGGGATCCCTCGTTGCGTCCTCCTCCGTGGCTGCGGGCGGGCTCAGGATGATCGCGTGGATGCCGGGCCGCAGCCGCGGCGCGCAGTTGAACTCGAGCGTGCGCACGCCGCCATCGGGGAGGGCGAAATCGAGGCGGCCGCGGCGTTCGCCCTCGATCAGGAGGCGCGCGCGCGCGGCGAGGAAGGCCTGGCCGTCGGGGAAAAGGTTGGCGAGCGGACGCCCGGCGACATCGCGGTAGTCGCGGCCGAGCAGGCGGCAGGCCGCGCTGTTGGCGTCGAGCACGACCTCGTCGCCGGTGATGAGCAGGCCCTCGTCGAGCAGCTCGAGCAGGGCGAGGTAAACGCCGGCCTCGGCACCCTCCGAGAGGTCCGCGACGAAGGGCTCGACAGGGGAGGGGCCGGGGGAGGGCGGCAGGCCCGGCGGGCGTCCGGAAGGGTTCACGACGGCGTGGAAGCGCAGGGGAAGTCGGTGCAGGCACCCCGGGGAAGGGGCCTGCAAGTGAGGTCACAGCATAGCCGATGCCTGCATTCCGCCGTGCGGCGAATAGGGGGCGCCGGCGGCCCTTATTTGCGCCCGAGGCCGCCGAGCAGCACCGCGATCGGGCGCTGGTGGCGGCGCAGCGGGTCGGGCTTGCCGGCCGCCGCGGCGGTGGGCTGGGTCGGCTCGGCAGCGACGACGGGCGGATTGACCGGCTCGTAGGGCTTGGAGAAGTCGAAGCCGTCGGCGGCGACCGTGGAGCGGCCGCGGCGGGGGCCGGCGCGCAGGCCGTCGCGCTCACGCGCCGGTTCGCGGCGGCCCTCGCCGCCGCGTTCGGCGCCACGTTCGCGGCTGCCGGAGCGCGGCGCCGGGGCGCGTGCCTCGGTGTCGGCCGCTGCAGCGGCCTGCCTGCGCCCGCGATGGGCGCGGCTGCCGGCCTCGTGGAAGTCGGGGTCCGGGTCGAAGCCCGGGACGACCTCCTGGGGGATCTGCAGCTTGATCAGCTTCTCGATCTCGGATAGCCAGTGCTTCTCTTCCGAGCTCACCAGCGAGATCGCGTAGCCGTGGTGGCCGGCGCGGCCGGTGCGGCCGATGCGGTGCACGTAGTCCTCGGCGGTGTGCGGCAGCTCGAAGTTGATCACGAAGGGCAGCTCGTCGATGTCGAGCCCGCGCGCGGCCACGTCGGTGGCGACCAGCACGCGCAGCTTGCCCGACTTGAAGGCCTCGAGCGTGTCCGTGCGCTGCTGCTGGCCCTTGTCGCCGTGGATGGCGTCGGCCGAGATGCCGCTGCGCTCGAGGTAGTGGGCGAGCCGTCCGCACATCAGCTTGGTGTCGACGAAGACCAGGGCCTGGGTGTCGGGCTTGTGGCGCAGCAGGTGGGCGAGCAGGTTGCGCTTCATGCCCGAGGACACCGGGTGCACCACGTGGGTGATGGTCTCCGACACCATGTTGCGGCGTGCCACCTCGATCAGCTGCGGGTCCTTCAGCATCTGGTCGGCGAGGCGCTTGATCTCGTCCGAGAAGGTGGCCGAGAACAGCAGGCTCTGGCGCTGCTTGGGCAGCAGGGCGAGGATGCGCTTGATGTCGGGGATGAAGCCCATGTCGAGCATGCGGTCGGCTTCGTCGAGCACCAGCACCTCGACCTGCGACAGGTTGATCGACTTCTGCTCGATGTGGTCGAGCAGCCGCCCCGGCGTGGCGATGACGATCTCGATGCCGCGGCGCAGCTCGGCCTGCTGCGGGCGGATGTCGACGCCGCCATACACGCACACCGAGCGCAGCGGCAGGTGCTTGCTGTAGGTCTTGACCGACTCGAACACCTGCATGGCCAGTTCGCGCGTGGGCGCGAGGATCAGCGCGCGCGTCTGGTGGCGGGCGGGCGAGGTGCTGGTGTTGGCGTGGCGGGCGATGCGGTGCAGTAGCGGCAGCGTGAAGCCGGCGGTCTTGCCGGTGCCCGTCTGGGCGCCGCCCATGACGTCGTGGCCGGCAATGACGGTCGGGATGGCCTGGCGCTGGATGGGCGTGGGCTCGGTGTAGCCGGCGTCGGCGACGGCCTGGAGAAGTTCGGGAATGAGGCCGAGATCGGCAAAGCTCATGGGTGCCTTCGGGTTGTAGACGGTCGACGCACGACCGCCGGATTTCGGAAAACCCGGATTATACACGGCGCAAAAAGCGTTACCGGACAGGGGCTTCGGTCGCCGCCTCGGTGGGAGCGGGCTGGCCCGCGCATCCGGTGCCTGGCGGCGCGCTCAGCGCTTGAGCGTGAGGAAGGCGGTGACCTCCTCGCGGTCGTGGTAGAGGTGCTTGATGCGCAGGTCGTAGGGGCCGACGCTGGCGAGGCGCTTGCGGATGAGCTCGCGGCACTGCTCGACCGCCTCGACGCGGCGCTTCATCGGCAGCTTGAGGTTGAAGACGGTGTAGCGACAGCGCCCGGTGGCGACCCACTCGGCCACCAGCGAGGCGATGCGCGAGGGCTGCTCGACCATGTCGCACACCATCCAGTCCACCGGCCGGTGCGGGCGCCAGGTGAAGCCGTCGGCCTTGAGGTGCTCGACCATCTCGGTGGCCATCACGCTGTCGCGCAGCGGGCCGTTGTCGATCGCGGTGACGCGCAGGCCGCGATGCACGAGCTGCCAGGTCCACCCGCCCGGCGCGGCGCCGAGGTCTACCGCGCGCTGGCCGGCGCGCAGGATGCTGTCGCGCTCGCCCTCCTCGAGCAGGGTCATGAAGGCCTCGGAGAGCTTCGCGGTGGAGCGGCTGGGCGCGTTCGAGGGCATGCGCAGGCGCGGGATGCCCATCGGCCAGGTCGAGCACTGCCCGGGCTGGCCGGCGGCGAGCCAGGCGGTGGTGGCGCTGGTGAACAGCACGTGCAGCACCGGCAGCCCAGCGCGGCTGCTGCGCAGGCAGCCGGCCTTCTCGAGCGCCTTGGCGAGCGGCTCGGTGAAGCGCTTGCAGAAGCCCGAGCGCTGCTTGGCCTCGTCGGTGTCGGGGGTCTCCAGCATCACGCCCGAGAAGCGCTGGCCGCTGGCCTTGACCGCGTCGACGATCGGCGTGGCGCGGTCGCGCTCGGGCAGGTCCTCCACGCGTGCGAACCAGGGCAGCAGCTGGCGCGCGAACACCGGGCGGCGCCAGTCGGTGGCCTCGCCGAAGCTGCCGAGCGGAGTGGGCTCGAAGGTCTCGTAGATCACGTAGCCGGAGTCGGGCTCGGCGCGCACGTAGCCGATCAGGCCGGCTTCGGCGGCGATGTCGTCGAGTTCGGCGGCGAGTTCCTTCTCGAAGCCGGCGCGGCAATAGCCGAGGAGGCCGGCGCAGGCGAGCGCGGCGGCGGGGGTGTGCTGGTTCATGGGGTCGGTGCGCGCAGGGGCTGCAGTATGATGGGTCCGCACCGGGCCGCGCGGGCGGCGGCCGGAAACGGAGCAAGGCAGCGGATGATAAGCCGCGAGCGCCGCGCTGGCGAGCATGGCGCTCGCACCCGCCGCCGCCTTCGCGCCTGCCGGCGCTCCTACAGGAGGTTGCCGCGCGATGGCTCGTGTAGGAGCGCCGGCAGGCGCGAAGGCAGAGACCTCCGAGGCGCCCGGGTCCATGTAGGAGCGCCGGCAGGCGCGAAAACGGCGGTCGGGCCCGGGACGCGCGTCGATTACCGGACCGCCGCGTTCGCAGCTGCCGCAGCTCCTACAGGCCGTCCGGGACGCGCGGGGGTTCATGTAGGAGCGCCGGCAGGCGCGAATATGTCCAAACAGGGAGTCGAGGATGACAGCACGTGAGATGGAGTACCGCCGACTGGGCGGGTCGGGGCCGCGGGTGTCGGCGGTGTGCCTGGGGACGATGACCTTCGGCCAGCAGAACGGCGAGGCCGAGGCGCACAGCCAGCTCGACCTCGCCGTCGAGCGTGGCATCGACTTCATCGACACCGCCGAGATGTATCCGGTCCCGGCGCGTGCCGAGACCAGTGGCGAGACCGAGCGCATCGTCGGCAACTGGCTGGCGCGCCAGGCGCGCGAGAAGCTGGTGATCGCGACCAAGGTGGCCGGGCCGGCGCGCAGCCTGGAGTGGATCCGCGGCGGTCCGCTCGCGCTCGACCGCGCCAACATCCGCGCCGCGGTCGAGGGCAGCCTGCGCCGGCTGCGCACCGACTACATCGACCTGTACCAGTTGCACTGGCCGGCGCGCAACCAGCCGCTGTTCGGCCAGCTGCCCTTCGATCCGGCGCGCGAGCGCGACTGCACGCCGATCCGCGCCCAGCTCGAGGCGCTCGCGGAGCTGGTGGAGGAGGGCAAGATCCGCCACGTCGGCCTGTCGAACGAGCAGCCCTGGGGGCTGATGGAGTTCGTGCGCCTCGCCCGCGACAGCGGCCTGCCGCGCGTGGTGTCGGTGCAGAACGCCTACAACCTGCTCAACCGGGTGTACGAGTACGGCATGAGCGAGATCACGCTGCGCGAGGACGTCGCGCTGCTGGCGTATTCGCCGCTCGCCTTCGGCCACCTGTCGGGCAAGTATCTCGCCGACCCGGCGGCGCACGGGCGCCTCACCGAGTTCGAGAATTTCGGTGTTCGCTACGCCAAGCCCGGCGTACGCGCGGCGGTGGAGCGCTACGCGGAGATCGCGCGCCGGCGCGGCATGAGCCTCACCGCGCTGGCGCTCGCCTTCGTGTATTCGCGCTGGTTCGTGGGCAGCACCATCGTGGGGGCGACCTCGGTGGCGCAACTCGCCGAGAACCTGGACGCCTGGCATCGGCGCCTGGACGAGGACACGCTCGCCGAGATCGAGCAGGTTCATCAGCTGCACGCTAACCCGGCGCCGTGAACGCCGCGGCGATCAGTGCGCCGCGGACGCTGGCGGCGTGCCCGCAGGCGTCGTGCGGGCGGCCGCGGTCGGCGGCGTGCCCGGGACGAGCTGCGAGGGCACGACCTCGAGCTTGTGCTCCATCATGTAGTCGTTCATGTCGCGCCAGCCCGCAAACACTGCCGCCTTGGAAGCCCCGGGGTTGAGCGAGTAGCAGTCCTCGAGCGAACGCCCGGCGTGACGGCAGGCGCTGCCGACCGCGCGGCCCTCGGCCTCGACCTTCGAAGGGTTGGGCAATTCGAGCACCTCGGCGAGCTGGTCGCAGCCGGCTGCGAAGGGCAGCAGGGCGAGCAGCACGAGGTGGCGCAGCGACCGGGATGGGGTGGGGCGGGGCATGGCGATCCGGGGGGACGATCTACTGTGCAGATTATCGGCTGCGATCGTCTGATCTTGAGCGCGTCGAGTGTCGTGTGCGCGGCACGCTCGCTCCGGACCATCCCCCAAATCGATGACGCGCGGCTCTATAATCGCGCCCGCTTCCGGGCCGTTCTGCCCGGCTCCCTTTCGTGTGTGTCGATTCGATGAACAAGATGCGTTTCAAGGCCTTGGCTGCAGCGGTCGCTGTCGGTGGTCTCTTCTTCGCGCCCGGGTCGGTGGCCCAGGCCAGCGCCCAGCAGCAGGTCCAGCTCTTCCACCGCCTGCCCGACGCCAAGGCGGCGGCGCTGAAGGATCTGGTAGCGCGCTTCAATGCCCAGTCCAAGGACGTGCAGGTCGTGCTGTCCGCGGCGGACTGGCGCTCGGGGGCGCCCCACCTGATGATCCTCGAAGGGGACGACGAGGAAGAGTTCATCGCCGGCAAGCCGCGCTTCAAGCCGCTTCACCAGCTCATGAAGGAGAGCGGGGTACCGCTGAAGACCCTGCGTCCGCCTGCGATGATGACGCGCACCCCGGTCGACGCCAAGGGCCAGCTGCTGGCGCTGCCGGTGGGCCTGTCGACCCCGGTGCTGTTCCTCAACCGCGACGCGCTGCGCCAGGCCGGACTCAACCCGGACACCACCCGGATCAACACCTGGTTCGAGCTGCAGGAGACCCTCGGGCGCCTCGCCGACACCGGCCACACCTGCCCCTACACCGTGGCCGAACCCGGCCGCGTGATGGTGGAGAACCTCTCGGCCTGGCACAACGAGCCGGTCGCCACGCAGAGCGGCAAGACCACCGTGCCGAGCTTCAACGGCATGTTCCAGGTCAAGCACGTGGCGATGATGGCGAGCTGGACGCGCGCGCGCTACCTGCACGTTTTCAACCAGCAGTCCGAGGCCGAGCAGCGCTTCGCGAGCGGCGAGTGCGCCGTGATCGCGGCGCCCTCGGCGAGCTGGACCGACTACCGCCGTGCCGGCAAGGTCGATGTGGCGGTGTCCAAGCTGCCCTACTACGACGACTTCCCCGGCGCGCCGCAGAACACCATCGCCGACGGCCCCGCGCTGTGGGCCTCGGCGGGCAAGAAGCCGGCCGAGTACAAGGCGGTGGCGCGCTTCGTGAGCTTCTGGCTGCAGCCCGACAACCAGGTCGCCTGGCAGCGCGAGACCGGCTACCTGCCGCTCAACCGCGCCGGCCTGCTGGCCTCGCGCAGCGAACTGCTCGGTCATGACCTCGAGAACGTCCAGGTCGCCGTCGACCAGCTCGCCAGCAAGCCCGCCACGCCGCAGTCGTCGGCGCAGCCGGTGGTCGACCGCGAGAAGGTGCGTCGCATCCTCGACGAGGAACTCGCCGGCGTCTGGGCCGACCAGAAGGCCGCGAAGGAAGCGCTCGACAACGCGGTGACGCGCGCCCGCAACGGCAACTGACGGCGTCCATCCCCCGCACGCGGCGCCCGGGGCGCGGCTTGACGCCGCGCGCGGGCGCCGCCTAAGATCCACGACTTTTCCGCGAGCCAGAACGCCTTGTCCGTCCAGCAGCTCTTCGCGCCGATCGCCGCCGACATGCAGGCGGTGGATACGGTCATCCGCAACCGACTGCACTCGGACGTGGCCCTGATCCGTCGCATCGCGGAGTACATCGTCGGCAGCGGCGGCAAGCGCCTGCGCCCCGCGCTGGTGCTGTACGCGGCGGGCGCGCTGGGCTATCGCGGCGTCCATCACCACGAGCTCGCGGCCGTGGTCGAGTTCATCCACACTGCCAGCCTGCTGCACGACGACGTGGTGGACGAGTCCGACCTGCGCCGCGGCAAGCGCACCGCCAACGCCGCCTTCGGCAACGCCTCCGCCGTGCTGGTCGGCGATTTCCTCTATTCGCGCGCCTTCCAGATGATGGTCGGGGTCAACGAGATGCGCGTCATGCGCGTGCTCGCCGACGCCACCAACATCATCGCCGAGGGCGAGGTGCTGCAACTGCTCAACTGTCACAACGCCGACGTCGTCATCGACGACTACCTGCGCGTGATCCGCTACAAGACCGCCAAGCTGTTCGAGGCCGCCGCGCGCCTGGGCGGCATCGTGGCCGGCGCGGACGACGCGCTCGAGCAGCGCCTGGCCGACTTCGGCATGCACCTGGGCACCGCCTTCCAGCTCATCGACGACGTGCTCGACTACTCGGCCGACGAGGCCGACACCGGCAAGCATCTCGGTGACGACCTCGCCGAGGGCAAGCCGACGCTGCCGCTGATCCACGTGATGCAGCACGGCACGGCCGAGCAGGCGGCGCTGGTGCGCCACGCCATCGAAGGCGGCGGTCGCGACGATTTTGCCGCCGTGCTCGCGGCGATCCAGTCGAGCGGCGCGCTCGAAGAGACGCGTCGCTACGCCGAGGCGGAGGCGAAGCTCGCAATCGACGCGATTTCGGTGCTTCCCCCTTCCAATTACAAGGAAGCGCTGCTACAATTATCGGACTTTGCAGTTCGGCGAAAACACTGATATAGTTTCTGGCTTCGCAGGACAGCAAAAAGCAGTAAAAAGTGTCGGGGAATAGCTCAGCCTGGTAGAGCACTGCGTTCGGGACGCAGGGGCCGGAGGTTCGAATCCTCTTTCCCCGACCACCCTTTCCCGGAAAACGCCCAAGTGAGTCGATCACTTGGGCGTTTCCTTTTCCGCCTGTCCGTGCAAGCCGCAGCGCTGGATCAAGGAGGTCCTCGACCATGCGCTTCATCCTTTTCGTCCTGATCCTGCTTGGGATGATTTTCCTGCTCGCGTCGATCCGCAAGGGCGTGCGTGCGGGGGCCGGCCTGACGCTGGGCGTGATCCTGTCCGGACTCGGTTTCGTGGCCTTGCTGCTCCTGCTGCTGGTGGTGGGCGGGCTCTTCTGAACCCTCCGATACGCTCGCGCTCAGGGTTCCAGCGCGCACACCAGGGTATGCACCGCGCGATGGGCGGGGAGGTCGACCGCGCGGTCTGCGGCCATCCGCAGCAAGGCGCCGGTGATCGCGTCGATCTCCGTGCGCCGGCCAGCGAGCATGTCCTGCAGCATGCTCGCCCGGTTGGTCGCCGTGGCATGGGCGACCGCATGCACACGGGCGAGCGCGGCCGCCTCGTCGAGGTCCAGGCCCTGCGCGCGCAACACCGGCAGGGCCTCGCGCACCAGGGTGTCGAGCAGCACGCGATGCGGCGGATCGAGCAGCGCGCCGTTCGGCACCCGGAACAGCGCCGCGAGCGGATTGATGGCAGCGTTGACCAGCAACTTGGCGAGGCGCGCGTGCGCGATGTCGGGGGCGACGCGGGCACGCAGCCCCGCGCGGACCAAGAGTTCGGCGACCGCTTCGAAGCCGGGCGGCACCAGCGTCTCGCCCGCACCCGACGGATGCACCCGGTCCCCTCTGTCACCCCGCTCGCGATAGGCACCCTCGGTGGTGATGCCCTGATCGACCCGCGGCGCCGCGCAGTGCGCGCGCAGCAGCTCCCCGGTCAGCCCGTTCTGCAGGGATAGCACGCCCAGCGGGCGCATGCGGCTGGCGGTTGCCGCCGCCGTCGCGGTGTCGCCTGCCTTCACCAGCACGATCACCCAGTCCGCCTCCGGCGCCTGCTCCGGTCCGAAGGCCTGCGGCCGAAAACCTCGCCCATCCACCTCGACGCCGGCACGCAGCCGCGCCGCCGCCGCCGCGTCGCGTGCGATCAGCGCGACCGGAACGACGCCTTCGAGGCGGGCTGCGAAGTGCAGGCCCAGTGCGCCGGGTCCGATGATGGCGAGCGCGAATCGGCCCGATGCCGCGCACGCAGCTGCGACGCTGCGCGCCGAGACGTGCGCGGTTGGGGAGGACGTCGATCGGGGCTGTGTGGCCGGCGGGGCGGGGGACTCTGTCATCGAAGCGGAGATCCTGTCAGGGGCGAGCGGACCGGAATGAGGCCGGTGGGCCGTGGTGTGCGCGTGCTCCGGCGGTGCCGTTCCGAAGCAGCGCGGGCATGGATTGTGGAGCATCCGGAGCGGGCTGTGCGGCCGCGCGGCGCATGAATGCCCGGATCGGGGCGTTTTCTCGGGTGTGGCACAGCGTTTGCGCAGCCCGTTCTCGATCCGTCCGCCACGCGGACGGGTCGACGGCATCCATACCATCCGAGGGGACATCCATGCAAAACAAGCTTTCCAGCCACCGCCACGCCCGACCCGCCATCACCGCCGCGCTGCCGGCTGCGGTGGCGGCTGCGCTGCTCGCGCTCGCCGCCACGCCGGTCCATGCGATCGGTTTCTCCCAGGGCGACGCCACGCTCGACATCAACGGCACGGTCAACGGCTTCTACTCCCACCGCACCGAGGAGCGTGCAGGCGTCAAGACGACCGACTCCGCACTCACCAACGGATTGCTGCCGGGCTGGATCAACTTCGTGTTCACGACCAAGGTGGAAGGTCTGGACATCAAGGCCCATGTAGGCTTCGCGCCCGGCATCAACGACAAGTCGGACGTGGTCGGCCTGCCCAGCGACCCGAGCTGTGGTGGCGGCACCGGCTGCGACAGCCCCTTCACCCAGATCGACACCCGCAACCTGTACTTCCAGTTCGGCAACGCCGAATGGGGCACGGTCAAGCTCGGGCGCGACATCGGCCTGTTCGGGCAGAAGATCATCCTGTCCGACATGACCCTGCTCGGGCTGGGCGGCAACAGCTACGCGTCGACGCCCTTCAACACCACCTTCGGCATGATCGGCCACGGCTACATGTACACCGGCTTCCAGCCGCAGATCACCTACACCACGCCGGCCCTCGGCGGCTTCTCGGCCTCGGCGGGCATCTTCGATCCCAACAAGTTCGCCGGCGACGAGACCAAGGACCCCGGCTTCCAGGCGATGGCGAACTACGACTGGGCGTCGGGCGCGGCGAAGGGCTCGTTGTGGGCGGGGGCGATCCACCAACGCACCAGCGGCGCCGGCAGCTTCAACGCCAGCGGCTTCGAGCTGGGTGCGAAGATCGGCATCGGCGCCTTCGAGGCGGTCGCCTACGGCTTCGACGCGAGCGGGCTGGGCCTGTCGACGGTCGGCGCGCTCTACCTGTCGCCCTTCGGCAAGACCGACGGCAAGGGCTATTTCGTGCAGACGACCTATACGGTGGGCAAGACCAAGTTCGGCATCAACTTCGGCGAGAACCGCGACAGCGGCGGCGCGCTGGCCGACACCAACAAGTTCCGCTCCGCTACCGTCGGCGTGTATCACAGCCTCAACAAGTACATCACCCTGGTGGGCGAATACAACCAGGAGAAGGGCGATGGCGACGACCTCTTCGCGGGCGACCTGAAGACGCGGACCATCTCGGTCGGCGGCATCCTGATGTTCTGAGGCTAGGACGCAGGGTTCCGGAATTGCGGGGCGGCACGACGCGGGCGCGCCGCCCTCCGATGGTTCTGCCCGGGACATCAAACGTCGCGAATCTGCAGCAACTTTCGTGCTGCCGTGGAGATCCGCTCCGCGCTGTCGGGCCTGTCGGCATCTATCCACTGCAGTGGCAGCAGCAACATCGCGAGACCGTCCGTCAGCGAGGTCTCGCACAAGCGGATGCACAGCAGGGGTTTCTCGAGAGCATCGGCGAAGCGGAGCTCTCGCCGCACGATCCTGGAGGCTGCCGCGGCAGGGCTGAGCACCAGGACAAAGAGCGAGCAGTTGCGGATCTGCCCTTCGAGCACGGCGTTCCAGTCCTCGCCGCCGTCGATACTCGTGTCATGCCACGTTTCAATCCCGCTGCCGTCGAGGATCCCGCGCACGGCGAGCATTCTGGCCGTGTCGACATGCGCGTAGCTGATGAAGGCGTAGCGGCGCCCGGTCACGGCCGGACGGATGGGGCGAAGCGACGGCAGGTCGTCGTCGAGCGCCAGCAGTTCGAGACAGGTCTCGTGATCGACCGCGTGCGCGGCGACATAACTCGCATCCGCAGCGCACGCATCGTCGAACGAACAGGCTAGGGTCAGGTTGTCGGTGCAGCGGTCCTGCGAAAAGCTCACCTCGGGCCCCGCGTCGAAACCGGGATAGCACTTTCGGAACAGGGCCACCGCGCTGTTGCGGAGCGCAGCGGCGGCGGCTTCGCTGCCGGCCAGAAGGAACTCCTCGCTCAGCCAGCGGCCGTATCGCGCCCGTTCGACGAGGGCGTGCTGTTGTCGCAATACGCGGGCAGGCAAAGCCGGGAGCCGGTCCTGGCGATCCCGGTTGAGAAGGATCTCGCGCAGTTGCGCGGGCGCGGGACGGAAGCCGTAGAGATTGACCTGATAACCATGCGCTGCATCGTCTCCCTCGGCGATCTGCGCTCCTGTCGCGGCCATGTGCGCCCAGGCCGCGGCGGCGCGGAACGGACAGGCGATCCAGGTATCGCCGGAGCGGTAGCGCGGGCTGTCGACGAGCGCCTGCAGCGAAGGGCTGCTCGCCAGCATCGGATCGAAGTCTGCCGGGCTCGTCGGGACGCGCACGTTTCCCTTCTGCCTGCCGAGCTTCTCGAGCGTGGCCAGGCAAGCTTCCAGGCTGGGGGCGGCTGCGGCAGGCGCCATGCATTGATAGGTGAGGGTCATGCCGATGGCGGGAGCGAAGACCACTCGTTTCGACAGGGTGACCTGATCGACGAGGGCCAGCGTCTCGAGGACCCGGCTCGCCGTGCTCCGCGTTTCGGGATCCCAATCCGACGCCGCGCCGGGTGCGAGCGTCAGCGCGCCGTGCACCCACTCCTCGTCATCCGCCTGAAGACGTTCGAGCCACATGGTTCAGGACTTGCGGAAGAAGCGCCGGCGCGAGCCGTTTGCTGCCGAGGGCGACGCCTCGATCAATTTCTGGCGCGACTCACGGACGATGCTGAAATCGACTTCCTGGTCGATCTCCCGTTCGCGCAGCACGTCCTTGACGAGGCTGCTCAGGTGGGTGTGGGTGGCTTCGAGCAGGAAATTCGCGTCGGTGATGTCGTACTCGTTGATCTGGTGGTACTGCGTCTCGATGCCGACGAGCTCCACCTTCAGCCCGTCGCCGTCCTGGTATCCCTTCTGGAGCGCGCGGTCCTTCCAGGACAGGAGATTGACGTGCGCGTCCCAGCCGACGAACAGATCGCGGCCGTAGCGATCGATGCGTACGAAAACGATGGCTCGCCGCAAGGTCAGTGCCAGCTGCTGGCGTTCGACCTTGTCTTCCGCGCCGCTGTACCAGATGTTTTCGCGCCGGATCGAGATCGGCTCGCTCGCGTCCGAAAACCTGTCCGCGAGCATTGCCTCGAACCGATCCAGCACGACATCCCGTTGCTCGCCGAGATCACGGACGACCGTCTGCCAAGAATCCAGCCCGCGCAGGTCGCGTGGCGGATGCGGCGGACAGGCCGCCACGATGCGGTAGTTCGGTGGCGGGACATGGAAATGCCGATACGCCAGGTAAGCCCCCAGTCCGACCAGGATCGTGATCGCCGGCGCGGCACCGAACGCCAGCAAGGCGAGCGCCAGACCCGCGAACAGGCCGATCATCTTCAGCGCCGCCCGGGCCGAGGTCATCAGCGGGGCCTCGAAGAGAGCGATCCTTTGCTGCTCGCGTGTCAATTGCCATGGCATCTCGCGCGCCCTCGCCCCGGTCCAGCGGAACGGCGGCGACGCTCCGCCGAGGCAGGCTGCCATGAGCGCGATCTGCTCCGACCCGAACTCGTATGCGGAGGTGATGCGCCTGCGCCGCCCCAACTGGTCGATCTCGAAGTCGACGAGAACCGGGATCATTCCGAACGGTTGGGGCTTGAAATCCATCACCAGGTTGGTGAGGAAGCTTCCTCGTTCGTCGCGGATCACGCAGTCTACCCGCAACCACGGGACGCTGACCGCGTCTGCGTCTACGTAGATGCGGAACTTCGTGTTCCGCTCGCCCAGCGCTTTCTCGAGCGCTCCTGCGATGTGCTTGCACTGGCGCCGTGCCTCGGCGATCTCGCTCACGTCGCCCGTCCGCACATCCGGGCTCATCGCTCTCCACACCAGGTCGCGGATCGTCTCGGTGCTGGCGGGCCCCTTCTTGCGCCGAAGATAAAGCGCGAGGATCACGCCGCCGATCACGAGCCAGACGAATGTCGTCTCCGGATCCAGGCCGAAATGGGTGGGCAGGAGATAAAGCGACCACGCCGCCCACTCAATGGGGTACCAGAGCTGTGTCGGCAAGGATTCGTCGAGGGGCAGGGGGGCGTCCTCGATCGCCTCGGTCGGGGCGCCCGCCCGGACTTCTGCCGGCACGCCGGCGCAATCCGTTCCGTTGGTGTCGGTGGCGCACAGCAGCGGTTCATCGCAGGCGCCATCGCGCGCATAGCCGCAACTGTCGTCCGCGTATCCTTGGGAGAGGCCGAGAAGTACCCCTCCGACCAGGAGCAGAGCTTTCGTCAGACGAGTCATTCTCGATCCCTCCGGAGAGGATTCATGTCTTCGGTATAGCAGAGCACGATGCGTTGGCCAGTTCATCGTCCATGTGCCCTGCGGGGCAGTCCGCATCGACGGCGGTGCGCGCCACCGTTCGTGGAGCACCTGGAGCAAATGGAGCAGTCCGGATTTGCTCCGAATGCCCCACGGAGCGTCCGGGGCGTCCGTTTGAAAAACGCTAAGTCGTTGTTGAGAAAGGAGGAGGCTGTCTGGCACGGGGGCTGCAGGGTGGGTGTGTGGCGAAACCGCCCGCAACCGAAACCACACCAGGAGACGACACCATGCTGTATGCACTGCCCGGCCAGGCCGACGCCAAGCTCCAGTACAAGACCCGCTACGACAACTTCATCGGCGGCCAGTGGGTGGCCCCGGTCAAGGGCCAGTACTTCGACGTGGTCACCCCGATCACCGGCCAGAAATATACCCAGGCTGCGCGCTCCACCGCCGAGGACATCGAGCTCGCCCTCGACGCCGCGCACGCCGCCTTCCCGAAGTGGGGCAAGACCGACGCCACCACCCGCTCCAACATCCTGCTCAAGATCGCCGACCGCCTCGAAGCCAACCTCGAACTGCTCGCCTACGCCGAGACCGTCGATAACGGCAAGCCGATCCGCGAGACGCTCAACGCCGACATCCCGCTCGCCGTCGACCACTTCCGCTACTTCGCCGGCTGCCTGCGCTCGCAGGAAGGCGGCATCTCGGAGATCGACGAGAACACCATGGCCTACCACATCCACGAGCCGCTGGGCGTGGTCGGCCAGATCATCCCGTGGAACTTCCCCATCCTGATGGCGGCCTGGAAGCTGGCGCCGGCGCTGGGCGCGGGCAACTGCGTGGTGCTCAAGCCCGCCGAGTCGACCCCGATCTCGATCCTGGTGCTGATGGAGCTGATCGCCGACCTGCTGCCGCCGGGCGTGCTCAACATCGTCAATGGCTATGGCCGCGAGGCCGGCATGCCGCTCGCCACCAGCAAGCGCATCGCCAAGATCGCCTTCACCGGCTCCACCTCCACCGGCCGCGTCATCGCCCAGGCCGCCGCCAACAACCTGATCCCGGCCACGCTCGAGCTGGGCGGCAAGTCGCCCAACATCTTCTTCGCCGACGTGATGGATAAGGACGATGCCTTCCTCGACAAGGCGATCGAGGGTCTGGTGCTGTTCGCCTTCAACCAGGGCGAGGTGTGCACCTGCCCGAGCCGTGCGCTGATCCAGGAATCGATCTACGACCGCTTCATCGAGCGCGCGGTCAAGCGCGTCGCCGCGATCAAGCAGGGCAGCCCGCTCGACACCGACACCATGATGGGCGCGCAGGCCTCCGCCGAGCAGATGAGCAAGATCCAGTCCTACCTGCAGCTCGGCAAGGAAGAGGGCGCCCAGGTGCTGATCGGCGGCGCGCGCGCCCAGCTCGACGGCGACCTGGCCGACGGCTATTACATCCAGCCGACGCTGTTCAAGGGCCACAACAAGATGCGCATCTTCCAGGAGGAGATCTTCGGGCCGGTGCTCGCGGTGACCACCTTCAAGGACGAGGCCGAGGCCCTGTCGATCGCCAACGACACCCTGTACGGCCTGGGCGCCGGCGTGTGGAGCCGCAACGGCAACGTCGCCTACCGCATGGGCCGCGCCATCCAGGCCGGGCGCGTGTGGACCAACTGCTACCACGCCTACCCGGCGCACGCGGCCTTCGGCGGCTACAAGGAGTCGGGCATCGGCCGCGAGACGCACAAGGTCATGCTCGACCACTACCAGCAGACCAAGAACCTGCTGGTGAGCTACAGCGAGAACAAGCTCGGCTTCTTCTGATCAAGGCGTTCTCCCTCCCTTGCCCGTGAAGCGGGTGAGCTTCGCGGGGGCGGGCGACCGCCCCCGTTTTTCATTCTGGAGGTTCATGACATGGTCGAACGCGTCATCGCCACTCCCGCGGCGCTCGAACTGATCGAGCAGCTCAAGGCCGGGCACGGCCCGGATCTGATCTTCCACCAGTCCGGTGGCTGCTGCGACAACAGCGCCGCCAACTGCTACCTCCCCACCGACCTCACCATCGGCCCCTACGACGTGCATCTGGGCGAGATCGGCGGCGTGCCCTTCTACATCAGCGCCTCGCAGTACGAATACTGGAAGCACACCCAGCTCATCATCGACGTGGTCGAGGGCCAGGGCGGCACCTTCTCGCTGGAAGGCGGTACCGGCAAGGCCTTCCATACCCGCTCGCGGCTCTACGACGATGCCGAGATGGCGGCGGTCGAGGCGGAGGATCGCGCCCTCGGCCGATAGGATCTCGCGATCGTCGGATTTTTCTCCATTGCTCCACACTTCCTGCGCCGCACTTGCGGCATGATGCTTGCTTCAGTCGTTGGACGAGACGGCCGCGGTCCGATCCCCGGAGCGGCCGGGACGACGATGAAAGAGCCCGGGCGATGCGTTTCGAGCGCAGGCGCACCGCGGCCGCAGGTGGAGACGAGACGATGGTCGATAACACGGTGCATGCCGCGCAGGCGGCGGTGATCGAATCGCTGCGCAGGCAGTTTTCCGCGTCCGGCCAGGTGCCCGACGCGGGCCTGCCGGTTCCGGTGCTGCGCTCGTGGGCGCGCTGCCAGCGCCTCGGGCTGGACATGGGCGAGCGCGTGCGCCCGCCGAGCACCACGCGCGGCGACCTGATGGTGGCGCGCGAGCGCAGCGCGGCCTTGCTTGCGCACGCCAGCGGCGTCATGGAGCATCTGCACGAACAGATCCGCTCGTCGGGCAGCATGGTGCTGCTCGCCGACGCCAGCGGCATGATCCTGCACGGCATCGGCGATCCGGCCTTCGTCGACCGCGCCAGCCGCGTCGTGCTGCAGGCGGGGGCGAACTGGAGCGAATGCGAGCGCGGCACCAACGCGATCGGCGCCGCCCTGGTCGAGCGTGCGCCGGTCGAGGTGCTCGGCGCCGAACACTATCTCGACTGCAACGGTGTGCTCACCTGCAGCGCGGCGCCGATCTTCGACTGGCGTGGCGAACTCCTCGGCGCGCTCGACATCTCGGGCGACCACCGCAGCCACCAGCCCCACACCCTCGGACTCGCGCGCATGGGCGTGCGCCTGGTCGAGCGTCGGCTGTTCGAGAGCGAGCATGCGCGCCACGCGCTGCTCTCCTTCCACCCGCGCCCCGAGGGCGTCGGCGGCTTGCAGGAAGGCTTGCTGGCGATCGATGCGGACGGCGAGATCGTCGCCGCCGACCGCCAGGCGCGAGCGCTGCTGGGCACCGACGAGCGTCGTGCCGTGGGCCTGGGGAATTTCTCCAACCTGTTCCGCGGCGGCTTCGGCACGCTGATCGGGCGCGTGTCGCGCGATCCGGCGGCCTTGATCGAGCTCGAGCTGCGCTCGGGGGCACGGGTTCACGTGCGCGTGCGGGTGAGCCCGGCCTGGCAGGTCGGTGTGCACGCTGCACCGGCGGGTCCGGCCCGGGTGGTCGCGGCCCCCGACCCCTCGCGCTCGGCGCGCGGCGGCGTCACGCTCGAAACACTCTCGACCGGCGATCCCGCATTGCAGTTCGCGCTCGACCGCTGCGCGCGCATCGTCGGGCGCAGCATCCCGATCCTGATCCAGGGTGAATCCGGCTCCGGCAAGGAGTTGCTCGCGCGCGCCTGCCACAACAGCGGGCCGCGTGCCGACGGTCCCTTCGTCGCGGTCAACTGCGCGGCGATTCCCGAGAACCTGATCGAGTCCGAGCTCTTCGGCTACGTCGGCGGCGCCTTCACCGGTGCGCGCAAGGAAGGGGCCATCGGCCGCATCCAGCAGGCCCATGGCGGCACGCTTTTCCTCGACGAGATCGGCGACATGCCGCTGGCGATGCAGGCGCGGCTGCTGCGCGTGCTGCAGGAGCGCTGCGTGCAGCCGGTGGGCGCGGGCACCGCGGTGCCGGTCGACATCGCGCTGCTGTGTGCGACCCACCGCCAGCTCGGCGAGCAGGTCAAGGCCGGGCGCTTCCGCGAGGACCTGTACTACCGGGTCAACGGCCTGAGCGTGCAGCTGCCGCCGCTGCGCGCGCGCAGCGACCTGCAGCGCATCGTGCGCCGCCTGCTCGACGGCAGCAGCCACCATCCAGAGCCGGCGCGCATCGACCTCGCGCCCGAGACGATGGCGATCCTCGCGGCCTACCCCTGGCCGGGCAACATCCGCCAGCTGCAGAACGTGCTCGAGGTCGCGTTGGCGCTGCTCGACGAGGGCGAGACGAGCATCCTGCCGCTGCACCTGCCCGAGGAGGTGCTGCAGGCGGCAGGGGAGGCGCCGCCGCGCTCCGCGTCGCCACTCTCCCCAACACCGCTCTCCGAACGCGAGGCGCGCCCCGTGCGACTCGCCGACGACCCCGAGCTGTTCCCGCTGCGACGCGCCCGAGCACTCGACGACGAGGCCATCCGCGCCGCGATCGCCCGCTTCGACGGCAACCTCTCCGCCGCCGCCCGCCATCTGGGCGTCGCGCGCAACACGCTCTACAGGAGGATGGGACGGCCGTTCTGAGGCGCACGGCAGCCCAGGACCCACAGCGCCCGCCCATTCGCGCCTGCCGGCGCTCCTACAAAAGCCCCCGACCCGAGCCGGTTCCTGTAGGAGCGCCGGCAGGCGCGATAGCCGCGCTCGCCCACCCGACGCCCATTCCTTTCCCCGTGGCCTTGTTCGCGCCTGCCGGCGCTCCTACAAGAGCCCGTGATCCGCGCCGGTTCCTGTAGGAGCGCCGGCAGGCGCGAAAGCGGCGCTCGCCCACCCGACGCACATTCCTTTCCCCGCGGCCTTGTTCGCGCCTGCCGGCGCTCCTACAAGAGCCCGCGATCCGCGCCGGTTCCTGTAGGAGCGCCGGCGGCCGCGCTCAGAACCGGTAGCTCGCGCTCACCCCGGCATACACGCTGCGCTCGGGGCCCGGTTCGTAATAGCGCTTGTTGCTATCACCGACGATCACGGAGCCGACGTATTTGCGATCGAGCACGTTATCCACGCGCAGCAGTTGCCCGAAGGTCCAGGGCCCTTGTTGCTGCTCCGCGGACAGCCGCAAGTTGAAAAGCGTGTAGGCCGGCGCGCTGCGGTCGTTGTTGAGGTCATTCACCTCGACCTCGCCCCGATGCAAGACCTCTCCGGCGAGCGTCACCCCGGGGGCCGCCTGCCAGGCGAGTTCGGCGAACGCCGCGATGCGCGGAACGCCTGGGATACGGTTGCCGGCCGCCACGGTGGTCCCGCGGCTCTTGAAGGCCTCGTCGTATTCGGCCTGCATCCAGGTCAGCGAGGCCCGCGCCGTAAGCGTGCGGGTGAGCTCCGCCTGGGCGGCGATCTCGATCCCCTGGCGCAATGTCCGGCCGGCGTTCTGGTAGCTGGTACGGCCTTCTTCCGAGGCCAACACGACGATCTCGTCGTCGGTCTCGATCCTGAACAGCGCGGCGTTGATCCGGGCGTCGTCGCCGACGAAGGTCTTGATGCCGATCTCCGCCTGGCGGCTGGTGCTCGGACGCAGGCCGAAGTTGAAGCCGGTGGTGGGTGTCGCGTACGAGAGCTCGTTGAGGGTGGGTGTCTCGTAGCCCGCGCCCACGCTCGCATAGAGGTTCGTCGCCGGACTCAATGCGTAGCTAACCCCCAGCGCCGGCGTGGTCTTGCTGAAGCGTACGCTGCCGCTGTCGTCCGGGTTGTCGGTGTTGATGTAGCGATCCTCCACCTTGAACGACACGCGCGAATGGCGGGCGCCGAGCGACCACTGCCACGGTCCGCTCTTCCACAGCGCCTGGACATAGGGGTCGATGCTGGTGATGGTGTCGAGCTCGTCGCGGCGCAGGCGCCCCTTCACGCCGAGCGTGCTGCCGACGAAGTTCTCGTAGCCGCGACGATCGTCCTCGGAGTGGTCGTAGTCGATGCCGGCGGTCAGGGTGAGCTCGCCGCTTCCCATCGTGCGCTGCGAAATCCAGCGTAGCCCCATGCCGTGAAAGTCGCGGTCGAAATCGACCACGCCACCGGCATGGCGCGGGCTGGACTGGAAGCCTTTGGAAAAAGACTGGTACTGGGTCACCGCGCGGCGCCCGGCATAGGCGGACAACTGCAGGCGGTCCTCGCCTAGCCGGCGCTCGTAGGTCGCTCCGCCCTGAACATGGTGGATGCTCTTGCGTGTGTTGTAGCGGGCTGCATAGGAGCGCTTCGGCGTCGCGGGGTCGAGCGGATCGATCGTGAGCGACTGCGGATCGCGCTCGTAGGTCTCCCAGGTCACCCCCAGCGGATCCTCCGTCTCCGGCTGGCGCAGCCCGTTCGCCACCAGGGTCAGCGTGCTGTCCTCGTCCGGGTTCAGCGTCAGCTTGGCGAAGCCCTGGTCGCGGCGGGTCTTGCTGTGGTCGCGGTAGCCGTCGGTGTCGAAGCGCGAGGCGTCGAGCACGAAGCCGACGCCATTCTTCTCGCCCTCGGCGCCGATGCCGAACTTGGTCGTGCCCCAGCTGCCGCCGAGCACGCTGGCGCGCACGCGCGGATCGCCCTCGCCCTTGCGCGAGAAAAGCTGGATGACGCCGCCGGCGTGGTTGCCGTAGACGGTGGCGAAGGGGCCGCGCATCACCTCGATGCGTTCGGCGGTGTCGAGGTTGAAGGTCGCGGCCT
>Ga0116151_10001629_pt1 | contig 21091 bp, 19 predicted proteins | sample AD_UKC117_MetaG_FD_89893 | JGI IMG/M metagenome (GOLD analysis project Ga0116151, IMG submission 89893) | Active sludge microbial communities of municipal wastewater-treating anaerobic digesters from Hong Kong - AD_UKC117_MetaG | ecosystem: Engineered > Bioreactor > Anaerobic > Digestate... | reverse complement strand
GTTATCGGGCCGAGCCCGCTCTTCCCGGCCTTGATCGAGGCCCAGAAGGTATCGATATCGTTACCGACCGGGCTCACGACGCCCATGCCGGTTATGACTGCCTTGCGCATATCGCTCTCCTTTCGCTAGCTTCCGCTCACCAGCGGATGATGACGCCGCCGTAGGTCAGGCCGGCGCCGAAGCCCATCGCCATCACGAGGTCTCCCTCGGACAGGAGCCCCTTCTCGGCCATCTCGTTCAGCGCTATGGGTATCGACGCCGCCGAGGTGTTGGCGTAGTCCTCTATGTTCATGTAGACGCGCTCGTCGGCTATGCCGAAGCGCTTGGCCGCGGCCTGGACGATGCGCGCGTTGGCCTGGTGCGGCACGATCCACCTGAAGTCGTCGAGCGACGCGCCGGATTCGGCGAGCAGGGCCTCGATCGTGTCGGTGATCGCCTTGACCGCGAACATGTAGACGGCCTTGCCGTCCATCACGATGGCTGGGGGCCGGCCGCAGTCGAGGTTCCGCTCGAAGGTCTTCGTGCGCTCCGGCTGGCTCAGGTAGAGGCTCTTGGCGCCGGAGCCCTTGGCCCGCAGCCAGGAATGGAGGAGGCCTCGTCCGCCCGCGTCCGTTCGCTTCTCGAGCACGAAGGCGGCCGCGCCGTCGCCGAACAGCACGCAGGTGGCGCGGTCGGACCAGTCGCTGATACGCGATAGGGTCTCGGCGCCGATGACGAGGGCTATCTTCCGTGACGGGGAGGCGAGCATCGAGCCGGCGACGTCGAGTCCGTAGATGAAGCCGGTGCAGCCGGCGTTGACGTCCATCGCGGCGGCGTTGACGGCGCCGAGCTTGTCCTGGACGATGCAGGCGGTCGACGGGAAGCCGAAGAAGTCAGGCGTCGCGGTAGCGACGACGATCAAGTCGACGTCCTCGGGCGCCTTTCCCGCCTTGGAGAGCGCGGCCCGAGCCGCCTCGACCGCCAGGTCGCTCGTGACCGAGCCGTCGGCGGCGAAGTGCCGCGCTCCTATGCCCGTATGGGAGCGTATCCACTCGTCGGTCGTCTCGACGCGCTCGGACAGCTCCTCGTTGGTGACGCGGTTCGCCGGGATCGACGCCCCCGTGCCGGCTATCGTTATGGCCATACAACGCTCCTTGACATAAACAAGCTAAATGTCATGCGAATAATGGCGCACCAGACAAAAGCTGTCAATATGTAAAGTATGAGGCGATGGAAATGCCGGGATAGCGGCGGGAGCGTCCCCGGGTCAGCCGAGCGTCGCGCCGGCGGGGAGTATGCGCCTGAGGAACTGTCGCGTGCGTTCCTCGGCCGGGGAGTGCAGGACGCGGTCCGGCGGGCCGCTCTCGACGACGAGGCCCTCGTCCATGAACACGATCCGGTTCGCCACGTCCGAGGCGAAGGCTAGCTCGTGGGTGACGACGACCATGGTCGTGCCCTCGCGGGCCAGCTGCCGCATGATGCCGAGCACCTCGCCGATCAGCTCGGGGTCGAGGGCGCTCGTCGGCTCGTCGAACAGTATCACGTCGGGGTCGACCGCTATCGCCCGCGCTATGCCGACGCGCTGCTGCTGGCCGCCCGACAGCTTGGACGGGTAGTAGTCGAGCCGGTTCGACAGGCCGACCTTGTCGAGGGCCCGCCTGGCAGCGTCCTCGGCGTCGCGCGCCGGCATGCCCCGGCCTATGATCAGCCCCTCGGTGACGTTCTCGAGCGCCGTCTTGTTATTGAACAGGTTGTAGTTCTGGAAGACGAAGGCGGTCCGCTTGCGTATCGCGAGCACGTCCTTGCCGCTCGCCTTGTGCATGTCGAGGTGGAGGCCGTCGAAGTGCATCTCGCCGCGGTCGGCGCGCTCGAGGAAGTTGACGCAGCGGAGCAGCGTCGTCTTGCCGGCGCCCGAGGGGCCGATGATCGCGACGACGTCGCCCTTCGCGACGTCCAGGTCGACGCCGCGGAGCACCTCGGCGCGGTGGAAGCTCTTGTGCAGGTCTCGTATGCTCAGCATGTGGGCTCTCCGCTGCGTTAGAATGCCACGACCGGCGCCCGGTAGATGCCGAGGCGCCGCTCGACGAGGGTGAACAGGGCCTGCGTGGCGCCGCAGACGAGCAAATATATCATGAAGACCGCCAGGTACGACTCGACGTACTCGTAGCCGCGCGCGGCCTCTATCTTGGCTATCGCGGTCACGTCGCGTACCGCCATCAGGAAGGCCAGCGAGGTGCCCTTGATCAGGTTGATCGTCGCGTTGGCCAGGTTCGGCAGGGCGACGAGCAGGGCCTGCGGCAGGATGATCCGCCTGTAGGCCTGGCGGCCGGTCATGCCGCTCGATAGGGCCGCCTCGTACTGGCCGCGGTCGACGGTCAGGATGGCCGAGCGTATGATCTCGGACAGCACCGCCGTCGTGTTGAAGCTGAAGACGACCACGGCGTACCAGAGCGGGTTCATCGCGAACACGTCGACGTCCCAGCCCGCCCGTATCGCCAGCGCGTTGGCCAGGCTCGGGAGGACGCTGTAGACCACGAGTATCTGGAGGACGACGGGCGTGCCGCGGGCGAAGGATATGTAGACCGAGGCGAGCTTGCGCAGCACGCGCACCCTGTAGATCCCGATGATCGCGAGCGCGAACCCGAGCGGCAGCGAGACGAGCAGGGTCGAGGCGCAGATGCCGAGCGTGACCGGCAGGCCGCGCAGCGACAGGAGGAAGGTGCGCGCCAGGTAGTCGAGGTCGAGTCCCATACGCGGCCCCTAGGCGAGGCCCCTCCTTCCGACCGACAGTCGCCGTTCCAGGGCGCCGGCGGCCTTCTCTATGGCCACGGTGAGCGCCCAGTATATCAGGGCCGCCGCTAGATAGGTCTCGAGCGACCACGCTCCGAAGCCGCGCGCTATGATCAGCGTGCCCTGGCCCATCAGGTCGACCAGGCCGACGGTGTAGGCGAGCGAGCCTTCCTTGAGCAGGGCGACCAGCGAGGTGGCGACGTTCGGCAGGGCCGACACGGCCGCCTGCGGCAGCACGATGCGGCGGAAGGCCTGGAACTCGCTCAGGCCGTGGCTCAGGGCCGCCTCGCGCTGGCCCCGGTCGACCGCGAGGTAGGCCGAGCGCATCAGCTCCGACATCGTCGCGGCGAAGAACAGCGTGAAGGTGAGCACGACGTAGAAGGCGCGGTGCCGCAGGCTGACGTCGACGCCGAAGGCCGCCTTCGCGACGGCCGGGAGGCCGTAGTATACGAGGAACAGCAGTACGATCGACGGCGTGCAGCGCAGGACCCAGGTGTACGCGTCGGCCAGGCCCCGCGCGACGGCCGAGCGGCCGAGCTTGGCCTTGGCTAGGACGAAGCCGAGCAGCGTCCCGAGCAGGGCCGTGGCAGCCGCCACTCCCAGAGTCACCGGCAGGAACGCCAGGAGCCGCGGCAGCACCTCGATGATGTATCCGGGATTGAACGGGCGGTCCACCGCGCGCCTACTCCGCGAAGCGGAAGACGTCCTCGCCGAAGTAGCGCGTCGACAGCTCTGCGAGCGTGCCGTCGGCCTTGAGCCTCTCTATCGCCCCGTCGTAGGCGTCGGCCAGGGCCTGCTCGCCCTTCGCGAACAGCGGCCAGGTCGGGATGCCCTTGTACGGCGCGTAGGCCAGCCTCGAGGCCAGGCTGTGGAACGGCCCGTCCTCGGCCAGCACGTTCTTCTGGAACGACAGCTTGATATCGAAGAACGCGTCGTAGCGGCCCTCGAGCACCCAGAGGTAGGCGTCGTTGATGATGAACACGTCCGACGGCGTCAGCTTGATCGGATGCTCCGGATGGGCCGCGTTGTAGTCGGATACCACGGCGTACTGGGCGCTCTGCGGCGAGATCGGCACGAGCTTGCCGGAGAAGGCTGCGAAGCTGTCCAGGTCCCGTATCCTATCGGCGTCCTCGCTCCTGAATGCTATGCCGATGACGCTCGCGGCGATTGGGTTCTTGGGGAAGACGAATTTCTCGCGGCGCTCCGCGGTCGCCCAGGCGCCCTTGGTGGCCAGCTGGTAGCGCCCGGTCTCGAGCCCGATGAACAGGTCCTCGTCCGAGGTCGGCACGAAACGGAATTCGTAGTCGGGCAGCAGTTCGTCGACGGCCCTGAGCACGGCGATCTCGAAGCCGTCCGAGCCGCCCTTCTCGTCGACGTAGCCGTAGGGCACGTAATTCTGGGTGTGGGCAGAGTAGACGACGCGCGGGGCGCCGGACGCGGCCTCATCGCCTCGAGTACGATCGCAGGACGAGGCGAGCGCGACGATCATGGCCGCCGCGACGAATGCCGCGATGCGTCGCGGCCCGCTATTATTGTTCGATTCCATGGCTATCCTCCAGTGGGCGGCCCGACGGACTACCGCCGGGCACGACTCTACACTGAAGTGTATTGCAAACTGTATCGTTTGTCTAGGCGTTCGGTCCTTAGGAGCTAGCCAGCCTCTCCTCGCTCGCCGCGGGCGGCGCGACGATGGCCTTGAAGGCCGCCTCGTCGATCGACTCCTTCTCGAGCAGCTCGCCGGCCAGCTCGTCCAGGAGGGCGCGGCGCTCCTCGAGCCGGCGCCTCGCTATATCGTAGCGCGCGGCGACCGTCGCGGCGACCGTCTCGTCTATGTAGCGCTGCGTCTCCTCGCCGTACTCGCGGGCCATCACCGGCTCGGCCGACGGTCCCATCATGCCGGCGCCGCGCTTGGTCAGCGCCACGTTGCGGTAGCGCTCGGACATGCCGTAGTCGGTTATCATGCGGCGCGCTATGTCTGTCGCCCTGGTGATGTCGTTCGCCGCCCCGGTCGATACCTTGCCGAAGGTCAGCTCCTCGGCGGCGCGGCCGCCCATCAGCACGTCGATCTCGCCGAGCAGCTTGTCCTCGGTGACGATGTAGCGATCCTCGATCGGCACCTGCAGCGTGAAGCCGAGGGCGCCGAAGCCGCGCGGGACGATAGACACCTTCTGCACCGGGTCGGCCTCCGGCGTGAACGCCGCGACTATGGCGTGGCCGGCCTCGTGGTAGGCTATGACGCGGCGCTCGTCGGGGTTCATCACGCGGCTCTTCTTCTCGAGGCCGGTCATGATCTTCTCGACGGCCTTCTCGAAGTCGGCCTGGTGCACCTTCTTGCGGCCGGCGCGCACGGCGAGTAGGGCCGCCTCGTTGACCACGTTGGCCAGGTCGGCGCCGACGAAGCCCGGCGTGGCCCTCGCGACCTTCTTGAGGTCGGCGGCGGGGTCGAGCTTGACCGCCTTGGAGTGGATGTCGAGGATGGCCTCGCGGCCGACGATGTCGGGCCGGTCGACGCCGACCTGCCGGTCGAAGCGCCCGGGACGCAGCAGGGCCGGGTCGAGCACGTCCGGCCGGTTGGTCGCCGCCAGGATGATCAGGCCGCTCGTCGCGTCGAAGCCGTCCATCTCGACGAGGAGCTGGTTCAGGGTCTGCTCGCGCTCGTCGTTGCCGCCCATCACGCCGTTGACGCGGCTCTTGCCGATGGCGTCCAGCTCGTCGATGAACACGATGCACGGGGCCTTCTCGCGGGCCTGCTTGAACAGGTCGCGCACGCGGGCCGCGCCGACGCCGACGAACATCTCGACGAACTCGGCGCCGCTCATGCGGAAGAACGGCACGCCGGCCTCCCCGGCGACCGCCCGGGCGAGCAGCGTCTTGCCGGTTCCCGGCGGGCCGACGAGTAGCACGCCCTTCGGGATCTTGCCGCCGATGTCGGTGTACTTCTTAGGGTTCTTGAGGAAGTCGACGACCTCGACCAGCTCCTCCTTGGCCTCGTCGACTCCGGCGACGTCGACGAAGCGGGTCTTCACGTCGCCCTCGGCGACGATGACCGCCTTGTTCTGGCCTACCGACAGCACGTTCGAGCCCATGCCGGTCAGGCGCCTCTGGAGCATCCTCCACAGGAAGAACATCAGCCCTATCGGCAGCACCCAGTTGAGCACGAAGCCGAGCATGGCGTTGCCCTCGCGCGACACGGCGGAATAGGTGACGCCCTTCTCGTCGAGCAGCTTGGTGAAGTCGGCGTCGTAGATCGGCACGGTCTTGAAGACGCGGGCGTCGGCGTCGCCCGACGGCCGGCCGTCCTGCCTGTCGCTCTTCGGCCCGTAGCCGGTATAGTAGTTCGAGTCCATCTCGATGCGCTCTATCCGGCCCGACGCGACGAGCGACTTGAATTCGCTGTACGGCACGATGGAGCTGTCCGCCGACTCGACGAACCAGTTGAACAGGGTAATCGAGATTATGGCGATGAAGACGTAGGCGATCGTATATTTCCACCCGTTGATCGGCGGTATCGGCGGCCCCTTCAACGGTTTCTTAGGCTTCTTGGAGTTCCATGAGTCGTTCTTGCGGGGCATTGTTTCCTCCGAGGTATAATGTACGAATACCGACGGCGTATCGGCCAGCCTCGCCCGCCTTTCTTCCTTGACCCCTCCGTATCGTTTTTAGTACATTTCCACCGTCAACGAAACCACTCACACAGGTTCCAGGAGGATACGACATGAAAGTAAACCCGTTGGGCGATCGCGTGCTCATCAAGGTTCAGGAAGGCGATACCAAGACCGCCAGCGGCATCATCATCCCGCAGACCGCCCAGGAGAAGACCCAGACCGGCGTCGTCGTAGCCATCGGCACCGACACCGACGTCATCAAGGTCAAGAAGAACGACAAGGTGATGTACGACAAGTACGCCGGCACCCAGATCAAGATCGACAACGCCGAGCACCTGATCGTCAAGTTCTCCGATATCCTCGCCGTCCTCGAGTAATACGCTTCAAGCCGAGGATAGAAACGGCCGCCGGATCGCGATCGATCCGGCGGCCGTTCTTTATTCGGGGCAGCGGGGAGTCCCGCGCCCGGCTCAGCGGGTGATTACCGAGAGCAGCTCGGCCGGCGTTCTGGCGGCGACCGCGGCGGCCCGCTTGGCCTCGCTCTTGAACAGCTGGCTCACCTCCGCGAGGAACTGGAGGTGGGGGCCGGTCTTCTCGGGCGGCGACAGGGTCATGATGAAGATCCTCGACGGCTCGCCGTCGAGCGAGTCGAACGGGACCGGCTCGGCCGACACGCCTACGCAGGCGACGAGGGCCGAGACGCTGTCCGTCTTGCCGTGCGGGATGGCGATGCCGTATTTCATGCCGGTGGACATCTTGCGCTCGCGGTCGAGCACCGCCTTGAGCGCCGCCGGCTTGTCGGTGACCGCGCCGGCCGCGACCAGCAGGTCGAGCAGCTCGTTGATAATGCCCTGTTTATCCTTGGAACGCAGGCTGACGGCCGCGGTCTCCTCGGAGAGGGTGGTGCTTAGGCTCATGGGCCGATTCTAGAGGCGCTCCGGCTAAAAGTCAATCGAAGCCTTCCGTCCCGGCCCCCGAACCTAGATGAAATGCCTCACGTCCTTGGGCCGGACCTGCCCCTCGCTCGAGGCGACCGCGTAGACGACGCAGTTCACGCAGAGCGAGTCGACGAAGGCGGCCGCGAGGGCGAGCGGCAGGGCCGCCGGCACGAGCAGGATATAGCCCGACTCGAAGCCGCGGCCGTAGGACGCGCATAGGCTCGTCAGCGCGACGATAGGGCCGAGGCCGGGGGCGGCCCCGAGGAGCAGCGCCGCTATCGGGGCTGACGCGAGCATCCATAGCACGGCGCCCGAGCCGAGCCCGAGGTTCGAGTACGAGTTGAGTATCGCGACGAAGGCCGTCGTCGTCACCATCGCGGTGCCGGCGCGGCCGAACGCGAGGGCGACGGGCAGCGATACGGCGCCGGCGCGCCTCCTGACGCCGAGGCTCTCCTTGAGGTGCTTGGCGGCGACGCCGGCCTGGAGGTAGGTATGGCCGGAGACCAGCCCGGCGAGCGCCGGGGCCAGCATCGCGAACAGCGTCTTGAACGGGTTGGTCTTCCGGTCGGCGAGCCACAGCGCCGCGGGCAGCAGGACGAGGACGACGAAGGCCGCCTCGGCGCCGATGGCGGCGAACAGCGGGCCGAAGACGGCGAGCCTCGGTATGCGCCCGACGGCGACGACCCTGGCCGCGGCCGCGACGATAAGCGGCAGCGGCAGGAGCTCGACGAAGAAGCTGTTGATCTGCCAGAGTATCCTCGAGGCCGAGTCGAGCAGGCCGGCCACCGGCTTGCTGGCGGCCTTGTCGAAGGCCAGGCCGACGCCGAGTATCATCGCGAACAGCGAGGAGGGGAGCAGGAACTCGAACGAGAGCAGGGTGCCGAGCGCGTCCGGGGCGAAGACGGCCGACAGGACGTCGAGCGGCGGCGGCACGGAGCCGACCGCGGCGGCGGCGTCGGCCGATAGCGGTATGCGGCCCGGAGACAGCGCGTAGGCCCCCGCCAGCCCGACCAGCGACAGCGCCACGACCGCCGCCGCGGCGAAACCGGCGGTCTTGAGCCAGACGATCCAGAGGCGCTTCTCGTCGTGCAGCTCGAAGGCGGCCACGGCCGTCGACGCGAAGCACAGCGGCAGCAGCAGGTAGCGGCCTACGTTGAGCGCGGCGCCGGCGACGGCGTCCAGTACGGCCCCGTCGCCGAACGGTATGACGAGCCCGGCGGTGACGCCGACGGCGATGGCTATAAGGTACTTTAGCCAGATCTTCATTGCGGGAGCATACCTGAGGCCGGTTCCACCGTCAAGGCGACGCTTGTTTAGCGATTCGCACTGGTAGTAGTATGAAGGGCTATGACGATCAAGGCTCCCCCTTTGGATATTTTCAAATCGCTCCTGAGGATCTCGTTGCCGGTCATGTTCGGAAGCGCCGTCGAGACCCTGTACAACCTGACCGACGCGTTCTTCCTAGGAAGGCTCGGCACCGCGGAGATCGGCGCCCCGTCGATCGCGTTCAGCATCGTGTTCTTCGTCACCGTGTTCGGCATCGGCCTCTCCGGCGCCGGCACGACGCTGATAGCCCAGTCGAAGGGCAAGCGCGACGAGGCCAAGATGAACCACTACATGAACCAGACGACGTCCCTGCTGATCGTAGCGTCGGTGACGCTCGCGGCCGTAGGCTCGGTCGTCGCGGCGCCCCTGCTACGCCTGCTCAATACGCCGGCCGACGTATTCGGCTACGCCCTCACGTACATGCGCATCGTCTTCCTCGGCATCCCGTTCGTGTTCATGTACTTCGCGCTCCAGGCGTCGTTCGTGGCGATAGGGGACACGGTGACCCCGATCAAGGTCCACCTGCTCGCCGTCGCGCTGAACGTCGTCATGGACCCGCTGCTGATCTTCGGCCTCGGGCCCTTCCCGGCCCTGGGCGTCGCCGGGGCCGCCCTGGCGACGATCCTGTCCCAGGCAGTCGGAGCCGCGCTGTCGCTGCTGGTGCTGGGCAAGGGCCGCGCCGGCCTTCGCCTGAAGGCGGCCGAGCTCAGGCCGTCGGCCAGGTCCTGGGGCCTGCTGCTCAGGATAGGCCTGCCGGCCAGCGTCGGCCAGGGCCTGTCGGCCTTCGGCTTCACCGTGCTCCAGGGCGTGGTCAACATGTTCGGCACCGCGGCGATCGCCGCCTTCGGCGTCGGCAACCGGCTGATGAACCTCTTCGATATCCCGGTGCACGGCATCGCCAACGGCACGACGAGCCTGGTCGGGCGGGCGATGGGCGCCAAGGACGAGCGCCTGGCGATGCGCGTCGTCAAGAACTCGCTGTGGATGGTGCTGCTGTTCGAGATCCCGCTCCTATCGATGGCGTTCGCCTACGGAGGCGGCTTGGTCAGGCTGTTCGTCGCCGACCCCGAGGCCATCAGGCTCGGCGACATCATGTTCAAGGTGGTGACCCCGTCGCTCCTGACCTTCGGCCTGTTCTTCGCGATGAGCGGGGCCTTCCAGGGGGCCGGCGACACGAAGATCATCATGTTCCTGTCGGTGTTCAGGCTCTGGGCCGTCCGCGTGCCGCTGGCGTATTTCCTGGCCTATAGGACGGCGCTCGGCCCCCTGTCGATCTGGGTGGCCATGTTCGCGTCGAACTTCCTGACGGCCGGCATAGGCTTCGCCTACTTCCTGTCCGGGAAATGGAAGCGCGCGCTCGATCCCGACGCTATCTAGCCGGGATAAAAAAGGCCGCCCGTCGGGCGGCCTCGTCGAATCGTGATCCGGGCGGGAATCGAACCCACTACCTATTGCTTAGGAGGCAATCGCTCTATCCAAGTGAGCTACCGGACCGCGGGGCAATACTATAAAGAATAGCGGGTGCCTGTCAACGACCCGGTCCGACCGGGGTATCGTCGCCATCGGCGCGCGCCTTGGCCTCGGATTCCGCCACCAGCCGCTCCAGCTCGGCGTAGGGGTCGCCCGAGCTCTCGTCGTAGCCCTTCTTGAGGTCGTCGAGGTAGCCGGACAGCTCGCCGGCCTTGCGCCTAAGCTCCTCCATCGCCTGGCGCTCGCCGGCCTCGGGCAGGGCCTTCATCCTCGCCATGTCCAGCTTGAGCTGCTTGAGCGCGTTGACCGACGAGCCGAGCCGGAGGCGCAGGAGCTCCCGCTGGTCCTCCAGGTCGCGGCAGGCCTTCTCCTGCCTGGCTATCTCGTCTATCGAGCGACCGTACTCTTCCTGGAGCGCCTGGCTGGCCGCCGATACGCGCTTGGCCTCGAGCGCCTCCCTGTCGCGGCGGAGCGCCTCGGTCGGGATCGTCGACACGATGCCGTCGATCTCGTTGACCGAGTGCGACAGCAGCTTGACCTGCTCGACGTAGCGGTCCAGGGTCGGGATCATGTCCTTGCCGAATTCGTCCGAGCCCTTGCCGGCCTTGAGGTCCTTGACGATCTCGTCGCGGATCGCGGCGGCCTCGGCGTAGACCGACGCGTAGGGGCCGGCGGCCGCTCCCGCCCGGCGACCCTTGCCGAGCCTGAACAGCTCCCGCCACGAGTCGACGCCGAGCGTGCGGAAGAGCCGCTTCTCGAGGCCGCGCAGGGTGCCGGGGTAGGCGACGAGGTGGCCTATGAAGCTGAGCGCCATGATGCCCGACGGTATGGCCGCCCAGAGGAAGCCGGGCGAGGTCAGTAGGTTGATCGTGAACAGCAGCGGCGGTACCGAGAGGATGCTCGCGAAGTGCATCGCCATGCTGTCCTTGACGCGGTTCACCTTCTTGTACAGGTCGAGCGCGGCCGGTTCGAGCTCCGGCATCCTGTCGACCTCGGAGGCCTTGGCCTTGCCGCGGAGCATCGCGAAGAATCCCGAGACGATGCCGGTGCCCCATCCGGCGCTGACGATGGCCGCCCACATGAAGCCGGGCGCTACCTTCAGGTTGATGTACCAGAGCAGCGCGTTGACGCCGACGAAGGACAGCAGGTTGCCTACGAAACCGCTCGACGACTTATGGGCCTTCGCCTCGATCTTGTCGCGATAGCGCGCGAAATCGGTCTCGATCTCCTCGGAGCTCGGCTTGAAGTGCTCAGAGTCGCGGAGCTCGGCGTCCCACTTCCCGGTGCCGACCTCGGCCGCGTGGCGCTTGAACTCGGCCTTGATCGCGCTCTTCTCGTCGAGGACCGACGACCGGCCTATCTCGCGCTCGATCTTGTCGACCACGCGCTCGGCGCCGCGCTCGACCCGGCGGCCTATGTCCGCGTACCTGGACTCGCGGTCCCGTCCGTTCCCTCGGGACCGAACGCCCTCGTCCGACCAGTCGCCTCGGCCCGAGCGCCTGCCGCGTCCGCTCCGGCCGGCTTTCTGCCAGTCGCCGACGCTCTGCTCTATGGCCCGGGCAATGCCCTCGACCGCCTTGCCGATGTCGGCGGCGAGGTCCGAGCTTCCCGGGGCGCCCGAGGCTCCGCCGGCCGAGCCGCCCGCGGCCGGGGCCTTCTGTATCAGCCCCTTCTCGGCCATCGACGCTATCACTTCCTTGGCCTCGACGCCGTACTCGCCGTAGCGCTCGAGCGCCTCGGCGACGGTCAGCCTGCGGCCCATAGCCTTGGTATCGGCGAGGATGGCCTTGCGTATGTCGTCGAGCACGCCGCGCGCCGCGTCGGGGCCGTAGCCGCGGTCCGACGGGCTGGACGCTCCGGGTAGCGGCTTCGTCGCGGCCGGGGCCTCGTCTGCGGCCGGCTTGAAGCCCGCTCGCGGCTTGTCCCGGTCCGGGTCGAATTCGACGTTCGGGCTGGCTATCTCGTAGGCGTGGATCTCCTTGGTGATGTTCTTGAGCGATACCTTGCCGAGCTTCTCCGCCTGGAAGTCTATCTTGTTGAGCACCTGGTTATAGACGTCTTGGGAGAAGCACACGCAGCCCGGGCGGGCGAGCGACTGCAGGCGGCTGGCTATGTTGATGCCCTCGCCGAGGGCGTCGTTCTCGAAGAAGTAGATATCGCCGAGGTGCAGGCCTATACGGAGCAGCAGCGGCTGGGAATCGGAGCGCTTGTTGCGCTCGTAGATGGCCGACTGCACCTCCATCGCGCATTGCAGCGCCTCGACCGTGTTGCGGAAGTCGATCAGGAAGGCGTCGCCTATGGTCTTGATGACGGTGCCGTGGCGCTTGGCGGCTATGTCCGACACGAGGGCGTTATGGTAGTGGAGCAGCGATAGCGTGCCGGCCTCGTCGCGCTCCATCATCCTCGAGTAGCCGACGATGTCGGTGTACATGATCGCCGCGAGGCGATAGTCTTTTTGTTCCATGCTCACCGCGCTAGCATAGAATAGCCCGAGCCGCGGGTCAACTGCGTTATATGACGCTGAATCGGGCCTCGAGCCTCGATATATCCGCCTGCTGGAAGCGTACTCGCAGGGTCTCGTTGAGCCCTGGCGCGGCGGCCCGCACCCTGGTCTCGAGGCCTATCTCCGGCAGGTACAGGAGCGCGTCGCCGTTCCCGGCCTGGACGACGACCGCGTCGCCCTCCCAGCCGGGCCGGTCGAGTAGCCAGGCCAGCGTCCAGTGCAGCTCGCTCTGCCGCTCCGCCTTGCGCACCGCCTGGGCGCCCGCGGCCGCCCTCGCCATCCGCATCGACAGCTCGTCGGCGGGCAGGACGGGATAATAGGCCCTGCCGGCCTCGGCGGCCAGGGCGGCCCTGGCCTGCTGGTGGCCGAGCAGGTCGCCGTAGCGGCGCAGCGGGCTCGTGGCCTGCGCGTACATCGTCACGCCGAGGCCCTGGTGGGCGCGCGGCTGGACTCCGGCCATGCCGGCCTTCATCAGGCGGCGCTTGGCGAATTCCCCGGCGAGGCCGCCCGGCAGGTCGTCGCGCGACCCGGGCGCCTCCTGGCTGTAGTAGGGGAACGGCAGCCCGCGGTCGAAGGCCCAGCGGGCCAGGCCCTCGCCTGCGAGCACCATCATCTCGCGCACGACGGCGGACGAGGCGTACTGGCCTACCGGCGATATGCGCGGCTCGCCGTCCTCGACCCAGACGCGGACCTCCGGGATGGCTATGTCCACCGCGCCGTTACGGAGCCTATAGGCCTTGCGCAGCTCGGCCGCCTTCGCGAGGCTCGCGAGCGCGCCGCAGGCGAGCAGGGGGTCGGCCTCGGCGTACGACGCCCGCTTGACGCGGACGAGGCTAGGGGTCACCGTCACCTCGCGCGCGAGGCCGTCGCCGTCCATCGCTATCCTGAACGACAGGGCCCGCGACGTATCGGCTAGGCCGAGGCCGAAGCGGTCGAGCGCCGCGTCGGGCAGCATGGGGATAGCGCCTTCCGGTAGGTACAGGGTGCCGGAGCGGTTGGACGCCTCGACGTCGGCGGCGCTTCCGGGTACGATCGCGCTCGCCGGGTCGGCCACGTGCACCCAGACGGCCTCGCCGTCCCACGAGATGGCGTCGTCGGGGTCGTGGCTCCAGGCGTTGTCGATGGCCCAGGCTTCCATCGAGCGCAGGTCGACGCGGCCCTCGTCGTCGTCGGGGCCGAGCTCAAGCTCGGGCGCCTTGGACGGGTGTCCCGAGCGCGACGGGTGGGGGTTCACGCGGGCGGTCCAGATGCCGGCCTTGATAAGCCAGGCCTGGGCCGATTCCGGATTCTCGCCGACGCCTATATCCCCGGCCGCCCTCGATTTCTGCGTCCGGCCTAGCGCGAGCGCCTCGATCTCGCCCCAGAAGCGCTCGTCGCCGCGCTCCACGGCGTGGCGCTTGGCCCGCTCGACGAACGCGGCGCGCTCCGACGCCTCGGATTCCTTGCGCCGGCGGCGGCTATCCTCGGCGGATCGCTCCTCGGCGGACATCGACGCGACCATCTCGCCGTCCATCCTGAACGGCGAGCCCTCGGCCGCGGCGAGGCGGCAGGCGAGGGCCTCGGCCGGGCCGGCCGTACCGAAGGCCAGCTCGGCCAGCTCGGCCAGGCCCAGGCTCGTACCGGCGGTCATCTCCCAGGCAGGCTCGAATTCTCCCCCGGCCGCCGGCGCCGGCACCGTCTTGACCGGCCCCCGGTGGACGAGCTCGACGTCCTTATCGCGTACCCGTACCGGAGAGCCTTCCTTGAAGGACAGCTCGATGCGGTCCCCGTCGCGGCGGGCTACGGCGGCTTTATTCTTATAGAATACGAGGGCTCCGTCGGGTATCATGGCAGTCCTTTCGAGGGTCCGAGACAGGCCGACAGTATACGGGCGATCGGATCATCGAGGCAACCGGCGGCCTTATTGACGAAAATCGAGTTTCGGGTATGCTTATATCCGCTTCGTCCTTACCCATGGAGGATCATAATGGTAGCTTTGATAGTAGGCATCGTCTGTATCGCGTTCGCCGTGTTCGCCTGTCTCCCGGGCACCCTGGGCTGGTGGCAGGACGTGCTCGCGTTCCTGCGGGGCTCCGTGCCGGTGCTCGCCGCGTTCATCGGCCTGATAGCCGTGTTCATCGGCATCGCCGACATAAAGGACAGGATAGAGGCCAAGAAGGAAGAGGCCGAGGAAGCCGCCGCCGAGAAGAAAGAGTAGCCCTCTCGTCCGCTTGACACGATATGCGATGTATGGGATTATACCGCTCGCCGTTTTATACGCTAACGAACTCCACGAAGGTGAAGGTATAGATTGATGAAGACCGTATTCGTAAAGCCCGCGGAAGTCGCCCGTTCCTGGTTCGTCATCGACGCCCAGGGCCAGCGCCTCGGTCGCGTAGCCGCCAAGGCGGCCAGCCTCGTGCGCGGTAAGCACAAGGCCTGTTACACCCCGCATCAGGAAGTCGGCGACTACGTCGTGATCGTCAACGCCGATAAGATCGAGGTTACCGGCAACAAGTTCAACGACAAGGTGTACTACCGCCATACCGGCTACGCCGGCGGGCTCAAGAAGAATACCTTCGCGTCCCTGATCGAGCGGCATCCCACCGATCCCCTCGAGATCGCGATCCGCGGCATGCTCCCCAAGGGGCCGCTCGGCCGCAAGCTCGCGCTGAACGTGAAAGTCTACGCCGGGCCGAACCACCCGCACGCGGCGCAGTCGCCCGTCGCTATCGAAGTCTAGGAGAGGTAAACGATGGTTAGGAATCTTGGAATAGGTACCGGCAGGCGCAAGACGGCCGTGGCCCGCGTCTATCTGCGCGAGGGCACGGGCAAGATCACCGTCAACAACCTCGAGCTCGAGAAGTATTTCCCGATCGCCGAGATCGCCGGTTCCGTCCGTCAGCCTCTCGTCGTGACCGCCAGCGACAACAAGTTCGATATCGTGATCAACGTGGTCGGCGGCGGCCCCAACGGCCAGGCCGGCGCCTGCAGGCACGGTATCGCCCGCGCCCTCAGCCAGGTCGACCCCGCGTCGAGCCTCGCGCTCAGGAACAACGGCTTCCTGACTCGCGACCCGCGTATGGTCGAGCGCAAGAAGTACGGACAGCGCGGAGCGCGCAGGCGCTTCCAGTTCTCCAAGCGCTAAGCGATCGCGGACGAGACGGCCTGATGGCCAGGATCGTCGGAATCGAGAAGGGAGCCTCCGGCGCCGTCAAGGCGGTCGCCGACGACGGCTCCCTTTTTATTTTCAAGGGCGCTTTCCTGGCCGCGGCGCTGGCGGAGCGCGGCCTTCCGTCGCCCGTCATCGAGGGCCGCGGCGACGTCTTCGTCGAGCTGCCCGACGACGCGCTCGACGACGCGGTCGAGGCCACGGATGCCGAGTCCAGGGCCCTGGCCCTGCTGGCGAGGGCCGAGCAGTACCGCTTCGGGCTGGAGCGCAAGCTGACCGCCCGCGGCTTCGGGCGCCCGGCTATACTGGCCGCGCTCGACGGCCTCGAGTCCGGCGGCCTGCTTTCCGACGAGCGCTACGCGTCGTCATGGATACGGCAGAGGGTACGGCACAAGGCCGAGGGGCCGAGGACCCTGGCGGCGGCCCTATCGGCCAAGGGCGTCGAACGGCGAGCCGTCAAGAAGGCGATGGACGAGGCCTTCGAGGGCGACGATAGGCGAGACGATAGGCTGCGGATCATCGCGCAGTGCGCGGCGAGGCTGTCCGCGGGCGGCGAGCATGACGGCCTCCGCTCTCGGCTGATAGCGCTGGGCTGGCGATCCGGCGACGTCGACGAGGCCATCGAGTCGCTCGAGTCCTAGAAATACCTTGACATTTCGTCACCTTTCTTACAGAATGATTGCAAATCATACCGTATGGGGAGAGCCGCAATGGATGACGACATCCTAACTATAGAAGAAGTGGCCAAGTACCTACGCGTTTCCGAGCGTACCGTCTACGACTGGGCGCAAAAGGGAGAGATCCCCGCAGGCAAGATCGGCACCGTATGGCGCTTCAAGAAAAGCGAGATCGAGCGCTGGGTAAACGAGCGGCTTTCGTCGAATAAGCCGGTATCGAACCTGCATCCGGTGCGCATGCGCAACGTCCTGTCGCCCGACAGGGTCGTGTTCCTCGATTATCCGCGCAAGCGCGACGCCCTGGTGGCCCTCGCCGAGCGCCTTTCGGCCGCTCCGCAGATCAAGAGCAAGCAGGAGCTGGTCTCCGAGCTGCTCCGGCGCGAGGACCTCATGAGCACCGCCATCGGGCGCAATATCGCCATCCCCCACGTGCGGCTGTCGAGCGTCACCGACCTCGTCGTCGCCGTCGGCGTCAGCAAGTGCGATATCCAGGACTTCAACGCCTTCGACGACGCGCCGGTCAGGCTGCTTTTCATGATCGCCGCCGCCTATAACCAGCACGCCTACTACCTGCAGACCCTGTCGTACTTCAGCGCCAAGCTCAAGTCGAACGAGCTGCGCGAGGGCATCCTGTCGGCCGCCGACCCGGCCGCCGTCTACGAACTCCTGATAGCCCAGGACGAGGACTGATACCGCCGGCCCCAGGGCCTAGGCACGGAGGCGCCCCGTTCGGGGCGCCTTCTTCGTCTCGGGGCCCGTGGCGCCGCTTCCGTTGCGCCGGGGGAGCTATCCGTGCTACTATTCGTCGCTTTCACTCATAGAAATCCATGCTAGAACGAGGTGCCGTCACGTGTTCCTGAAAAGCCTCGAGATATTCGGTTTCAAGAGCTTCGCCGACCGATCGCGCGTAGACTTCTCCGAGGGCATCTCCGCCCTGCTCGGCCCCAACGGCTGCGGCAAGTCGAACGTCGTCGACGCGATCAAGTGGGTCGTCGGCGAGCAGTCGGCTCGCTCGCTGCGCGCCGACACGATGGAGAACATCATCTTCAACGGCACCGAGTCGCGCAAGGCGCTCAACGTGGCCGAGGTCACCCTGACCATATCCAACGAGAAGGGCGTCCTCGACCTCGACGTGCCCGAGGTCGCCATCAAGCGCCGGCTCTACCGCTCCGGCGAGAGCGAGTACTTCATCAACAACCAGCCGGCCAAGCTCAAGGAGCTCAAGGAGCTGTTCTGGGACACCGGCATTGGCAAGAGCGCCTACTCGGTGATGGAGCAGGGCCGCATCGACCAGATCCTCTCGTCCAAGCCCGAGGAGCGCCGCTACCTGTTCGAGGAGGCGGCCGGCATCACCAAGCACAAGGCCCGCTCCCGCGAGGCCGAGCTGAAGCTCGAGCGCACCGAGGAGAACATGCGCCAGGTCGAGGGCATCCTCGGCGAGGTCAAGCGCAGCCACGACACCCTGAAGGTACAGGCGGAGAAGACGCTGTCGTACCGCTCGCTGCGCGAGGAAGTGTTCAACGCCGAGCTCGACCTGCACCTGCTCAGGCTCCGCGGCTTCGTCAACGAGAAGGAGCGGCGCGACGGCGATATAGCCCAGCGCACCGCCGAGCGGGACGCGCTCAAGGCCCAGATCGACGGCATCAACCTGTCGCTCGAGGAGAACCTCGACATCGTCAACTCGATGGAGGCCAAGCTCGTCGACGTTCAGAAGACCGTCTACGGCCTGGCCGTCGAGCGGGTAGGCAAGGAGAAGGAGCGCAAGCTCCTGTCCGAGCGCGTCGCCGAGGCCAAGGCCAAGATCGACCAGGCCAGGCTGAAGCTCAAGGCGCTCGAGGAGAAGCTCGAGGCGCTGCGCGAGGACGAGGACGAGAAGAACGACATCCTGCGCGGCCACAAGGGCCGCATAGCCGAGATCGAGAAGAACATCCTGGGCTTCGAGGGCTCGATACGGAACGCCGAGGAGCGGATCAAGGCGAACGACCAGGCGATAGCCCGCGCCGAGGCCGACATCGTCGCGTTCGACGCGGAGCTGGTCGGCGCGCAGTCCGAGCTCGACGCGATCACCGAGGACATCGTCTCCGAGCTGGACGCCAGGCTCAAGGACATAGGCTACTCGGCGGCCGAGCGCAAGGCGGCCGAGGAGGCCATCGACGCCCTGATAGCCGGCATCATCGCGCGCCTTTCCGGCAAGGCGGCCATACTCGACGACCTGTCCAGGCTCAAGGACTACGGCGCCGCCGAGGCCCGCGCGCTGATCGAGAGCGCGAGGACCGCTATGGCCGAGTCGGCGGAGCGGGCGCGCGAGCTCAAGGACCGCTACGAGGCGTACCGCCTGACGACGCCGTCGTTCATCGACGAGTTCCTGTCCCCCGAGGGCATCATCACGAAGAAGCGCGCCGTCGACGAGCGCATGGCGGCGATCAAGGACGGCGTGACGCAGCGGCGCGAGCGCATCGCCGCCGCCCGAGAGGAGAACCGCGAGCTGGCCGCCCGGATCGACGAGTACCGCAAGACCCTCGAGGAGCTGCGCGGCAACCGCATCAGGATGCAGACCCAGGCCCAGTCGGCCGAGGAGCAGCTCGCGATGCTCAGGCGGGAGATAGCCAGCCAGGAGGGCTACTACCGCGAGCTCGACGCCGAGGCCGCGATGGAGGCCCGCCGGCTGTCCGAGGCCGAGGAGGACCTCTCGTCGATCGACGAAGAGATAGCCGACATCGAGAAGCGCGGGCGCGAGCTGACCGCCGAGCTCGAGCGCCTCGAGAAGGACATAGCGATCAAGAACAGCGACCTCGGAAAGCGCCAGGAGGAGCTGAAGAAGAAGATAGACAAGCTCGGCTCGCTACAGACCGAGCTCGAGCGACTGCACCTCGGGCTGGCCCAGACCGAGACCGAGATACGCAACGTCCAGGACAACTTCCGCGAGCAGTACGGCCGCGAGCTGGTCGAGTTCGAGGAGCGGATGTACGAGCTGCGATCCCAGGCCTCCGAGCTCCGCGACAGGCTGTCCGACCGCAAGCAGAGGCTCAAGGACCTAGGCTCGGTCAACCTGATGGCCCCCGAGGAATTCACCGAGGTCAAGGAGCGCTACGAATTCCTGTCGACCCAGCTCGCCGACCTCCAGAAGGCCAGGGACGACCTCAGGCGCATTACCCAGGAGATCCGCGACGAGAGCGCGGAGATGTTCCTGAACACCTACAACCGCGTCAAGAAGAATTTCCATAACATGTTCAGGCGGCTCTTCGGCGGCGGACGCGGCGAGCTGCGGCTGAGCGACCCCGACCACGTGCTCGAGTCGGGTATCGAGATCTTCGCGCAGCCGCCGGGGAAGAAGCTCGAGAACATCACGCTGCTGTCGGGCGGCGAGAAGAGCCTGACGGCGATCGCCCTGCTGTTCGCCACCTATATGGTCAGGCCGTCGCCGTTCTGCTTCCTCGACGAGATCGACGCGGCGCTCGACGAGCAGAACGTCATCCGCTTCGTCAACCTGCTGCGCGAATTCGGCCGCACGAGCCAGTTCATCGTCATCACGCACAATAAGAAGACGGTCACCTGCGCCGACGCCCTGCTCGGCGTGACGATGGAGGAATCCGGCGTCACCAAGGTGATAGCCGTCAGGCTGGAGCGGTCTGACGGCCAGCCTATCACGATGCCCGCTCCGTCCGAGCCGTTCATCGACGAGGACGTCGAGTACGAGGAGGGCCGCGAGCTGGTCGAGGAGCCGGAGGCCAAGAAAGCCAAGAAGGCCGACGTTGCCGAGCCCGCGGCGGTGACCGACGAAACGGCCGGCGACGCGCCCGAGCCGGCCGCCGAACCCGGCGAGGTCGCCGCGTCGAACGGAGCCGACGGCGAGCCCGACGACGGAGCGATAGCCGAAGCAGACGGCGAGGCGATAGCCGAAGCAGACGGCGAGGCGATAGCCGAAGCCGACCTTCCTGACGCCGGCACCGGCTCGGGCGACGCGGAGACGACCGAGGCATGAAGCTCCCGCCGGCCCTGGCGACCAGGCTCGGCGCGATAGCCGAGTCTTCGCTCGGCGTCGCGAGGGCGGCGCGCGCGTCGCTCGTCAAGGCGCTGTCGGCCCTGGCCGGGAGGCTTCGCGGCCTGCCGCCGCGCGTCAAGGCCATAGCGCGCCTGGCCGCCGTCGGCTGCCTGGCGCTCGCAGCGGCTATCGCCCTGATCGGGCTGGCCGCGGGAGCGCGAGCCCGCCGAGACGACGCGCCGCCAACGGCCGCCGAGAAGCCGGCCGAGGCGCCGGTACGCCCGGCGCCTTCCTCGCCGGCGATACCCGGCTCGGGCCCGGGTCTCGCGTCGATGCTCCTGATCCCCGGCGACGGCGAGCTATCCTGGCCGCTGGCGCTCGAGCCGAAGGCGCGGTATACTGACGCCGACGCGGCGGAACTGAGCCCGGACCTGGGAGCCGTCGATATCGGCGACCTGTCCCGTCGCAGGAAGGCAGCACTTGAAACGATCTACGGCGCGGTCCACTAGCGGCTTCATGATAGCGGCGGCCTTCGCCGCCTTGGGCGCCTTCTCGTGCGTCGGCGGACCTGAACCGCTACCGGCGGACGGTACCGACGTCGCCGCCGAACCGGCGCCGAGTCCCGCGGCGGACGCTCCGACCCCGGCTCCCGATAGTTCTCATCCAGAGG
>Ga0116151_10001621_pt1 | contig 21146 bp, 18 predicted proteins | sample AD_UKC117_MetaG_FD_89893 | JGI IMG/M metagenome (GOLD analysis project Ga0116151, IMG submission 89893) | Active sludge microbial communities of municipal wastewater-treating anaerobic digesters from Hong Kong - AD_UKC117_MetaG | ecosystem: Engineered > Bioreactor > Anaerobic > Digestate... | reverse complement strand
CTCGTCGTGACGTGCACCGGCGACGGCACGAGCACCGTGGCCCCGATCCACGCCGCCGTCACCCCCGCCCCGTTCGCGTCGTGGACCGCCTTCGTGAAGCGCCAGTACCAGGACATGACGGCGAAGGACCCGACCGCCTCGAACCTGGCGGCGTGGGTCGACAAGCTGAGCACGGGCGGCGCCACCAAGGGCGAGCTGATCGACGGGCTGCGCCGCACCAGCGACAACACCGACGCCGTCGACCCCGCCGTGCGCCTCTACCGCGCCTTCCTCCAGCGCACCCCCGACGCCGGGGGCCTGCGCTTCTGGGTGACCCGCCGCCGCACCGGTGCCTGGACGCTCTACCGGATGGCCGACCAGTTCTCGAGCTCCAACGAGTTCAAGACGAAGTACGGCACCCTCACCAACCGGCAGTTCGTGGAGCGGATCTACACCGACGTGCTCGAGCGCACCCCCGACACCGGCGGCATCAACTACTGGACCGGCCGCCTCGACGCCCGCGCCAAGACCCGCGGCCAGGTGATGGTCGGGTTCTCCGAGAGCAGCGAGTACAAGCGCAAGCAGGCCGAGAACACCGACGTCTCGGTGATCTCGATCTTCCTGCTGGGCCGCCGGCCCACCGAGCTCGAGGTGGCCGACTGGGTGTCGCGCCAGAAGGCGGGCACCTCCCGGGCCGAGCTGGCCAAGGAGCTGCTCACCAGTCCCGCCTACGCCGCCCACATCACGGGCTGAGCGCGGCCCGGCTCGTCAGCGCGACGAGCCGGGCATGGCACCGAGCCCGACCTCGTCGGGGACCGCGGCCAGCAGCCCGCGAGCGACGTCGTCGAGCGGGATGCCCGAGCTGTCCGACACCCGGTTGAGCAGCACGAACGCGGCCACCGTGGCCACCGCGCCGAGGAGCTGCTCATCGTCGAGCACCCGCGAGGCCTGGGCGCGCGCCGCGTCGAGCGACGAGCGCCGTCGCACCAGCGCCTCGGCCAGCGCGAGCAGCTCCTCGCCGTGGGCCACCCCCGCGTCGCCACGCCCCGCGGCGGCGTCGGCCAGGCTCGGCGCCGGGCCGTCGCCGCCCGCCATGGCCAGGAGCTGCGCGTGGCCCGCCGAGCAGTAGAAGCACCGGTTGAGCGCCGAGACCCTCGTGGCGATGGCCTCGAGCTGGGTGCGGGCCAGGCCCCGGCGACCGGGCATCGCGGGATCGAGGAGGTCGGGCAGGTAGAGCGCGTTCACCAGGTCGATCTGGAGCCCAGCCTCCTCGGGCACGAGGCTGTGGCCGCGGCGGACGTTCACGTGGTACGTGCCGGGGCCGAGCTCGGCGGCGAGGCCCTCGGCGGTGAGCATCGGCACCCGGGCGCCCAGGTCGGCGGCCCCTTCGGGGCGCCGGCGTGACGGCTCCCCCGGCCCGGGATCGGGCAGCGGCAGGGGTTCGAGCTCCAGCCCGACGCACAGCAGGTCGATGGCGATCACCTTGGCGGCGACGGCGGCGACCTCGACGTACTCGTCGATGGTCGTGTCCGGCCCGAGCACGGCGTCGAGCGGCTCGTCGTGCAGCGCGGCCGGGTCGTGCACGAGCGTGGCGACCAGGTCGCGGTGGTGGTCGGAGAGGCTCGGATCGACGCCGCGTCGCACGGCGGCCGCCGCTCGGCATTCGGCGGCCACGGCCACCCGCTGGGTGCTGGTGAGCCAGCGACCGGGGCGCTCGAGCGAGCGCCACACGGCCCCCACCGCCGCCGCGATCGCGCCGTCGGCGCGCGCCACGAGCTCCTGCATCCCCACGGACCCAGCCTAGGTCCGGGTCGGGACCTCGGACCCTGTCGCCGAGGGGTGGCCGATCCGATGGTGGAGCCAGGACAGAGGCACCGACCCGAGGGAGGCGCGCCCCCGCCATGGCCCCGCCCGAGCACCGCGAGATCGGCTCGGTCGCCATCGACGGCGACCCCGACATCGTCGCGGAGCCCCATGCGCTCTCGATGGTCTACGGCGGGGGCGGTCCGTTCGGGATCGCCTACGGGCTCGGCGTGGCCACCGGCCTCGCCGAGGCGGGGATCGACGTGGCCGGGGCGCCCTCGCTCGGCACCTCGGCCGGGTCCTGGGTGGCCTCGGCGATGGCCCTCGGCCTGGGCTACGACGCCTTCGACGGGATGGTCGCCCCGTCGGTCCCCACCCGGCGCGACGTGCTCGTCGAGATCGCTCGCGACGTGTTCGGTCGGGCGCGGCACCACCTGGTGGCCGTCTCCGCCGTCCGCGTCCCCACGGGGCGCCGCCACATCCTCGACGGCGAGCGCTACGACCTGGCCGACCTGATCGCCGCCTCGTCCGCGGTTCCCGGCCTGTTCCCGCCGCACGAGATCGAGGGGCGCGCGTACGTGGATGGCGGGATGTGGTCGGCCACGTCGGTCGACGCCGCCCGCGAGGCGCGCCACGTGATCGTGGTCGCGCCGCTCGCCGGGCCGGTGCTCGGTCCGATGGGTCGCACTGCGGGCGTGCTGCTGGGCCGGGAGCTGGATCGCTGGCGTCGGCGCCACCAGGGCGGGACCATCGCCTACCTCCGGCCGAACCGCGCCATCGGCAGGATCCTCGGTCGCAGCCCGATGAACCTCTTCGACAGCGAGCGCGCCCACGCGACCTATCCCCTGGCCCTCGAGCAGGGCCGGGAATGGGGCGAGCGCCTCGCCGCCGACCTCGCCGACGGAGCCCGTTTGCCCGGGCGGCGCCGCGGGTAGCTGCGACCACCATGTTCCTCGACAACGCGCACGGCGTGTGGCGAGCCCTCGTCGTCGGCGTGGCCGCCTACGCCCTCCTGGTGCTGGCCGTGCGCGTCGGCGGGAAGCGCACGCTGAGCAAGATGAACGCGTTCGACCTCATCGTCACCGTCGCGCTCGGCTCCACCCTGGCCACGGTGGCCCTGTCCTCGGACGTGTCGCTCGCCGAGGGCGCGACCGCGTTCGGGGTGCTGGTCGCGGCGCAGTTCGCCGTGGCGTGGTCGTCCGTCCGGGTCGCCGGCGTGCGGCGGGTGGTGAAGGCCCGGCCGGTCCTGCTCGTGCACCGGGGTCGGATCCGCCCCAACGTCTGCCGGCGTGAGCGGCTCACCGAGGGCGAGGTCCGCCAGGCCGTGCGAGCGTCCGGGGTCGGCGGCCTCGACCAGGTCGCCGCCGTCGTGCTCGAGACCGACGGGAGCCTGAGCGTGATCACCGACGGGAAGCTCGGCGACGCCGGCGCGCTCGCCGACGTGGACGGTGCCGAGGTCCGGCCTCCGGGCTGATCTGGGGGATCCCTAGCGCTCCCTGGGGGGCGTCCCCCGGGGGTCGTGTCCGGTTCGCCCGGCCCAATGGGTCCATGGCCCACCCCACCACCCCCGTCACCTCACCTGCCCTGGGCGACCTCGCCGCCTCCACTCCCGCCGACCGCAACCGGGCAGTCGACCTCTACCGAGCCGCGGCCATGGTCGTGGTGGCCCTCGGCCACTGGCTGGGCATGGTCGCCGTGCTCCGCCACGGGGCGCTCGACGGCGGCAACCTGCTCGACTGGTCCCCCGAGTACGGCTGGATCACCTGGATCGGCCAGGTGATGCCGCTGTTCTTCTTCGTCGGTGGCTTCGCGTCGGCCACGTCGCTGCGCTCGGCCGAGCGACGCGGGGTGCGGCCCGCCGACTGGATCGCCACCCGCCTCCACCGGATGGTGGCCCCGGCCGCCGCCCTCGCCACGTTCTGGGCCGTGGCCCTCGCCGTGGGCACCGCCGCCGGCATCGGAGGCATCGTCTCGGTCGGGGCCGTCGGTGCCGCCATCCCCCTGTGGTTCCTCTCCAACTACGCGATCGACACCGCGCTGGCGCCCTTCACGTTCCGGTGGTTCCGGGCCCGTCCCGCGGCGACCGCCGGCACGCTGCTCGGGCTGTTCGCCTTCGCCGAGTCCGCCCGCTTCGCCCACGTGCCGATGGTCCCGCAGCTCAACTGGGTGATCGGCTGGCTCGGCTTCCAGGTGGCTGGCTTCGCCTGGCAGGCCGAGATGCTGCCGACCGGTCGACGGCTCGCCGCCCTCGCCGCCGGGCTGTGGGCGCTGGCGGTCGCTGCCGTGACCTGGGGCCCCTGGCCGGCGGTCATGCTCCACCACGGTGGCCTCGAGCACAGCCCCACCCACCCGCCCTCCACCGCCCTGGTGCTCTTCGGCCTCGCCTACGCCGCCACGGCCGCGGCGTTCGCCCCCGCCGTGGACCGCTGGCTGGCCCGCTCCGAGCGGGCCTGGCGCCGGACCATCGCCGCCAACGCCGTGGCCATGTCGGTGTACCTCTGGCACATGACCGCCGCCGTGGTGGTGGTCGCCGCCGCCTACGCCACGGGCCTGCTCCCCGAGGTGGAGCCGGGCACGACCGCGTGGTGGTGGACGAAGCTCCCGTTCCTGGCGCTGAACGCCGCCGTGCTCGTCCCGGTCGTGCGCCGCGTGGCCCCGATCGAGCAGCGGGCGCTCCTAGGCGGACCGGCCACCTGGCACCGGGGCGTGCCCACGATGCTCCTCGTCGCGGCGCTGCTCTCGGCGAGCGTCAAGGCGTGGTCGAGCCCGCATGCGCCGGTCCTCGTCGCCGGGCTCGCCGGCACCCTGGCGGTCTGGCACGTGGCGCTGCGTCCCGCCCGTCGGACGGCCTGACCCACCGGCAGCCGACGCCCGCCGTCCGGTTCGGCGCGCCATCGGTGCCAGGGCCGACCGTCTACCCTCGCCAGGCGGTCGAGGGGAGGACCTCCGGATGCACATGGATCGACGACGGTTCCTGATCGGCACGATGGGCCTGGCCGGCGCGGCGGCGCTCGGCGCGTGCACGAGCGACGGCGGCAGCAGCGGTCCAGATGGCGGCGGCGGGGCGGGCGACGGCGCCCCCACGACGCTCGCCGACGCCCTCGCCGCACCCGGCACCGCCGGGCTGGTCGACGAGGCCGCCTTCCAGGAGCGCGCCACCGCGTACCTCGCCGGCGCCACGAGCGAGCTCAACCCGGGCGGGACGGTGTCGATCGGCGCCCACCTGATCTCCGCCCACCGCGACGACGCCTTCCGCTGGGACCCCACCGCGGTCACGGTCGACTCCCTGCAGGACGTGTGGGACCACATCGACGAGTGGCGCGACACGCGCGACTTCGAGCTGATGTACCTGCACTGGGTCGTCGGCCTCGCCGATGGCGAGACCGACATGCGCACGCTCGACCCGAAGGTGATCGAGGCGATCGAGCAGCGGATGGCCGACAACCGCTACCAGTGGAACGACCCGCTCCCGGCCGACCGCCTCGACAACCAGTGGTTCTGGTCCGAGAACCACATCATCATCGGCCTGGTCAACGAGCACCTCGCCGGCCAGCGCATGCCCGATCGCACCTTCACCGTGACCGGCCTCACCGGCGCCGACCACCAGGAGCGCACCAAGCCGGCCATCCTCGACTGGATCCACGAGCGGTCGCGCTTCGGCTTCTTCGAGTGGCACAGCCACGTGTACATGAAGAAGAACGTCGCCCCGCTGCTCACGCTCGTCGAGTTCGCCGAGGACCCCGAGCTGGTGCGGGCCGCGGGCATGGCCCTCGACCTGTGCGTGCTCGACATGGCCGGCGCCTGCCACGAGAGCACCTACGCCGCCAGCCGAGGGCGCACCTACGCCAAGGACAAGCTCGGCGAGCGCGAGGGCACCTTCGACACGTTCAAGCTCCTCTTCGACGACACCGACGAGGCGTACGGCGAGGGCGCCGACTCGAGCGCCACCTACTTCGCCGGATCGACCCGCTACCGGCACCCGCAGGTGCTCGTCGAGCTCGCCACCGCCGCCGATCCCGGGGTGCTGCGCGAGCGCCACGGCATCTTCGTCGACGGCACCGACCCGATCGTGCCGCACCCCGAGGCGCCGTTCGGCTACGACTTCGAGGACACCGACAACCTGGCGTTCTGGTGGTCGCAGGGCGCGGTCGGGCTCTGGCAGATGACCACGGCCAGCCTCGAGGCGGCCGACGAGTTCCGCCTCCTCGAGACCGACCTGCTCGCCGACGTGAAGGCGCTCGTCGACGTCAACGAGGGCGACCCCGACCGCATCCGCCAGTTCGTCCACGACAACCACGACGCCGTGAACTTCGGCCACCTGCGCGAGGCCAACACCTACGGCTTCCGCAGCGACGTGGTGTCGCTCGCCACCGTCGTCGACCACCGCTTCGGCCAGATGCGCGACCAGATCCACACCTGGGAGGCCACCATCGGCCCCGGCGCCCTGGTGTTCACCACCCACCCCTCCGGCGCCATCCCCGAGGGCGACTCGTGGTCCGACGACGGCAAGCCCGGGTGGTTCACGGGCGAGGCCTCGGTGCCGCGCTCGGTGCAGCACGAGCGCACCGGCATCCACATCTACCAACCATCCTGGGACGAGGCGGCCAGCCCGCTGCTGTGGGCGCTGTTCCCCTACGCCGACCTCACCCACGCGTTCGTGCCCCAGGAGCGCTTTGACGAGGTGCGCCAGGAGGGCAACTGGACCTTCGTGGCCAAGGGTGACGGGTACATCGCCCTGTGGTCGTGGCGCACCCCCGAGTGGCGCACCTACGACCCCGCCACCCAGCCCACCGAAGGCCTGACCGAGCCCTTCGACCTGGTGGCGCCGGGCGGTCCGGACAACGTCTGGATCGTCGAGGTGGGCGACGCCGGCGTGGCCGACTCGTTCGACGCGTTCGTCGACGGCGTGCTCGCGTCGGAGCCCGACGTGGTGCGTGACGACGAGGGGTTCACGGTGTCGTGGACCTCGCCGACCTCGGGCGAGGTCACCTTCGGGTCCACGGCGCCCTTCACCGTCGGCGGCAAGGAGCAGGCGATCGCCGACTTCCCCCGCCACGAGTCGCTCATCGGCACGGTCGACCGCCTGGCCACCAGCTACGCCCTGGCGGGCGACGAGGCGAAGCTCGACCTCGACTTCGACGCGTGGACCCGCCACGTCGCCAAGGCCTGAGACCCGTCAGGCCAGGGCGGCCATGACGTCGTCGGTGACGACGCGCAGGTAGCGCCAGGCGACCTCGGGCGGGAGGCCGCCGACCAGGGGTTGGAGCGCGAGGGGCGCGCCCCCGGCGATCGTCGCCACGGCCTGGTCGACCGTCAGGATGCGGTGCGTCCGGTCCTCGGCGCGCAGCTCGTCGACGGTGGTGGCGTGCGAGATGCTCGCCGTGGTGGTCGAGCCGGGGTTCAGCGCCGAGTAGCTCACGGCGTCGTGGAGCAGGTGCGGGCCCAGCTCGTCCCAGGCGGCGTCGACGTCGTGAGCGACGAACACGGTGGTGGCGGAGTCGGTGGAGGGGATCATGCACATCCCTGGCTCGTGGCCGTGCGCCCGGGCCGCCTCCTCGTAGACGGCCTGCAGCTCGGGCCCGCCGCCCTGAGCGAAGAAGTCGAGGCCGTGGCGTCCCGCCCGGCGGGCCGCCGGCGGGCTGCCGCCGCCCCACATCACGGCCGGCCCACCCGGGGTGACCGGTGCGGGCGTCACGTGGATGCGCCGGCCCTCGTGGGTGAAGGGCTCCCCGGCCTTGGCCCGCAGGAGCAGCGACAGGTGCGAGTCGGCGATCCGGCCCCGCTCGGCGAAGTCGAGCCCGAGGTGCTCGTACTCCTCGGGCCGGTAGCCGACGGCGAGCACGTGGCTCGCCCGCCCCCCGCTGAGCACGTCGAGCACGACCAGGTCCTCAGCGAGGCGGATGGGGTCGTAGAGCGGGAGCACGAGCGCTGCGGTGACGATGGCGAGCGTCGAGGTCCGCGCCGCCATCGCCGTCGCCAGGATCAGCGGCGAGGGAAGGTACCCGTCGGCCATCGTGTGGTGCTCGCACACCACGGCGGCCAGCGCCCCGCGGTTCTCGGCCCACGCGGCCATCTCGAGCGCCGCCGGGTAGAGCTCGGTGGTGGGCGCGCCGAACGCAGGCGCACGCATGTCGAAGCGCAGCAGGAACATCGCCGGCCAGGCTCGCATGCGCCAGACGCCGGCGCTCGCCTTCACCGCGGCGGCGGTCGGCGCGCTCAGGCGGCGCGGGCGTACACCACCAGGTTGTCGAGGTAGTGACCGCTGCTGCGGTCGAAGCTGCCACCGCAGGTGATCAGCCGGAGCTCGGGGACCGGCGCGCCGAAGCCGAACACCTCGGCCGGCAGCTCTCCCTTCGGGTACTGGCCGGTGGCGGTGACGACGAACGAGCGGCGATCGCCGTCGGCGGACTCGACCACGATCTCGTCGCCGGCCACGAGGTCGCGAAGGCGGAAGAACACCACCGGGCCCGACCGGGAGTCGATGTGGCCGGTGATCACCGCCGGGCCGATCTCACCGGGGCGGCGGGTCTGGCGGTACCACCCCGGCCCACGTGGCGATGACCCGCCACGGGTGGGACGCCGCCGCCCGCCCCAAGCGGTGCAGCGCGTCGGTCATGCACTCCCACCGACCCGTTCGGGTGGTCGCGACACATCGTCACCCCGAACGACCTGCCACCGCTCACGTCGTCGACCCGGGTGCCGATGGGTGCACCCCACGATCGAGGAGGCGGACGAGATGGGCGACGACGAGGCGCACGGGGCGGACGCGGGCTCGACCCCGCCACCGATGGTCTGGGGGCCGGCCGACGGGGGCCTGACGTCGCCACCTCCTCCGCCGCCCGTCGCGCCCCCGCCGCCGGCCGGCGCGGTGCCGGGCCCCTCGACCTGGGCGGACGATGGCCCCGCCTGGGGACCGCCGGCCGAGCCCCCTCGGGCCACGGGGCCGGGTCCCCAGACCTCGCGCGCGCTGGTCGTCGGGGTCGGCCTGCTCGTGGTGGCCGTGCTCGGCTTCATGGGCTGGTCGGTGCTGGGCACCCGCACCGACCGCACCCGCACCGAGGCGACCGCGGCCGTTGATGGGACCGAGCCCGCACCGGCCGGCGCACCGGATCTCAAGGCGGGGCCCGAGGCCGCGGACCTCGAGCTGGACCAGGCCTCGATCGACGACTCGCCGTGCACCTCGATCGATCCGGGTGCCTGGCGTCCCGCCACCACCGCCACCGACCTCGTCGCCGCGGTGCGCGATGGGGCGGTGCCAGGACCGGACGCCACGGCTGACGACATCGGCCCCCCGGCGCGCCGCAGCGAGTACCCGACGGCCGCGGACTTCCTCATCCAATCGGACGTGTCCGATCCTGCGGCACGGGCGGAGGCCATGGAGGCGGCCGGCTACACCGGGGGCATCGAGGACGAGTACGACGGCGCCGTCCCGACGAGCGTGCAGGTCCTGGCGTTCCGGGACGCGCCCTCGGCGGCGTCGTACGTGGCGGCGCGACTCCCCGACCTCTGCCGCCTCCGCGGAACCGAGGTCCGTCAGCGACTCGGCGACGACGGGTTCGCCTTCGTGGACGGCGTCGGCACCGTCCACGGCGAGTTCCTGCTGGGAGGCAACCAGGTGAGCCTGGTCCTGTGCGGGTGCGCACCCGACGACGGCATCGCCATGGTGGCCGCCTGGTACGAGGCGTGGGTGGCGCGCTACGGCACCCCCTCGACCTGAGCGTCCGATCTCGATCGACCTGTCAAGGGATCGGCGCCGCTGCGGCTCTACTGGTGAGGTGACCGACGCCGACGGCTTCGAGCCCTGGTACGCCGAGGCGTACCCACGGCTGGTCACCGCGCTCGCCCTCGTGGCGGGCGATCGAGATGAGGCGGAAGAAGCAGCAGCGGAGGCGATCACCCGATGTCTGGAGCGATGGGGCACGCCGCAGCAACCGCGCGATCCCTCCGCGTGGACCTACACGGTGGGGCTCAACCTGCTGCGCCGACGCTGGCGCCGCCGCCGACGCGAGGCGGACCACCTCGCGTCGCTGCCACCGATCCGGCCGGTGGAGACCGACGCCCCGGCGCTCGAGCTGTGGCGGGCGGTGGCCGCCCTGCCGCGGGGCGAGCGGACGGCCGTGGTCCTGCGCTACGTGGGCGGCCTGGGCGAGAAGGAGGTGGCCGAGGCGATGGACGTCACCGAGGGCACCGTCGCCAGCTCGCTCTCGCGGGCCCGCAGGAAGCTCGGGCCGCAGCTGCGCGCCCTGGGCTTCGACCCGACGCTCGAGGCGGAGCGGGCCGATGGATGAGCGGGGAGGTCGTCCCATCGACGACGACGCCCTGAACGAGGGCTTCGATCACCTGGTGCGCCTCGCGGGCGCATCGGCTCCCCCGCTGGGGGAGCTGCAAGGACGCGCCCTGGCCGGGCGGGCCCGTCGGCGCCGTCAGCAGCAGCGGCGCGCCGCCGTCGCCGGGCTCGCCGCCGTCGCCCTCCTCGCCGGGCTGGTTGCCCTCGTGGTCGCCCCGTCGTCCGAACGGGACGGGGGCGTCGAGCTGGCGTCGGACCCGTCGGCGACGTCGATGCCCACCGACCCCACGGCCGAACCCGTCTTCACCATCGGGCGCGTGCCCGACCGGTTGGCGTTCCGGTCCTGTCTGGCCCTCACCGGAGACGGCGACGCGGTCGGCGGCGCCGAGTGCACCTACGAGGATCCGGCCACCGGCCGAGCCGACGGCCTCCGCGTCACGCGGGTGATCGGCGGGGCCACCCCGGAGCTGGGCGCCGCCTGGGACCAGGGCGATGCGGCGGCGGCCGCCCAGGCGTCGGGCGGCTCGGACGATCCCGCCGCCGCCCAGTTCCGGACGCTCGGCGACGAACGGGTGCTCGACCTCTTGCCGGACGGCGCTCCGTCGAACGAAGCGAACGCGCAGCTGCGGGTGCTGGTCGGCGCCGACCTGGTCGACCTCGGTGCCGCCAACCTGAGCGTCGCCGAGCTGGGCGAGGTGGTGGCCGGCCTGTCGACGGCCGCACCCCCGATCGTCGTCAGCGAGGCGCTCGCCGCCCTCCCCGATGGCTCGGCGGCCGTGGTCCAGGGGCCTCGCCCGCTGTGGATCCAACCCGACCCGCTGCGCCCGGGAGGGGAGACGCCCTTCGGCGGCGCGACGTTCGGGGCCGAGATCGCCGTCCCTGGCTCGTCGACGCTGCTCGGGGTCGACGTCACCACGGGGATCGACGTCGACGCCCTGTTCCGCGGCCTCCTGGCCGACGAGGGCGCCGCCATCACCGAGACCGAGGTGGGCGGCCGGCGCACCCTCGTGCTCGCCCCCGAGTCGATGATGCCCCTCACCCTCCCCGAGCCTCGACCCGGCCCGCAGGTGATCGTGCAGCTCGATGGCTCCTCCATGGTCCGGGTCAAGGATCCCGACGGATCGCCGGCGCAGCTCACGGCGATCGCCGAGGCGCTGCGCTAGCGATCTGACGTTCTTGTCAAGGAGATCGTCAGCCCGGGGATCTGAACGTTCGAGACCGCAGCGTTCGACCTCTTCCGGCCGCCCCACCCCCCGGGGCGGCCGCCTGGATCACCAGGCGGCGGGGCCAACGAACGGTGTGGGCGACCGGAGCCAAGCGTCGCCCACACCGTTCCCGGCTCCGGGACCGATCGGTCCTCCGGTGGTCGCTCAGCTGGCCGCTCGGGCGGCCTCGGCCGTGCGCTCGGCGGCACCGGTGGCCGTCGACACGGTCCGCTTGGCGCCGGTCTTGGCCGTCCGGCGGGTGGAGGTCGACGCCCCCTTGGCGGCGGCGACCGTCTGCTTGGCGCCCTTCGACGCGGCCCGAACGGTCGCCTCGCCCGTCTGCGACGCGTGCTCGGTGGCCTCGTCGACCGAGGTGCGCACCTTGGCGGCCACCTTGCGGGCGGTCGGCGAGCCGCTCGGCGACGTGCGGGGCCGGGGGCGGCCGGTGAAGCGGGCGATCAGGTCGTGCGCCGCGCTCACCCCGCCCTGCGCCAGGCCGCTGACCGTGTCGGTGACGCGGTCGACGACGCCGGCGGCGGTGCCAACCACGAGGTTGGCGGGCGGCGTGTCGGGGGCGCGGGGGTGCGGGTGGGTGGGCGCGGCGGCCTTGGCGTCGGCCATGGCCTCGCCCAGCTCGGTCAGGTCGTTGCGGCCGAGCGCAGCGCGCACCTTGGGGAAGTACTCGCCCTCCTCCTCGGCCACGTGGTGGCGCACGCTCTCGATGAGCACGGTCACCTTGGCCTTGAAGCGCTCGTCTGCGGGGTCGAGGTGCTCGAGCTCGGCGAGGAGCCACTTGGCCACGTGGTGCTCCTCGACGGCTTCGAGCACGTCGTCGTCCACCCCCTCCACCGTGGCGCGGGTGACCGGGTAGAAGAGCTGCTCCTCGATGGCGGCGTGCACGGAGAGCTCTTCGATGATCTGGTCGACGAGCCGTCGACGTTCGACCATGGCGCGGTCCCCGGTCTTCTCGAACCGCTTGAACAGCTTCTCCACGGTCCGGTGATCGTCCTTGAGCATGGTGATGGCGTCCATGGCTCCCGATACCCCACCGCCGCGCTCGTCACCCGAGCGCGGGCGCGGTCATCGGTCACCCGCCCGGATCGACCTCGATCGCCTCGACGATGGGCACGAGGAACGCCGAGCTGCTCCACGTCTCGGGCTGCTCGGTGCCGCGGCCGGGCACCAGGCTCCCGCTCGGGTACACGGGGAACAGGTTCGGGTCGGCCACCGGCGGCCCGGGGTCCTTCACGTAGGTGCCGTTGCGGACGACGACGAGGTCGAGGCTGGGGATGACGTAGATGAACTGCCCGTCAACCCCTTCGGCGAGGAAGGCGTCGTCGGGGACGCCGTCGATGTCGTAGGTCCACCACTGGTAGCCGTACTGCCCGTCGGAGTCCTCGACGGGCACGAGGCTGTCGTCGACCCACGCCTCGGGGACCACCTGCTCGTCGCCCCAGCGGCCGTGGTGGAGGTAGAGGAGCCCGAGGCGGGCGAAGTCTCGGCTGGTGGTGTCGAAGCAGCAGTAGCCGAGGGTGTGGCCGGCGGCGTCGCGCCACCACTCCACCTGGTCGATGCCGATCGGGTCGAGGAGGTGCTCGGTGGCGTAGTCGGCGAGGGGCTCGCCCGTGGCGGCCTGCACGATGCCCGAGAGCAGCATGGTGTCGCCGCTCGAGTAGCTCCACCGGGTGCCCGGCTCGGCCTTCATGGGGACCGACAGGGCGTAGGCCAGCTCGTCGGGCTCGCCCGTGACCATGCGCACGATGTCGCTGTCGGCGCCGCGGTAGTCCTCGTCCCAGTCGAGGCCCGAGCTCATGTGGAGGAGGTCGCCGACGGTGATGTCGGCGTGGTCGGTGCCGGCCCAGTCGGCGAGGTAGGTGGCGGCCGGCTCGTCGACCCCGGCGATGTCGCCCTCGTCGATGGCGATGCCGACCGTGGCGCTGGTGAAGCTCTTGGCCACCGACCAGCTGGCGGCCCACGACTCGGCGTCGGACCCGTCGGCGTACCACTCGCCCACGATCTCGCCGCCGCGGATGACGACGACGCCCTGGGTGTGGTGCTCGGGCTCGAAGGCGTAGGCCCGGGCCGCCTCGAGCCCCGCGGGGTCGATGCCGTGGTCGGCCGGGTCGGCCACCGTCCAGTCCTCGCCGGGGAACCCGGTCCCGGCGCCGGTCGTGGCCTCGTCGCCGGCGCTCGGCGAGGCCGTGGTCGGCGCGTTGGTCGTCGCGTCGTCGGAGCTGCAGGCGCCGAGCAGCAGGCCGAGCGCGGCCAGCACGGCCAGCGGTCCCCTCATGGCCGCCGGTCTAGCCGACCCACCGGCGGCGGGCACCGACCGCCGACGCCGCACCGCGATCGTTGCCAGGATGGGAGCGCATGCACCCCCGTCGCCACCGCCCCGCCGCCCTCCGCCGAGCCCTCGGCGCGGTCGCCGTCGGCGCGCTGGCGGTGGCGACCGCCGGCTGCTCGGGCTCGTCGTCGGGCGATGGGGCCGACGCCGCTCGCGAGGAGGCCTGCCCCACCGAGGTCGACGCCGCCGCCTTCGCCTCGGCCGACGAGCTCCGAGGGCTGCTGCGCGAGTTCAACGCGTTCGGCCTCCGGTCCCCCGGCAGCGACGCCCACGAGGCCTCGCTCGACTGGCTGGGCGAGCAGCTCGCCGCCGTGCCGGGGATGGAGGTCGCCTGGGACCGCTACGAGATCGACCGCTGGCAGCCGACGCCCGAGGCGGCCGGCGAGCGCCCCGGCCGTGACCTCGCCGCCGCCGGTGCGCTGCGCATCGGCGATCGGGACGTCCCGGTCATCGGGGCGGTGCCGTTCTCTGCGCCGACCGGCGACGACGGGGTCGCTGCGCCGCTGGTCGCCTTCGCCGCCGACGAGGAGATCACCGCCGATCGGGCCGCCGGGAGGATCGTCGTGCAGGAGATCCCGCACGTCTCCATCCCGGCCTCGGTCTTCGACCTCATCAGCCATCGCCGCACCGACGACCTGGCCGACATGGCCGACTACGACCGGCCCTACCTCCGACCGCTGGACCAGGCGCTCACCGACGCCGGCACGGCGGGCGCCGCCGGGCTGATCCTCGTGTGGGACGCCCCCACCGACCAGCTGGCGGGCTACTGGGACCCGCACACGGGCACCCGCTTCGCCGTGCCCGCCGTGTTCCTCGGCAGCGACCGGGCGGCCGAGGTCCTCGATGCCGCGGCCCGCGGGGACGAGGCCGGCGTGGTCGTCCGCGCCGAGTGGGACCGCGCCACCACCCGGAACCTCGTCGCCACCCTCCCGGGGCAGACGCGCGAGCGGATCGTCGTCAACACCAACACCGACAGCGTCACGTGGGTGCAGGAGGACGGCAACGTCGCCGCGGTGGCCCTGGCCCGCTACCTGGGCTCGCTGCCCGAGCGGTGCCGGGCGCGAGACGTGCAGTTCGCCCTCACCAGCAACCACCTCGGGTTCACCGGCGACGGCACGTTCCGCTACGGCCCGCAGCTCGACGAGGGCTACGACGACGGCACCGTCGCGTTCGTCATGGCGCCCGAGCACCTGGGCACCCGCGAGATCCTGCCGATCGAGGGCGACCCCGAGGGCCGGCTCGAGCTCACCGGCCAGCCCGAGATGTTCGCCTGGTCGGCCCCCGAGGAGAGCCCGGTGCTGGTGCAGGCGTCGCTCGACGCGGTGGCGCGCCGGCAGCTGCCGCGGACCGCGGTGCTGAAGGGGGTGGGCATCCCCGATGACAGCCACATCCCGAGCATCTGCTCGCAGGGCGGGCTGGGCACCAACTTCCACAGCTTGCTGATCCCGACCATCGCCGGCATCAGCGGACCGTGGTCGCTGTGGGCGCCGGCGTTCGGCGAGCAGGCCATCGACGTCGACCACCTGCGCGACCAGGTGCTCGCCTTCGGCGACATCGCCATCGAGCTCGACGACGTGCCCCTCGCCGACATCGCCGGCGAGTACCCCGCGCTCCGCGAGCAGCGGGCCGCCGGTGCCGCCACCTGCGACCTCACCCCGCCCCCGGCGGTGGCACCCACGACGTCGGAGGGCTGACGCGACCGAGGCCGAGCGCGATCGTGGCCGGGGCGAGCCCCGGCCACGATCGGGTTGCGGTTCCGGTCAGCTCAGCAGGAGGTGGAGGGCAGGTCGATCGCCGTCCACCCGACCACCTTCGCCCCGGCGGCGCTGGTCCCGCTCGGGCAGGCGAGGAAGAACCACGTGGCGTACACCGTGGTGTACGGCAGGCTCACCTGCCCCGGGTAGCCGTTGCTGTCGTAGTACTGGAAGTACCTCCAGCCCCCGCTCTGGTACGGGTTCGCCGGCACGTGGAACCAGCGGGCGGTCGACCACGTCGTCGGCCCCACGATGCCGTCGTAGGTGAGCCCGTGCTCGGCCTGCCAGTACTTGGTGTAGTTGCTGGTCGTGGTGTTGAACGAGCCGGTGAACGACGGCGTGTAGGGGTCGCCGCTGCCGCCCCGGTACCGGGTCGACAGGAACAGCTGCCAGACGCCGACGACGTTGCCCGACGAGGTGTAGCTGACGCCGATGGTGGTGCCGGCACCCCAGCTGTCGGGCTCGGTCCACTGCCCGGCGCTCGCCGGCGACGCGGCGCCGGCGAGGATGGCGACGGTCACGGCGACGGTCGCCACGAGGGTGGCTCCCCGGCGCCTCACAGCGCACCGGCCAGGGTCTCGAGGTAGCGCCCGGCGGCGTCGGCGGGCACGTCGTCGAACGTGACCTGCACGGCCGCCTGCTCCGTCACGATGACGTAGCGGCTGACGCTGCGCTCCTGCTGGTCGATGCCCTCGGCGGGGACGACCTCGGAGGCCGGCCAGCCGAGCACGTCGTGGCCGGCGAGCGTCGAGCGCTCGGGGGCCAAGCCGGGGTTCACCGCCCGGGCGACGGCGTCGAGGTCGGGGCGTCCGCCCTTGCCCGACGTGGCCATCGGCGAGGTGTCGTCGTAGACCACGCTCACGCCGCCCACCACCGAGCCCGAGATCGGCCCCGGGCGGTAGAAGGCCACGCCGTGCACGGTCGCCTTGGCGTCCTGGAGCGGGATCGTGAGGTCGTGGACCTCGCTTCCGATGCTCGGGTCGGGCACCGGGATCGAGACCTCGGTGCCGACGATGGGCTGGGTCGAGATGGCCTCGGGGACCGCCTCGGGGGTGCGTGGCTCGCCGCCGACCGACTCCCCGCGCCGCGCCATCGCGGCGGCGGGAACGGCCAGGGCGAGCACCAGGGCCACGAGGGCGATCGGCCCCCGCAGCCGTGTGCTTCGTCGCTGCATGTCTTCCTCTCCTCCTGCTCGGGAATCGAGCCGCTCGGGGATCGAGCAGCTTCGATCGAACCGGGCCAGGCGATGGCGCGCACCCTGGCGCGCGCAGCTGTCTCAGATCCGGGGGCTCCTGAGACAGGTGGGCCCGAGGATGGTCGGCCGGCGGGCCCCGCTACCGACGTTGCGGACCCCGGGCCGGCACGAACGGCGGCGGCTGGGCGATGCGCCGGGCGAGCTGGATCAGGCCCTGGTAGGTGCCGCCCCGCGCCGGGTTGACCGCCAGGTAGCGGCGGCCGAGGCGGTTGATCGCCCGTCGCGTGCTGTCATCGTCGGCGAGCTGCACCAGCTCGCCGCCGAGCACGCCGCGGCGCCAGAGGTCGGGGAACGCCCAGCGCATCTCGTGGTGGAACGTGGCGAAGCACGACTCCGGGAGGAAGTCGGCGTAGACCGGATCGGTGGGCGGCGGGGGCAGGAGGCCTCCGGTCCGGTCGCCGGCCAGCACCTCGACCAGTCGATCTCGGAGGGCGTCGAGGTCGAACATCGCCCACAGCACGGCCTCGGGCCCGTAGGGCGTTGCGGCGGTGTCGACGCGCACCCGGTGAACGGGATCGCCCCCATCCACGCGGTGGCGCACCAGCGGCAGGGCGAACTCGGCGAGCGCGGCGCGCACCAGCGGATCGGGCATCGCCCGCGAGAAGGCCACGACGCGAGGGACCGGCTCCCCTCGGTCGCGGCGAGCGCGCAGCTCGTGGAGGATGTCGAGCGCGAAGAAGACGGTGTCGAAGTCGGCCTGGTCCTTCTCGGGGAGGTTGCGGTCCCAGCAGTCGAGCAGGACCACGTCGTCGGCCGTCCAGCCCCGAGTGGGATCGCCGCCGGCGCGAGCTCGCGCCATCGCCCCGCTCGGGTTGAGGTGGGTGGGCGCCGTGATCGCCCGCCCCCGTTCGAGGAGGTCCCGGCGCCAGGCCGCCCACGCGGGGATGCGCTCGGTCTCGTCCTCGACCACGTACCACCCGCCCGCCGCCATCGTCACCAGTTGATCACGTCGAGGGGATCGGTGGCGCGAAGGCGCGCTGCCTCGTCGCGGTACTCGGCCACCAGGGCGTGGAGGGCGTCGGGATCGAGGTCGAGGGCCCCCGCCTCGGCGCCGGCGGCGACGGCGTCGAGCGCGGCCACGAACCGGTCGACGTAGGTGCCGGCGAGGGCGCTGGCCTCGCCCTGCAGCTCGGCGGCCAGCCAGTCGTCGAGGCCCTCGTCGAGCGCCGCCGCCTCCCGACGGGCATCGGTCGCCATCGTCGCCGCCGCCGCCGCGGGCATGCACAAGAAGGCGAGCTCGTTGACGACCAGGCCCCAGCTGCGGTGGCCGGCGGCGACGATCGAGAACGCCCACGCGCCCAGCCCGGCGACCACGAGCGGCCAGCGCTCGGCGCCGAGGTCGCGCCAGCTGGCGGCCAGCAGCAGGGCAAGCGGCTGGGTGGCACCGGTGCCCGGGCACACGGGGAGCCCGGCCGAACCGTCGAGGTGGTCCTGGCCGAGGCCGACGGCGACGTCGAGCACGATCGTGCCGGCCCCGACGAGCAGGGCGACGGTGCGATCGGCACGGCGCTCGAGCGCCACCTTCCGCACCAGGCGGGCGATGGCGGCGCCGTCGAGCGCGCACGCGGCGACCGTGGCGAGCGGCGGGGCGCCTCCGAGGCTGGGCACGAGGGTCGCCGTCGTCCACACCGACCCGAGGGCGACCGCCGGCAGCGTCGGCTCGAGGCGGACGGCGAGCTCGGGGGGCTCGCTGCGCAGCATCCGCTCCTGGCCGCCGTAGCGCAGCGTGAGCTCGCGGCCCAGCGTGCGGACCACCTCCACCACCGGCGAGGCGTTGGGCCCGCGGCGCGGCAGCTCCTCCACCTCGGCGAGCCAGGTCCGGATCTCGAGGACCTGGCGGTCCTCCACGAACCGGAAGCGATCCTCCTCGGGGACCACGGGGCGGCCCTCCACGGCATGGGCCAAGGTGGTGCCGTCGGCGCCGGGAACGAGGCGTCGGTTGGCCGAGGCGACCTCCTCCAGGTCGGCCAGGGCGGCGATCGCCGGCTCGAAGCCCTTCGACGCCAGCTCCCGGAGCATCGCCCGGGGATCCACCGACAGCAGGTTGTGGGCGAGCGCCGACTGGGCCCGGGCCGCGACCCGCTGCTCCTCGAGGATGTCCTGGCAGCGGCGCTGCCACAGGTCGACCGTCGAGCGCTGGGCGTCGTCGCGGGTGCGGGCCAGGGCGTAGCCGCCCGATGCGGCGAAGGCACCCCATCCGAGCAGGCCGAGCGCCGTCGGCCGGCCGAGCGCCCGGCGCACGGCCCACGCCAGCGCCATCGGTGGCACCACATCGGCGGCGAGCTCCCCGACCAAGCGAGCGGCCCGCGCCCGACGCAGCTTCGGCAGCGGCGGCACGCCCAGCTCGGCCCGCCACGCCCGCCAGCCGCCAGGGCGGCCCAAGCCGCTCCACGGGAGGCTGAGCAGGCGCGGGAGCGGCGGATCGAAGGCTGGCTCCCACCGGCGGAGGGGCTCGACGACCGGCACGGCGTCGATCCCGGCCCCGAGGCGGTAGCCGCTCTCGATGGCCGTCGGCACCACGGTGGCCACCACCGCCGGGCGCACCGCCCCGCGGCCGGGGCCCGACAGCGCGCCCCAGACCGCCAGGTCGAGGAGGTTGACCGCCGCCTCCTTGGCTCGGGAGCGGGCGGCGGTGCCGGCCTGACGGGCGAGCACGACGTCGCCAGCGAGCGAGGCGGCGAGGGCGACGCCCACTCGACCGCGCTGGTCGCGCGGCCGCTGCTGCGCCGCCATCGCCGCTGCGCCGAGGTGGCCGAGCCCGCGGACCGCGAGCGTGCCCTGGCGCCACTGGTCGATCCACCCGCCGCCCTTCCGCCCTCCCACGGTGGGGGATCGTAGGACGAGCGCGAACGCGGCGCGCTCGGTCCGAGAGGTCCACCCAACGGTGGTCAGGAGTACCCGGCGTCGAGCTCCGTGGCGAAGGCCCAGGCGACCTCGACGTGGTCTTCGCCCGAGGCCAGACGGGCAAGCCAGTACTCGAATCCGCCGGCGTCGATGTAGCGAGAACCCCCCTCACCGGCGTCGGCGAGGATGTAGTAGAGGTCGCGCAGGAAGCGGTCTTGGGCCGCGACCGAGATCGGCCGAGCGACGAGTCCTCCCGTCGACATCATGAAGAGGAGCTGGCGCCGACCGCCGTTGGCGACCTCCCGGACCCAGGTCGCGCGCTCGTCAGGCGACAGCGGCTGCGATTGCCAGCGCTCCCGCGCCCGGTCGACGAACATCCCCGGGTCGAGGTCGTCGATCGTCGCTGCGGCCACGATCCGCACCTCCCTCGCCTGACCGTTCGTGGTGTTGATCACCGCGCGATCCCGGGTGATGGAGATCTGGCCGTCGATCACCGCACGAAGCTCCTGCTCGGCCCCGAGCTCGTAGGTCAGGTCGACCTCATCAGGCGACCGTCGATAGTCCCGGAAGATGACGAGGAACGTGTCCTCCGGAACGACCAGGTCGTCGACGACACGGACGCCGTAGGTACCCACCGGCGTGGCGATCTCCGCCTCCACCGACACGTTCACCGCCCCCGTCGTGTCAACGGTGAAGACCACTGGGCCGAACTGCGCCGAGAGCTCACCACGCTTCCCCTCGATCGCGTCAGAGCTGCATCCCCCCAGCAGCGACGTCGCCGCTACCGCGATCGCCAACCGAATCCGCCAAGATCCCACGGACCGATGGTACGCCGAATCGGACGCAGCGACCTCGGCTTTCGCTCGAGCGGCAACGCGACCCGAGATCATCGCCGTCGGCGAGCCCGCTGCGACACGGCGGTCGCTCGCACCAGCGCGCCCGGCCCCAGCATGGCGGTGCTCGAATCGGGTGCTCGGTAGCGTTGCGACCCGTACTCGCCTCCGCCTCCGAGGAACCCGCGCATGAGCACCACCGACGTCGAGAGCACCGCCGGGCCCGCGAAGCGCTCGGCGTTCACGCGCCTCGGCCCGTGGTGCCACGACCACCGCCGCCTGGTCCTGGTGGCGTGGATCGTCCTGCTGTTCTCGCTCAACGGCATCGCCAGCGCGGTCGGCGACAGCTACCGCCAAGACCTGAACCTCCCCGACGTGGAGTCGCGCGACGGCTTCGACCTGCTGAAGGCCGAGTTCGGGGGCCAGGGGACGGGGTACACCGGGACGATCGTCTTCGAGGCAGACCAGGGCGTCGACGACCCGGCGGTGAAGGAGGCGATGTCGGAGCTGTTCGCCACCGTGGCAGACGACGCCGCGGTGTCACGCGTCGAGAGCCCCTACCAGCCGGGGGGCGAGCGGCAGATCTCCGAGGACGGCACCATCGCCTACGCGAACGTCGAGTTCCCCGGCGGCGACGACGCCGACTTCGAGAAGGTCACCGAGGTCCGCGACCTGATCCAGGACGAGGAGCCCAGCATCGACGGGTTGCGGACCGAGCTGGGCGGGATCGTGTTCGCCGAGTTCGAAGACCCGACGTCGGAGACCATCGGCCTGGCGTTCGCCATCATCATCCTCATCGCCGCCTTCGGCTCGGTGCTCGCCATGGGCCTGCCGATCGGCGT
>Ga0116151_10001620_pt1 | contig 21155 bp, 15 predicted proteins | sample AD_UKC117_MetaG_FD_89893 | JGI IMG/M metagenome (GOLD analysis project Ga0116151, IMG submission 89893) | Active sludge microbial communities of municipal wastewater-treating anaerobic digesters from Hong Kong - AD_UKC117_MetaG | ecosystem: Engineered > Bioreactor > Anaerobic > Digestate... | reverse complement strand
GACCGGAAATCGCAGGCGTTCCGGCTGGGCGAACTGCATCACGCCCGCGAGGCCGGTTTGCTGGCCGAAGACGACCCCAAGGTCATCGAGTTGGGCGACATCACCGCCGGCCGCCGCCCCGGTCGCCAAAACGATCAGGCCATCACCATCGCCGACCTGACCGGCACCGGCGCGCAAGACACCGCCATCGCCCTGCTGGCCTTTCGCCAGGCCCAAGCGGCTGGATTTGGCGTCCAAATTGAGGCATAATATCGGGGGGGATAGGTAGTTGGTTTGGTGGTTGGATAGTTGGTTTGGATGGTGGCGGAGTTGTATCCGCTACCCGTGCTAGAGGATTTTAATCCGGGTTTAACCCGTAGCGGTGGCCGACTAAAGTCGGTTGCATATCGGGGTACGGATGAAAATTCGTACTCATCGGCAAAAACAGACCACCACGTTCACTCCGCGATAAATTGCAGAGCTAGTGAACAGCACCGGATAAATCCGGTTTCCAAAAAGCCCCATTTATGGAGCGCCGTTTAGTAGCGCGGCGATTTATCGCCGTTGCGGACGTCGCGAGCAAGCATCCTTGGGTGATGTATTGGTTTATGGTATTACATTAACAGTATCATAAATCAGCCGGCTGTTCAACCCTGCAATACCTCTCCATCTATCCATATATGTATCTATCCAACCAACCACCTTACCATCCAACTACCTAACCATCTAACCACCCATCTATCCAACCCACTATTTTAGGAGGCTGCTATGTCAGAACAAGCTTATCAAAAATACCGCGCGACGCTGGAAGAAATCCGGCAGGAGGGGCTGTATAAAACCGAGCGGCTGATCACCTCGCCGCAGGGCGGGGAGGTGACCGTGCTGGTGGACGGCGCACAGCGCGAAATCATCAACCTGTGCGCCAACAACTACCTGGGACTGGCCAATCATCCCAAGCTGGTGGCCGCCGCCAAACAGACCATGGACGACTACGGCTACGGCATGGCCTCGGTCCGCTTCATCTGCGGCACGCTCGACCTCCACCGCCAACTGGAGCAGGCCATCGCCGACTTTTTGCAGATGGACGATGCCATTCTCTATGCCGCCTGCTTCGATGCCAACGGCGGCGTCTTCGAGCCGCTGCTCGGCCCGGACGACGCTATCATCTCCGACAGCCTGAACCACGCCTCGATCATCGACGGCGTCCGGCTGTGTCGGGCCAAACGCTACCGCTTTGCCAACAACGATATGTCCGACCTGGAAACCCAACTGCAACAGGCCGAGACCGACGGCGCGCAGATCAAGCTGATCGCCACCGACGGCGTTTTTTCGATGGACGGCTATATCGCCAACCTGCCGGACCTGCGCCGCCTGGCCGACGCCTACGACGCGCTGCTTATGGTCGATGACTGCCACGCCACCGGTATTCTGGGGGCGCAGGGGGGCGGCACGCCGGCCCACCACGGGGTCAAGGTCGATATTTTGAGCGGCACCTTGGGCAAGGCGCTCGGCGGCGCGGCCGGGGGCTACATTGCCGCCGCCCAGCCGGTGGTCGATCTGCTGCGGCAGCGGTCGCGCCCGTACCTCTTCTCCAACGCCCTGCCGCCGGCCATCGTGGGGGCCAGCCTGGCCGCCATCGACCTGGTTCGTAACGGCGACGATCTCCGCGCCCAGCTCCACGCTAACGCCACCCGTTTTCGGGCCGGTATGACCGCCGCCGGCTTTAACCTGCTGCCCGGCGAACACCCCATCATTCCGGTCATGCTCGGCGAAGCCCAACTGGCCCAGGATTTGGCGGCCCGGCTGTATGCGTTGGGCATCTACGTCACCGGCTTTTTCTTCCCGGTTGTGCCGAAAGGCCAGGCCCGCATCCGCACCCAAATGTCCGCCGCCCTCACCTTCGACCACATCGACCGGGCGATTGAAGCCTTCACTACCGCCGGGCGAGAGCTAGGTATTATTTGAGTATAGGTACTCGTTACCGGGAGTGGCCGGTGGTGGGCAAATAGCGCGAGGCTGAACCCATCGCGTTGAGAGAGCCAAGGACGCTAAAGCGCTCTCCGTTGGCGAAACTGTAGCTAGAAAGGGTTTCACTCTTTTAGCGCGGACCTTCAGGTAGACGTCGATGATTGATGCTCAATCAAGGCATCCGGCTAGTTCCTACTAGTAGGAACAGGCAAATGGCCGCCAATCAAGGCTTCCTGCTAGTAGGAACAGGTGATTTGCGCTCAACGAAGGCTTCCTGCTAGTAGGAACAGGCAAATGGCCGCCAATCAAGGCTTCCTGCTAGTAGGGATAGGCGATTGGCCGCCAATCAAGGCTTCCTGCTAGTAGGGATAGGCAAATCACTCCCCATAATGGCGTCTTATAGCTGGAACGATAGGGGAATCGAACCAAGAGTAAGCGGCGATAGCGCCGAGCGATCTGGGTTCCGTCCCCATATCTCCCGGAGCGACAAAGTTTACTTTGTCAAGAGACCGCGCAAAGGATCAAAGCCCGCTTGGATGCGCCATTAATTAACGCCGGAGCCGGAGTGACAAAGTTTACTTTGTCACGGTTAGGAGTGGATCAAAGCCAGCTTTGATGCTCCAAGGCTTGGGTTTAGCGGATCAAAGCCAGCTTTGATGCTCCAGGCCGTTGTTTTAGAGTAGTGTAATTATTGTCGCGCACAGCAATGGAAAAAATACCCGTAGGACAAACTTAAGTTTGTCCTACAAACGCTATTTACAGTGGAGGCTATCATGAAAGCATTAGTCAAAGCGCAGGCCGCGCCCGGTTTGTGGCTGCAAGACGTACCCGAACCCACGATGGGCGACGATGATGTGCTAATCCGCATCAAATGCGCCTCAATTTGCGGGACGGATGTCCACATTTACGAATGGGACGAATGGGCGCAGAAGAATATCCCGGTGCCGCTGGTTATCGGTCACGAATACAGCGGCGTGATCGAAGCGGTGGGCAGCAAAGTCAGCCACCTGCGGCCCGGCCAGAAGGTGTCGGGCGAAGGCCACATCGTCGAGATGTACAGCCGCAACAGCCGGGCCGGACGGTTCCATCTCGATCCCCATACCCGGGGGGTGGGCGTCCACCGGCCCGGCGGCTTCGCCGAATATCTGGTGCTGCCGGCGTTTAACGTCATTCCCCTGCCGGACTCGATTGACTTTGAAATCGGGGCCATCCTCGATCCGTTTGGCAACGCGGTGCATGCCGCGCTCTCGTTCGATTTGGTGGGGGAGGATGTGCTGATTACCGGAGCCGGTCCCATCGGCATTATGGCGGCGGCGGTGGCCCGTCACGCCGGGGCGCGTCACATCGTCATCACCGATTTAAACGATACCCGGCTGGAATTGGCGGCTAAGATGGTCGATGCCCGGCCGATGAACGTCAAGCGCGAGTCGCTGCGGGACGTGATGGCCGAACTGGGGATGCACGAAGGCTTCGACATCGGCTTGGAGATGAGCGGCAGCCCGGCGGCCTTCGACGAGATGGTCGAGGTCATGATTATGGGCGGCAAGATCGCTCTGCTAGGCATTCCCTCGCAAAAGGCGCTGGTTGATTGGAGCAAGATCATCTTCAAGGCGTTGACGATCAAAGCCATTTATGGCCGGGAGATGTTCGAGACGTGGTACAAGATGCTGGCGATATTAAGCTCCGGGTTGAACCTGCGGCCGATCATCACCCACCATTTCCCGGTGGAGCAGTTTGAGGCAGGGTTTCACGCCATGCAGAGCGGCGAGGCGGGGAAGGTCATTTTGGCCTGGGGGTGATATCTACCGGCAAATCAACACCGGCCACTGCTTGGCCCGCAGGATCTGATCGACTTCGCTGCCGAGGATAATCTCCCAGACCGGACTAAAGCCGTAGCCACCCATAATCATGAAGTCACATTCGTACAGGTAAGCCGTGCGGATGATGGCCCAGGCAATCGCGCCGCGCTCCTGGACAAACGCGGCGGAGACGCCTTGTCCCTCAAGATAGTCTTGAGCCGATTGCAAGGTGGCCGGGCCAACCTGCTCATCTTCGGTAACAGTGACGACCGTCAACGGAAGCTGCCACTTACCGGCCAGGTAGGCGGCGATAAACAGGGCTTCGTTGGCCTTGGGGCTGCCGTCGTAGGCTAACAACGCACGGGTGAGGGGCGCGGGTTGGTGCGGCACGGCCAGTACCGGCCGGGGACAGCCTCGCACCAGCGCGCCGAAGCCGGACAGCAAGCGGTCGTCGAGCCGGGGGCGCGGCAGGTGGGCCAGATGGATGACCACCAAATCGGCCCAGCGGGCCTGGTCGCAGATGGTGCGGATGACGTTACCCGGCTTGACCGTCAGCTCGCCGGCGACTTCGGCGGCCCGGCAGCGCTGCTCGAATTCGGCTTGAAGCTGCCGCCTGGTTTCGTTCTCGGCCTCGGTCTGGGTTGAAACCACGTGTAGGCCATGCAGGCGGCTGCCATCGCGTTGGGCCACGGTCAGCGCCTGGGTCAGGCCGGCCCAATTGGCCCGTTCGCCGGTGATCGGCACGACGATGTCGCGAAACAGCACATCGTCCTGACGATGCTGCTCGGTGCGCCACCAGCCGGGCGGCGGCCCGGCATCGAGCGGCGGCGGCAGCAAGGCCCGCCGTATTTTCTCCGTGACCCGTTTCACCATCTGCCAGGGAGCGCGGCTAAAGTGTTCGACCAGATGGGCGGCGGCCTCTTCCGGTTCAACCTCCCAGCCCAATTCCCGGCGCAGGTCGTCTTGATGCTGCACCAGCCAGGCGTACAGATCGGTTTCGGTGCGGTTGGGAAAGTGGCGCAGCAGGCCCTGACGGCGGATGAGCCGGATACCCGGCCGGTAAAGGTCATCGTACCAGCGCTCTACCGCCTCTTGAGAGGAAATATCGCGCTGCCGGCGGCGGCTCAACCAGTGACGATGACGCTCGATTTGCTCCTCCAAAATCCGGTACTGGCCGGGCGCGGTCACACTCAAATCGGCCTCAGGGCGCAGCTCGTGCAGGCGCGTCCAGGCTAAAAAGTCGACGCAGCGGGCTTTGCAGATGAGGTCATCCGGCTGCACGTCCGGCGTCAGCGGTACGTCGGTTTTGATTTCGGTGACATAGGCCGGAATATGAGTCTCGCCCTCCAGCCGGGCAATCGAGACACGATGGTTGCCATCCAGCACAAAGTAGACCTGGTCGATCTGGTAGACGTTGATCGGCCGGAAGCGGCCCTGTTCCACCATAGCCGCCTTGACCTCGGCCCAACGCCGGACGTCACCTTTGGACCGGGGCAAAAAGGTGCGGGTAAATTCGGTGCAGCGGCCCACGCTGCCGACAATGGCGTCGAGCGGAATGTTTTGTAGACCCCGGTCGATGGACTGCCCGCCTTTGAGCTGTTCGTACACTTCATTATAATCCAGCAGATCATCCGATTGGCCGGTGACCGCGGCCAGAAGATCGTGCAGCACGGCCCGCTGTCGCGCTTGATGAAAGTCGCGGATAGCCTGCTGAAAAGCCAGCGAAGTGGGTTTAATGTCCAAGCGTAGCGCTCCAGAGCTGTGTGGGTAGGAATAGGTGCGTCGTTGCTTTCATAGCTTACCTCGTGGTAATAAGTTAGGGTAATGGCCCCCCCAACCCCCCAACGGGGGGAGCAAGCCGTCAAATCCCCCCTCTGGGGGGTTAGGGGGGCTAACGCCAGCCCTAACTTCATGACATTGGCAGCCACTTGAGTTAATTACCATTGACCTATGACTAATATCCCCGCTCGCCCTGCACCAACTCTAAAAACGAGCGCATATCGACATTGCCGCCGCTGAGGACCACGGCCACGGGCTGTCCCAGGGGGGCGACTTTGTGGTGAAGCAGGGCGGCGATGCCGACGGCCCCGGCTCCTTCCAGAACCAGATTATGCTCAAAAAAGGCGAAGGCCATTCCCGCCGCGATTTCGGCTTCGGTCAGCAGGATGACGTCATCGACATACTGCTGCACCATGGCCAGCGTATATTGATTATTCAGGCCGATGCCGCCTTGCAAGCTGTCGGCCAGGGTGGGTTCCTCCGGCAGTTGCACCGGCTGGCCGGCCTGTAAGCTGCGATACATGACCGCCGCCCGTTCCATCGAGACGCCGACGACCCGGATATTCGGGTTGGCCGATTTCAAGGCCAGGGCTACCCCGGCAATCAATCCGCCGCCCGACAACGGCACTAGCACCGTCTCGATTTCGGGCAGGTCGGCCAGCAGTTCCAGCCCCAGCGTACCTTGCCCGGCGATGATCAACGGGTCGTCGAAGGGGGGGATGAGGGTCGCGCCGCGTTCGGCTTGAAGATAACGGGCCTGACCTTCAGCCTCGTCTTGGCTCTGGCCGTGGATAACGACCTCGGCTTTAAGCTGGCGCAGGGCATGGACTTTATTTTCCGGCACCCGCTCCGAAATGCAGACGGCGGCGTTCATCCCCAGTTGGCCGGCCACATAGGCCACGGCCCGGCCGTGATTGCCGGTCGAGACGGTCACCACGCCATGCCGCCGGGCTTCGGCCGGTAAGTTCAAGATTTTGTTGGCCGCCCCGCGTACTTTGAACGCGCCGGTTTCTTGCAGCAGTTCCAACTTGAGATAAACCGCCATCCCGGTTCGTTCGGACAGCGACAGCGAGGGGATGAGCGGCGTGTGGCGGATTAGAGGCGCGATGGTTTTCTGCGCCAGAAAGACGTCTTGCAGGGTAAGGGAGGTGGGCATTATGGATTCTCCTGTGAAAATAGACTTGTGGGACAAACTTAAGTTTGTCCTACGGTAATTTTCATTGTCGTTGTCGTCTCATTTGAGACTGTCGGACTCCTTTGAAAATAACGGCCTGGAGCGTCAAAGTAACCTTTGATCTGACCGTGGATGACCAAGCAAACTTTGTGGCGCCAAAGTTGGATGACAAAACCAGCTTTGTCGCTCCAGTAGTACGCAGTCAGGTTAATTAATCCAAGCTTGTCGATTGTAGCCTAATCAAGCACTTTGGCAAGTAGTGCGGGATGAGCGACCATTGGCGTATCACCCGGATCATGTTATGATGCCCGCTATCTCCACAGGGAAAGGATATCATAATGAAACGGACAACGCTGCCCGTTACGACCCCACTTCGATATCTGGATAACACACCTCTGATTGTCGTCAGCCTGTTGATTTTTGACAGCCTCCACTTCATCTTTGCCCGGCTGCTGCTGCCCTACTTCCCGCCCACGACGTCATCGCTGTACGTGATGGCCTTGGCGACGGTCGAAGTGGGTCTATTCATGAAACTAGGCGGCGCGATCCATTTCGACGTTCTGCGCCGCCATCTACTGTTTTTTCTGAGCGTCGGCTTTCTGGTGGCAGCCAGCACCATCCTGACCTTTATGTCGGTCGCCTTTATCGATCCGGGGACGGCTTCGCTGCTGGGCAAAAGTTCGATTGTGTTTGGGTTAGCGTTGGGTATCCTGTGGCTGAAGGATCGCTTTGTACCGGTGCAAATAGCCGGTGCTATCGTCGCCATCTTGGGCGTCGTCATCATCTCGTTTCAGCCGGGGGATTATTGGCGCTTTGGCTCTTTCATTGTGGTGGTCTCTTCCTTGATGTACGCGCTGCACACCGCCCTGTTCAAACGGTTCGGCGGCGGCATCCCCCTGGCCGATTTCTTCTTATTCCGATTGGCCGCCACCACCTTTTTTCTCCTGCTTATCGTTCTGGCCCGCAATGAGATGGTCATGCCATCCGGTTGGCCGGCCTGGGTCGTGCTGATTTTGACCGGGACGGTGAATATCGTGCTCAGCCGGGCGTTGTATTACCTGGCTTTGCAGCGTTTGAACTTAAGTCTCCATTCGATTATCTTGACGCTCAGTCCGGTGGCCGCTATCGGTTGGACGCTGCTGCTGTTTGGTATTTGGCCGACATCGCAGCAGTTGATCGGCGGGCTGGCGGTTATTTTGGGCGTGATGCTGGCGGTAGGCGCGGTTCGGGTGGCGTCGGTCAAGCGTGTCCGCTAGGCTGAGAAATCGATCAAGCCAATGATACGATAAAAGTTGACAGCCGATGTATAATCCTATCGTCTTTACTTTTAGAGATTGGAGAATACGCAATGAAATTACATGGTTTACATCACGTCACGGCCGTGACGAGCAAAGCGCAGGCCAATGTTGATTTTTACACGCAGGTGTTGGGGATGCGGCTGGTCAAGAAGACGGTCAACCAAGACGACGTATCGGCCTACCATCTCTTTTACGGCGATGAGGTGGGCAACGCCGGTACGGAACTGACCTTTTTTGAGTGGGCGCATATGGGACCAAACGTCAACGGGCCGGGTAGTATTGCCCACACCGCTCTGCGGGTAAATGGTCGGGAAGCGCTGGAATGGTGGGCGCAGCGCTTAGAAGAGAACGGCGTTATGAATAACGGCGTCAGTGAGTTTCACGGCCATGCGCGGCTTGATTTTGCCGATCCCGAAGGCCAGCAGTTGGCCCTAGTTGACGACGCCGGCGCGCCGGGCGGCACGCCTTGGGCCAAGAGTCCGATTCCGGCGGAGTACGGTATCCGCGGGCTATTCGCCTCGACGCTGATGGTGCGCCAGTTGGAAACCACGGGCCTGGTCTTGACCAAGGTGATGGGCTACGAACAGGTCGGCGACTATCCGTCCACCACGACCCCCGGCGAGCGCACCGTGGTCTTTGCCCTGGACGAGGGGGGCGCCGGCAAAGAGATTTACGTGGTTGAACAACCTAATAAACCGTACGGTCACCTGGGTCGCGGCGGGGTGCATCACATCGCCTTCCGCACGCCCAACGGCGAGGAACAGGTCGAGTGGATGAATTGGCTGCATCGGGTCGGACTGCAAACGTCCGGGCTGGTCGATCGCTTCTATTTCCAATCGCTCTATTTCCGCATCCCGGAAGGTATCTTATTTGAAATCGCCACCGACGGCCCCGGCTTCGCCACCGACGAAGACGCCGAGCATCTGGGCGAACGGCTGGCCCTGCCGCCCTTCCTGGAGCCGCGCCGGGCGCAGATCGAAGCGGGGCTAACGCCGATTGAGTTGCCGGTAGGATAACTCAGTTCATTCAAACGAAAGGAATCCTATGGATAATATCACCGTTTACGGCGCGCCGTGGTGTCCCGACTGCCGACGCAGCAAGCGTTTCTTGAGTGAGCAGCAGATCGATTATGAATGGGTAGATATCGAGCAGAACCAAGAAGGGCAAGCCTACGTCGAAGAAATCAATGATGGGAAACGGATTATTCCGACCATTGTCTTTGACGACGACTCGATTTTAGTCGAGCCGTCTAACGCCGAACTGGCCGAAAAACTCGGCCTATCGATCACCGACCCGCACGATTTCCACGATGTGACCATCATTGGGGCCGGGCCGGCCGGTTTGACCGCGGCTATCTACGCGGCTCGTGACGGGTTCAGCGTGATGGTCATCGACGAAGGGGCGCTCGGCGGACAGGCGGCCACGACCGAGTCGCTGGAAAACTACCCTGGCTTCCCAGACGGCATCAGCGGCGGCGATTGGGCCCAGCGAGTCGTGAAGCAGGCCGAAAAGTTTGGCGTGGAGTTTTTGCAAGCGCAAGCCGTCGTCGGCCTGCACAGCAAAGGCAAAAAAAGTCTATGGATCAAAACCGGCGACGGCCAGGCGTACGGGAGTAGGGCCGTGCTCATCGCCACGGGCGCGGATTATCGTCCCTTGGGGGTTGAGGGGGAGGATGATTTTATTGGCGCGGGCGTTCACTTTTGCTCTACTTGTGATGGCCCATTTTACAAGGGCAAAGATGTCGCTGTCGTCGGCGGCGGCTACAGCGCCGCCGAAGAGTCGTTTGCTCTGCTCAACTTTGCCAACAAGGTCGATCTGCTGGTACGCGGCGACAAGCTCAAAGTGTCGCAGTTACTGGCCGATAAAATAGCAAGAAGCGACAAAATCACGGTTCACTACAACAGCGCGGTCACCAAACTCGCCGGTGAAGACGGCAAACTGAGCGATGTCCACGTCAAAGACAAACAGAGCGGCAACGAAAAGGTTTTCCAACCGGACGGCCTGTTCGTCTTTATCGGCCAGCAGCCCAACACCGATTTCCTCGAAGAGAGCAGCGTTTTGCTCAACGACCACGGCTTTATCGTGACCGGCCACCCACTAACGCACCATCCTGACTGGCCATCGAATGCTGAAGTACCGCCGGGCCTACTGGCAACCAGCCTGCCCGGCGTATTCGCGGCGGGAGACGTGCGGGCCGGATCAACCAAACAGGTGACCTCCGCTTCCGGTGAAGGCGCGACCGCCGCGCTGCTTATCCGGGAGCATTTGCGATCGAATTAATAGACACGCTTTCAATTTGACCGACTTTCAATTTGACCGATATGAAGCCCTCAATATTGATGTTAAGCCGTTAACTCCTTTTCGATTACCCTTTTCTTCTCAAATCCGGTAGAATCTCCATACTCATGACTCTGCGATACGTCCTCAAAAGCCTCAACCGGCGCAAGATGCGCACCGTCCTCATGCTCCTGGCCTTGATTGTGGGCGTGGGGGCGCTGGTAGCCCTAAGCGCCACCGTCGATACCTACGAACGCTTCTATCTGGGCACCGTCAGCAACACGGCGGGCGATTTCGATCTGGTCATCACCAAAAGTGATATCGAACCGGACTTGCTCATTGATGAGCAGATCATTCCCTCGCTGCAAACCATCGATCCGGCCATCGAGCGGGTGGCGCCGCGTATTCAGGGATTAGCCGATATTGATGTCGTTCAGAGCGAATCGGTTGAGCCGGTGGAAGACGCGTCTCAAAGCGGCGAGTTCCTGCTGCTGCCGGCCAACCAAACGCCGGGCGAGATTGTCCACGGCAGCGCCGAGTTTATCGCGCTCAACCCGGACGTGGACGATTTGGGTCACCTCGAGGTTATTAGCGGTACGCTCAATTTTTCGCCGGGCTACGCGGTGGTGCTGCAAGAAACCGCCGATACGTTCGACCTCCAGCCCGGCGATACCTTTGACCTCAGCTATGCCCTGCCGGTTCCTCGCCAGGAGGGGATTGAAAGCGCCGCCGATGTTAGCACGCGCCGGGCCAGAACCACGCTGACCGTCAGCAGCATCGCCCTCCAGCGAGGGGTAACGGGACTGGAAAGTAACAATGGGGTGCTGGTCGATCTGATCTATGCCCAGGTCTGGCTGGGGCTGCCGAACCGGGCCGAGCGGGTAGTGCTGGCGTTTGATGAGAGCATCTACGGCAATAACGATCCCCAAGCCTCGGCTTTTCAAGCCCGGGCCATCGCCGAGAAAGTTCGCAATGTGTTGGGCGAGAGCTACAGTTACGAACTGCCCCGGGCTAGGGTGCTAAGCGATACGGCCGAGGCCTTTATCTTTTTTCAAGCGCTGGTCTCCATTTACGGAATTCTATCGTTGAGCGTGGTCGGCTTGCTGGTGCGGACCATGGTTATGACCAACGTCCGCGAGCAGACGCGCGATCTGGCGCTCTTTCGTATTCTGGGCGCACCGCGCCGCTATCTCTTTTCGATTGTAGCCGTCGAGGTGGCGACACTCGGCGTTATCGGCATTAGCGTGGGGGCGCTCGGCGGGCAGGCGCTGACCAATTCGGTTATCGTGCCGCTAATTGCGGAGGAAGCCGGCGTGCCTATCGGCGACATCCCATTGGTGTCAGCCAACGCGCTGTTGCTGTCGATTCTGACGGCGGCGGTGGTTTTAGCCGTCAGCGCCTACCAACCGGCTCGACGAGCGGCGGGAACCAAAATTATGTACGCCATCAATCCCGGCGTGGCCGAGGGGTTGGGTCTGGATGACCTGGCCAAACTCCGCGAGCGACGGGTCAACTTCAAGATTTTTTGGGGCGGCTTGGTCACCCTCTTTTATCCGGCCCTGATCTTTTTCGTCTTTCCCCTGGCGTTTAGTTTCGGGGTGTTGTGGTTGCAAGCCACGCTAATATTTGGCTCGCTGTTTCTGTTAATTGTCGGTACCTCGCTGCTGTTCTTTCCGATCACCCTGCCGGTCGAGCGGCTGCTGATCACCCTGATTAGCTTAGTCTCCGGCAAAATCGGCTATTTTGCCAAACGCAACATCGTGCGCAACCAGAACCGCAATACGCTGATCAGCCTGATGATCGTCATCAGCGCCACACTGCCGGTCTTTTTCGCCACGACGCTGGCCATCGAAACCAAAAACACCACCACCGATACCCGCGTCGGTAATGGAACGCCGCTGGTGATTCGCAAATCGGGCGCGGTGGTGGTGCAACGAGACGGTCCCGGCCCGCCGCGTGAAGAGACGGTGCCGGACGAGGTTCAGAATCGCTTCGACCGGGAGCTGCTGGCGGAAATTCGATCCGATCCGGCATTAGGGCCAAATGTGGCGGTCACCTATCGTTTTGATACAACCACTCGCGATAGCGTCGGACTGCGGGATGTGGGCGGGCAAGTGTACGGCATCGACGGCAATTTGGCCGACATCACCTACAACGAAGGCATCGAATGGATTGCTGGTGGGCCGGATAGCTTCGAGACGGTGCTGTCGGACCCGAACGCGGTCATTATCAGCCAGGGGTTGTCCGAATATTTTGAGCGCGGCGTCGGCGACACTATTTTTATTGAAGGCGAAGGGCTTGATCACATCCGCGAGATGCGGGTGGTCGGTGTATTGGGCCGCTTCTCCGGTTTCAATGGCTTCACCTCCAAACGTACCAATGCGCAGGACGGCCGGACCGATCTATTTATCAACGAAACTGCTTTTCGTGAGCTGACCCGCGATCCGCTGGACGGCCCCTATGATCCCACTTATCCAATCTTTGAACGCCTTATGGCTGCACCCAATCTGCGCCCCGATCTGGCCGGCCTGCCGGATGAGGTGGGCGAGCAGGCCATTCGTGACGAGGCCAACACGCTGCGCAAAGCGTTCGGGTTGAGCGAGAGCGTCAGCGTCCGCTCGACGCCGGAGGATATCGAGACCACGCTGGCCGGAGCGCGCCAGGTGCAAGTAGTGATTCTGGTGCTGACCAGCATCAGCTTTATTTTGGCGATCTTCGGGGTGTTTGTGGTAACATATATCGCCGTGTACACCCGCCGCAGTGAGATCGCCATGCTCAAAGCCATCGGTGACTCAAACCGGCATCTATTTGGCATGTTCCTGAGCGAGGCGGTGGTGATGACGCTCAGCGCAACGCTGACGGGAATGGTCGCCGGGATCATTCTGGGGTACATCTTCCGCTACTCCAGTTCCTTCCGCAGCGAAACACCCACCGTCGCCGCTTTTGATTCGCTGGTCACACCCTACATATTAACTCTGATGCTCGTCGCCGCGCTGCTCAGCACCCTCCTGGCCACCTGGAACTACCTACGCCGCAAAGCTATCGACATCATCCGACTTATTTAGAAATTATGAGGGATGAATTATGAATTATAAAGGTAACTGTCAAAAAACAGTTCATAATTCATCCCTCATCCTTCATAATTCATCATGATGCCTCCCGGACATATTGCGACGACCTGGGCTGTGGCCCTGGCGTTACAAAAGAAGAACTCCAAATTGGCCCGGCTGGACTATCGGGGATTAGCGGTTGCGTCGATGCTACCCGATCTGATCGATAAGCCGCTGGCGGTTTCGGTTTTCACGGAGGCGGAGACCAGCCAACTGGTGGCGCACAGCGTTTTGGTGCATGCGGTGGTGCTGGTTGGAGCGCTGCTGTTCCGCCGCAAGAGTCTGCCGTATGTGCTGGCCTTCAACGGGCACCTCCTGCTTGACCGGATGTGGCGTCACACCGAGTCATTTTGGTGGCCGTTGTTCGGTTGGAACGTTTTTTGGCGGTTCAAGGCGATGAATACGCCGGAAAGTATGGTCTCGGTTTACCTCGATATCATCACCCGCTATCCGAGGGTATGGATAGTTGAAATTATAGCGATTGCGACTATAATGTGGGTCACTATTCGGCATCGTCTTTACCGTCGGAACGTATTCAGAACTTTCCTATCGTCAGGTTCTTTACACTCCGCAGCCGATCAAGATCTTTAAACCCTGGCTCAGTCACCGATACGGCTGGTCAGTTACCTGGACAGGTGGCCTATATTTCCCCGCCAAAAAACCTGGTCAGGCCGCCAGTCCTAAAACTCTCCAAATGGCAGTTGTTGCTCAGGCCGCTTTGAGTTACCTTTAAAGTTATTTAGATGAGTTCGCTTCCCTATTTAAGTCAGGGTTTTCTGAATTTTATCAAACAAAATTGAATATGGACTTTTTTTCCTTAGAGAGGAGGACCCCATTGAGTGAGTCAACAGACACACCATTTTTTACCCCATAATAAACAAATCATAAGTGGCCGGTTTATTTCCGGCTGGAATAAATTTACCAAATAAAGTTTGGGTTTTTTTGGATTATTGCCAGCATTTTTAACTTTAAGTATAATACGCTGGCAAATCAAAGGTTAAAAATTTCACACACTCTATCAAGAAAAGGGGATGACTTATGGTAGGTGCATTGACGCTCTATCGAACAACAATTGGTAGAAAAATTATCATGGCGGTAACCGGCCTGGTCGGCATTGGTTTTGTCCTCGGGCATATGTACGGCAACCTCAAGATATTTATCGGACCTGAATATTTTCAAGAATATGCCGAGGGCCTGCGCGCGTTGGGCGCTCCAGTTTTTGGCCACACTCATGTGCTCTGGATTATGCGCTTGGTGCTGTTGGCCTGTGTTATTCTGCACGTCTGGGCGGCTTACACACTTTATCAAGACAGCAACCACGCCCGCTCAACAAATTATGCCCAGCATAAAACATTGCAGGCGACGTTCGCCTCGTTGTACATCCGTGTCGGCGGTACGATTATCTTAATCTTTCTCATTTTCCACCTGGCCCAATTTACCTGGGGCACGCCCGGCATCAGTCCCGATTTTGTTTATGGTGAGGTCTATAATAACGTTGTCCTCGGCTTCCAATCATACTTCTACTTGCCGGCCATTTTTTACCTCATCGTCATGGTTATTCTCGGATTTCATATTTACCACGGCGCCTGGAGTATGTTCCAGACACTGGGGTTAAATAATAAAAACTACACCCATGCCTTGAGAACGCTCAGTTTGGCGCTGGCAATCATCATCGCCGGTGGCTTTTCGGTGGTACCGTTAGCAGTCATTTTCGGCATTTTACAACCCGTTTAGAGGAAGAGAAAAGAGGATATTGACGATGGCAACAACTGTTAAACCTGGGATTAAACCCGATCAATTACAATTTAAAGAGGGAACATTGAACGCCAATGTACCCGATGGCCCGATACAGCAGAAATGGGAGAAACATCTTTTTGACATGAAGTTGGTGAACCCGGCCAACAAACGAAAATTTACCGTTATCGTGGTGGGTTCGGGGCTGGCCGGTGGTTCGGCTTCGGCTACAATGGGCGAACTGGGCTACAACGTCGAATGCTTCTGCTACCAGGATAGCCCCCGCCGCGCCCACAGTGTGGCGGCCCAGGGCGGGATCAACGCCGCCAAAAACTACCAAAATGACGGCGATAGCGTTTTCCGTCTTTTCTATGACACCGTCAAGGGCGGCGACTATCGCTCTCGTGAAGCGAACGTGTACCGCCTGGCCCAGGTGAGCAACAACATCATTGACCAATGCGCGGCTCAGGGCGTACCCTTTGCCCGTGAATACGGCGGCATGCTCGACAACCGCTCCTTCGGGGGGGCGCAGGTGTCTCGAACGTTCTACGCGCGGGGGCAAACCGGCCAGCAGTTGCTGCTGGGGGCCTATCAGGCGCTCTCGCGCCAGATTGCGGCCGGCAAAGTTAGGATGCACACTCGCTATGAAATGCTCGATCTGGTTGTCATCAACGGTCGGGCGCGAGGCATTATTACTCGCGATATGGTCACCGGCAAAATTGAGCGACACCTGGCCGACGCCGTGGTGCTGGCCACCGGCGGCTATGGTAACGTCTTCTATCTCTCAACCAATGCTAAAGGGTGTAACGTGACGGCCTCTTGGCGCGCCTACAAGCGCGGGGCTTTCTTTGCCAATCCTTGTTACACCCAAATTCACCCAACCTGTATTCCCCCTTCAGGCGAACATCAGTCGAAGCTAACTCTGATGAGCGAGTCGCTGCGGAACGACGGCCGAATTTGGGTACCCAAGAAGAAAGATGAAACACGCCGGGCCAGAGATATTCCGGAAAGTGAAAGAAACTACTATTTGGAAGTCAAATACCCCAGCTTCGGCAACTTGGTGCCGCGCGACGTCGCTTCGCGCAACGCCAAAACGGTGGTCGATGAGGGCTATGGCGTCGGCGAACAGAAAAACGGCGTGTACCTGGACTTCTCCGAGGCTATTGGCCGGCTCGGCAAACAGGTGGTCAAGGATCGCTATGGCAACCTGTTCGATATGTACACCAGCATCACCGGTGAAGATCCCTACGAAGTGCCGATGCGCATCTATCCGGCGGTTCACTACACTATGGGCGGTCTGTGGGTTGATTACAACCTGCAAAGCACTATCCCCGGCCTCTTCGTCGTCGGCGAAGCTAACTTCTCGGACCACGGGGCCAACCGCCTGGGTGCGAGTGCGCTAATGCAAGGTCTGGCCGACGGCTACTTTGTCCTGCCTTATACGATAGGAAATTACCTGGCGCAGGCGCAGCTCGACAAAGTTGATACCACGCATGCTGCTTTCAATGAGGCTGAAGAAGAGGTCAACAACAAAATCAATCGCTTGTTGAGCATCAATGGTAAAAGCACGGTCGATACGCTGCACCGCGAGTTGGGGCGCGTGCTGTGGGATTACTGTGGTATGGCTCGAAATGAGGCCGGCCTGAAGAAAGCATTGGAAATGATCCCGCAAATTCGCCAGGAATTCTGGGAAAATGTCAATGTGCCCGGCAGCGCCAATGACCTGAACCAGGCGCTCGAGAAAGCCGGTCGCGTGGCCGATTTCTTAGAACTGGGCGAACTGCTGTGCCTCGATGCGCTCAATCGCTCGGAGTCATGCGGCGGCCACTTCCGCGAAGAGAGCCAGACTGATGAGGGTGAAGCCCTCCGCGACGACGAGAATTTCTCGTACGTGGCGGCCTGGCAATATGCCGGTGATGAGGCGACGCCAATTTTGAACAAAGAGCCCCTCACCTTTGAATACGTCAAGTTGACCCAGAGAAGCTACAAGTAAGGAGCCGAAGATACAATGAACTTAACATTAAAAATTTGGAGACAAAAAAACGGTAACGACTCAGGTCAATTTGTCACTTATCCCATTTCAGATGTCAGCGCTGACTCTTCCTTTTTGGAAATGCTTGACCTGTTGAACGAAGGCTTGATGGATAAAGGCGAAGAACCGGTCGCTTTTGACCACGACTGCCGCGAAGGTATCTGCGGCATGTGCAGCATGATGATTAATGGAGTGGCGCACGGACAAGACCGGGAACCGGTGAAGCAAATTACGGCTTGCCAACTCCATATGCGCCACTTTAAGGACGGTGAAACTATCACCATCGAGCCGTGGCGAGCCACCGCTTTTCCGGTTCTTAGAGACCTGATCGTTGATCGGACCCCCTTCGACCATATTATCCAGGCCGGCGGGTTCATCTCGGTTGGCACCGGCAGCCCGCCGGATGCCAACTCTTTGCCCATTTCAAAACCTGTCGCCGATTACTCGATGGACGCGGCGGCTTGTATCGGCTGCGGTGCGTGTGTCGCCGCCTGCCCTAACGCTTCAGCCATGCTGTTCACCTCGGCCAAGGTCGCTCACCTCAACTCGCTGCCGCAAGGGCAACCCGAGCGTTACCAGCGCGTGGTCAATATGGTCAGCGTGATGGATCATGAGATGTTTGGCAGTTGTACCAACATCGGTGAATGCGCTGCTGTTTGCCCCAAAGAGATCAGCCTTGACTTCATCGCGGACATGAACCGAGATTTGATGATGGCTACCTTCAAGGGCATTACCCCAACTGTCAGCCTCAACGGTAAGAAATAGTAAGTACACACTTAGTAGTTTGTGTAAAAAATCCTCTCGCCAGCTTAGCCAGCGAGAGGATTTTTTGTGTCTTTGGACAAAAGCAGCATCCAAACTGCTTCATATTTTTGCGTTTTAATCCCGCTTCAACTAAAGTGAGCCTGGCAAATATCGGTGCTCAGTGAAGAATTATGGATAACATCCACCAAACACAAATAGCTTCCCCCACCCGCGCCTCATTCGAAACCGTGTACCAACAGCTGCGCCGGGTGGCAAAACTGGGCGTTGGTCTCTTCTTGCTTCTCCATCTATATCACATCGTTTTGATCGGCTTCAGCTCGGAAATTTTTAACCACCTAAGCCTAAATTACCGGCAGCCACTGCCTCGCATTATCCACCTGTCCCTTTTTGCCTGTATTCTTTTTTACGCGATTGACAGCAGCCGGCTGCTTATTTTGGATTTGCGGCCTCGGTTATGGTCATACCAGCGGGCGTCGAGCCTAATCGCTGTCGTAATTTTTGCGCTGCTCTTCATTCCCAGCGCCGTGTTGATTCTACTCGACACCTTTTTACCTTATTGAGGCAACCCACCGCATGATTGATGAAACCATCGTCAAACAAGCCGCGACTCGCCGTGGAAAGACAGGCAACTTATTTGAACTATACCTCTGGTTTTGGGGCCGAGTCATCGCCGCCCTGTTGGCCTGGCTGTTAGTAGCCAGCCTGTTGTATCTCTATTTTTTCAATCCGGATGGACTAGCCGGGGTCAATTACACGTTGATTACCACCCGCTGGACCGATCCGCTGTGGGGGGTGATCTGGCGTGGGTTCGATTGGTTACTGGTGGTATGGGGGGTAGTAATTGGCCGGCAGATGTGGGTCTGCTGGTTGACCAGCGCCAACTGGTCCCAAAAAAGCAAAGATTTGTGTAAGGCGGCTTTGAATATCGTCGGTGGCGTGATCGTTATTGTCGCTGCCCAAATCATTTTTGGTTTTGCCATTTCAGCCTAATCGCTTGGGATGGCGTGGGACAAACTAAAGTTTGTCCTACACAGGTTCCTGCTTTGCGAAGGTATGCCTTTGCGCTCTAAAAACAAAAGGGCAGCGACTTCATCGCTTGCCCTTTTGTTCGTAGTAATCCCTTTAGCCCGTATAGCGGCTAAAACATCCTTTTCAATCTGATTAGTTGGCCCTATTCCGATCCCAGATGGGGAGTTGCAGTTGAAAGATATTGCCCAACGAACCGTTACCCGGCAATGGGGGGTTGCCCAGAGATCCATTAGGCGTTAAAAGAATATGCGGGTTGTTTTTGTGGATCGTATTCATCATTTCCCACTGGACGATATATGGCATCGCTTGCGGTAGATTTTGACCAAAAACTTCTAGATAGCTCTTGAGTATATTGGCCCGACTAACAGCTTCGATACGATCCCGTTCGGCCTGGATCAGGGTTTGTTGCAAGCTAGCGGGCAGCGCTGTTTTGATCACACAGCCCGCTAGCACTTGGAGACCTAGCATTTTCAGGCGATCCTCCAACGTCTGGGTAAATTGCCGCTCCAGTCGTTTTTGGACCTCATCTCGGCCAATTTCTTGCCAGGAACGATGGGCAACCAGTTGCCGCAGCACGTATTCGGCGTGCCACTCGACTGAACTGGCCCAGCCTTTATCGTTCAAACCGGGAATTTTCGGTAATAGATCGCATGTAAAAAGTTCAGGGTTAGCGCGATAGATCACTTTCAGGGTTATCTTCAAAGGAACATCTTCTGCAGTCCGAACCTCTTCAAATTGAAGCGACCGGGCTTGAGGGCCGACGTATAATTTTGCCAGAACCCGCTGCCGGACGGTCAAGTAGACTCGACCCGGACCAACGATTCGATAGCGATTGACCGGACTTTCGATCAGCAATCGTTCGTTAGGGTTTAATGTCTTACGCCGTATCATTAATTACGTCTCCTTTATTCATTGCAAAGGTTAAGCTTGTTATCTCTTAAGTACCACACCGGCGATTTTTGTTACAGCTATGGGCTGTAACTCTGGCAGCCACTCTTAAACATAGTGGGCAATGAGCTGGATAATACCCACTAGAATAAGAAGGATGAGCAAACTGATGAGTAATCCCAGCATCAACATAGGTCCCGCTCCTTTCTTTGTTGCCATATTCACAAAGTTTGTGTAAAATAACCCTGAACCTTTTACTTGTACACAGTATAATACACAAATAATCAAAAGTCAATACACAATTAATTGTGTAAATACACATAAATTTGCCTTTGGGAGGTACTTCATGCCTACTCAATCCAACATCCCCCCCGTAGTTGTTCAGGCCCGGCAACTGGCCGAAAGTGTGGCGGCCACTCAGGCCAATACGCTAAGCGCGACCTCATCAGCCCCGGAAACTTTTATGAGCCATCGACCCAATACCTTAGCCGAAAGCTACCAGCATGGTCTGGCCGTGGCCCAAATCCTGGCTAAGTGGAATGCCGAACCGGATTTACAGGCCGCCGGTCTCCTGCACTCCCTGATTTTCAAAGGCGTTCTCTCTACGGAAGCGGTTTCATCCGCTTGCGACAAACGCACGGCTTTTTTATGCGAACAGTATTGTGATATTCTGAAACAATCGCCGGAAACGCAGCGTCACGGCAAACCGGGAGTTCTGCGCCGGATTAAGCTTTTTATAGCCGCCTACTGCGATCCGGCGCTGGCTTTTTTAGGCGTAGCCAGTCTGTGGGATCATTTCATTTTAGCTCGGCAAAGCGAGCCAGCTTTTCAACGGCTGTTTGCCACGGAAGTTCAAGAAGTAATGCTGCCGCTGCTCGATATGTTGGGAATCTCGGTCTTGAAAACCGAAGTAGAGACTTGGGTTCTGCAACAAGGTAAGCACCGGCAGGATTACCATTATTTGACTAAACGCTTGGCCCAAACCCAAGAGCTTCGTCTGCAAACCTTTGAGCATGTCCGGCAGAAATTAATCTCACACCTGCCGGGAGCTAATCTGAGCTACAAGTCACAAACGCCGAGCCAAATTTACGATCCGCAATTTTCGGAAAAGGCTCATCCGGAAACGCTCCAGAGATTACTGGTTGATATTTTGGTGGATACTGAAGCAGAATGTTACACGGCCTTGCGCTGGATTCATCGCTTGTGGCAGCCGGTTGAATATAGTTTGGTTGATCACATCGGCGTCAGCCAAACCAGTGGGGAGCGTTCGTTGCAAACCACGGTGACGGTGCTGCTGAATAGCCAGTCACTACGAACGGTGTT
>Ga0116151_10001617_pt1 | contig 21176 bp, 17 predicted proteins | sample AD_UKC117_MetaG_FD_89893 | JGI IMG/M metagenome (GOLD analysis project Ga0116151, IMG submission 89893) | Active sludge microbial communities of municipal wastewater-treating anaerobic digesters from Hong Kong - AD_UKC117_MetaG | ecosystem: Engineered > Bioreactor > Anaerobic > Digestate... | reverse complement strand
TAGGCCCAAAACGGGTTGTGCGGCGGATCGTAACAAATCTCCTGGCCGGTATCGACCCAGCCGGTAGCCAGCGCCGCCACAGCATAAAACAGCGGCGGGTGATGGCCTTGCGCGCTGCAGCCCATTGCCCCTTGCACCGGCAAGGTGTGCTCCTGGGCAATCGTGCGCACAAAGCGGTAATGGCGCAGTTCGTCCGTCGCCTCGTGCAGCGGATTGATGACGCTGGCGGCAAAGGCCAGCGCCAAAAACGCCGCCAGCATCAGGGCCATTGCCCGCTTACTCCAAATCGTCGCCGACTCAATCTCCAAGCTCAAATCTCCAAAGATTTATGGTATTGCCAGATTTACACTGTCACGGCCGTCTATCGTCATCACCCGCGCGCCGGTCATCGGGTCGTACAGGCCAAAGGCAACGGCCGTGCCGCCCGGCGCATTCAACTGATGGTACTGAGCGAATCGGTCGCCCGGCTGCAACGAATACACGTCCACCCACAAGCCATCGTCGCCCGCCAGCAAATTGCCCGTATCGTCCAGCAGATGGGCGAATACACTCAGGCGCGGCCCGGCATACACCCCCGGCGGCGGCGGATTGCTGATCAGCGGGTTGGGCGGCAAATCCAATGGCCCATCCACCTGCCAGACCAGTCTGAGGCGGCCGGCGGCGGGGTCATAGACGGCCGTTGCCACGCACAACCCATTCACAAAACAAACGGGCTTGTCCGCCGGAAAGTCGTAATCCACTTCGTAGAACTGGTACGCGCCGAGAGACGGCCGTTCGTCTACCGGCGTGTAGGCTTCCGGCAAAAACGCCGGCTGCTGCGGCATCCCGGCCAGCACCAGCGCCGGCTGCAGCAGCAGCGCCCGGTCGGGATTATACCAGCGCGGGGAAACGGCCGTGCGCAAATCATTATCCAGCGCCAACTGGTCCCACGGCCCGGCCAGCAAACTCGTCAGGCCCACGTCGGTCAGGTCGGGATGGGCGTTCAGATACGCCGCCGCCTCGTGAATGTCGGCCCGGTACAAAAAGCGCACCATGCCCCGCTCCGGCCAGTTGACAAAATAGTCCTGCCCGTCGCGCCAGCCCAGGGTGAGGAGGAGCAAAAGAGCTATGAGCTGCAAGCTGTAAGCTGTTAGCCGGGAGGGGCGCGTCAGCAACCGCTGCTGCAGAATGCCCAACGGCAAGGCCAGCAGCATGAAAACGGCCGGTTGGGCCACGATGGTGTGCCCCAGGCTGGCGGGCGGCACGCTGACAAAGGCCGGGGCGATGCCGGCCAGCCACCACAGCAGCAAAAAGGCGCTTGCCCGGTGGATGTGGGCCGCTTCCAGCCGCGGCTTGCGACGCAGCAGAGCGCGCAGGCTGTCCGCCGCCGGAATGAGCGCATACCAGGCGGCCAGGGCCACGCCCGCCCAGAAGAAAACCGCGCCCACCACGCCAAACGTCGGCCGGTTGGGGATGTTGTACAGCCACTCGCCGTCGCCGGTGGCGTGGAACATGCTCAGGGTGATGGTCACGTTCTCCAGCAGCGGGGCAAAATTGCCTGCCCGCGCTTCTACCAGGGGCACGGCCAGCTCCGCCACCCGCGCCTCCGATTCCGGCTGCCGCTGCAAGGTGAGGATGAGCGGCAGGGATAAGACGGCCGTTACCGCCAAAAGCAGCACAAATCCCCGCCAACGCCGCCGGAACAGGCTCCAGGCAAACAGCGCCAGATAGCCCATAAAGGCCACCAAGATCGCCGGAACCCCCCGCGCCGCAAAATAGGTATACATGCCCAACGCCAGGAATACGGCCGACAGCAAAAAATTCCCCAGACCAGATTGGCCCGATCTCCAGTCTCCAATCTCCAGTCTCCGCTCTCTCCCCTCCAGCCCGCGCCAGAAGAAATAAAACGCCGCCAGCACCAACGGCGGCATGAGAATGTGGCGCAGCCCAATCCGCGAATACATGAGCGACCAGAAACTCAGGGCCAGCGCGGCCGCCGCCACCAGCCCCACGAGCGAGCCAAACAGCTTGCGCCCCAGCAGATAGGTCAGCGGCACGGTGAGCGTGCCCAGCAGCACGGACAGAAAACGAATGCCCCATACCGTCGGGCCGAACAAGGCTAGCATGGCGGCGTTGAGCGTGTGGTACAGTGCTTCGTGGCCGGAAGCATCCGGGAAGTAGACGGCCCAATCGCCATCCAGGACGTGCTGCGAAATGACCTGCGAGTTGATCAATTCGTCGTCGCGCCAGCCGGGCGGCACGCCATCCAACCGCCAGACCCGCAGCCCAAAGGCCAGCAGGGTAATGAGCAGGATGAGCCAGCGTTCGTAGGGGAGGCGGGTGCGGGTCATGGGGCAACCACCTCCAGGTTTGTTAAGGGCAGGTGGTCGGCGGGCAGCCCGGCCGGGTTGAGGATGGGCAGGCGCTGCGGCGCGGTCTGCTGCGGGCAGCCGGCCGGACAGGTGTACAGACCAACGATGAGGGGGTACTGGCCCACGGCCGTTTCCTCCGGCAGCGTGAATTGGTGCAGTTGGATGAACTGGTCGCCAGCCTGCCAGCTTGCGCCGGGCACGTCCAGCCGGTCCGCCTGGGCGATGGGACGGCCGTCCGGCCCAATCGCCTGGGTAAACAATACGGCATCAGGCAACGGCCGTGCCACCTGCCACCACGTCGCCACCGTCACCACGCCGCCGGGGGCGACGGTGGGCGTTTGCAAATCGTAGCCGAGGAAAACGGCCGTGTCGCCAAAGTTGACCGGCACGGATGGTTGGAACTGCGTGGCCCAATCGGCGGCCATCTGGGCGCCATCCACCGCGTAAATGTCCAGCGGGCGGTCCAGGTCGGTGGGGCGCAGGGGAAGCGTCTGGCGGAGAACAGCCGTGGCAAAATAGCCTTGCAGCGCCGGATTCAGCGGCGCGAAGCCGGGGAAAAAGAAGGTGCTTTGCGCCGCCGACGGCAAAATCAGGCTGGCGCGCCCGTCAAACCAGCGCGGCGCGGGGAGGCTGGGCGAGAGGGTCAGCGCGGCGACGGCCGGGGTGTGAAAGGGGCCGGGCGTTTGGGTGGAAACGGCCGTGTCTCGCATCTGCCCGGCGTTGATGGCCTGCATCGCGGCGACCATCGTGCTCTCGTACTCCACGCGCACGTCCGGCTGGTTGGCCCAAAGGCTGAAATAATCGCGAGCGGTGAAAACGGCCGTGCCAAAGAAGAGGAAGAGGGCTGTAAGCTCTAAGCCGTAAGCTGGCAGCCGGCGAATGCTGTGGGTGGCGGCGGCCAATTGGCGCAGGGCCAGGGCGGGGAACAGGTAGAGCACGGGCTGCAGGCCGATGGCCTGGGTGGTGGAGAGCCGCGCGCCGGTCACCAGGACAGGGGCCAGTCCGGCCAGCAGCCAGGCCAGCGCCAGAATCGAGGCGGCGGGGCGCAAATCTGCCCGGCGCTTGCCGGTTACCACCCACCACGCGGCCACGCCCAAACCGCCAATCAACAGAATCGCCATTAACGGTGCCAGCAAGGGCTTGCCGCTGACGTTGTAGCGCCAGTAGTCGTCGCCGCGCAGGAAGAGGATGCCCAGCCCGGCCAGCGTGTTGCGCCAGAGTGGGGCGAGGTTGCCCTGGGTAACGGCCGTCAGCGGCGCGCTCAGCTGCCCGATGCGCGTTTCCGCTTCCGGATGGGCCAGCAGGTAGGCAAACAACGGCGCACCCACCAGCCCGGCCAACAGCAGCATAACGGCCGTGCCCCGCCACACCCGCCGCAGCAGCGGCCGATTTTGCCACGCCAGATACAGCAGCGCCGCCGGGAAAATGGCCCATAGCAGCCGCGCCGGAATGTAGGTATAAAACGTCAGGCCCACTACTACGCCTGCTGCGATGAAAAAGAGGATGGGACGCGGCTGGACGCGGATGGATGCGGATTTTGCTCCGTGTTTATCCGTGTTTATCCGTGTCCTACTCTCTTCTTCTAATCCGCGCCAGAAGAGGTAGACGGCCAGCACGAACAGGGCGGGCAGGGTGACGGAGCGCAGGGATTGGCGGGCAGTCATGAGGGGCCAGAAGCCGACGGCCAGCCCGGCGGCGGTGAGCACGGCCGTTTGCCAGCCAAACGCCCGCCGCACCCAGGCAGCCATCCCGGCGATGAGGATGAGGCTGAAGTAGACGGCCGTCAGCCGGCCCGCCAGGTACGTTGGTCCCAGGAAGCGCATGAGAACGGCCGTGGCGTAGTCATACAGGGGTTCACGGCCGTAACCGATGGTGAAGTACAGGGCGCGCGCGCCGTTGACGATGCTCCAGGCGGTGATGCCGTGGTCGGCTTCGTCGTGGGTCAGGCCGGGCGGCATGGTGGTGAGGGCGAGGAGGCGCAGGGAAACGGCCGTTAGCAGCACCAACAGCATCCAGGCCAGATAGGCGTTTCGTTTCTTGCGTTTCCAGACAACCATCGTCAATCTTTTTGGGAAGATTAGAGATTCGTTTACTCTCCAGTCTCCATACTCGGTCTGGAATGGTACTCAAAGCCGAGCACCCCGACAACTACGCCTCTCCGGCGTTTGGGCGGCGTTCATGACGTTAAAAGATTGGTCCAATCTCCAAGATTGGCCCAATCCCACTCAGTACCACGCCCCAAAAAGCAAAAAGCGCCACGCCGGTTAGCGTGACGCTTTTTTAATTGAGGGGTCAGAAAGGTTAGATTAAGCTAACGCTTGTCTGGCTACGTCCACGACGGCGGCAAAGGCCGCTTCGTCGCGTACGGCCAGGTCTGCCAAAACTTTGCGATCCAATGAAACATTGGCCAGCTTCAAGCCGTGTATCAGCTGGCTGTAACTCATTCCTTGCTGCCGGGAAGCGGCGTTGATACGCGCAATCCACAGGCGGCGGAAATCACGACGACGCACCCGCCGGTCGCGGTAGGCGTACCAGTAGGATTTCATCATCGCTTCGTTGGCCCGGCGGAACAGCTTGCTGCGTGTTCCCCATTGGCCTTTGGTCATCGCCAACGTTTTCTTGTGGCGGCGTTGGGTTGTAAACCCACCTTTAACTCGCATAATTTATACCTCGCATTTTAGTTAGCTCTGGACACTCAAGCCGATCACGACCGAGGCCAGGCAGCGAACAAATTAACAATGAACTGCTATCAACTATTTGGGCGGATTGGCCTTGTACTTTTTCATGTACGGAGCCATGCGCTTGATGCGCTTCCGGTCACCGGCAGACTCTACGACCAGCATTCTGTCTAGCAAAGCCTTCGTCCGGGCAGATTTGCGCCGGCGCAGGTGGCTTTTGCCGCCTTTGGTGCGGAGGACTTTGCCGGTGCTCGTCATGCGGAATCGCTTGGCGGCCGCCTTATAAGTCTTAATCTTATATTTTTTTTGTTTCGCTTTTGGCATATCTATCCCTCACAAAAAAGCCCCCATGGGGCTTTGAAATCACGTCTTTAAGTTTCAGGCTGATTGGTTTTTCGGTTTTTAACTCTCTGGCGTTAGCATCAGGGTCATGGACCAGCCTTCTAACTTTGGCGCTTGTTCCACTTCGGCAATATCGCCTAGTTCTTCAGCAATTCCCTCTAGCATTTCCTGGCCAATTTCTGGGTAAGTGATCTCGCGTGCCCGGAAGCGGATTTGGAATTTCACTTTTTTTCCTTCACCCAGCCATTCGCGTGCTTTTTTGACCAGAATATCTCGATGAAAATCTGCTGTTCTAGGTGTCAGCTTCAGCGTTTTTATCTCGATTTGTTTTTGGTGTTTGCGCGCTTCACGTTCACGTTTGGTCTTTTCGTAAGCGAATTTGCCGTAATCCATGATACGGCAGACCGGCGGATCGGCATTGGGAGCGACTTCGACAAGGTCTAAGCCAGCTTCCTGGGCCATTTCCAGTGCTTTGCGAAGCGGCACCACATCGTGATTTTCGTTATTGTGATCAATCAACCGGACTTCGCGGGCACGAATGCGGTTGTTAATCCGATAATCAACGCTGATGCTGGCGCTGCTCTTTGGTTTACTTTTTCTTCTACGAATCTCCTTACTCTCCAGGTTCTTAATGGCGCAATGCCATCATCGGGCATTGCAAAAAGGTATTAAAGAAAAAAGAATCCGGCCTGATGGACCGGAGTACAGGCTGAATAATAGCACAAGGCCAGAGGAGCGTCAACAAGATTTAGGAGGATTTGGAAGGTGTTACCAGGTCGGCAAAAACCACAATTCGGTGAGTATTGATCTGGTACGGGTAACAGGAAATGAGGGTAACCTGGGCATGTTGGGTTGGATCCATGACGGACACGGCCGTTGGCGCGACCACCTCGATTTCCCGGACAACGTAAGTGTAAGACTGGCGCTCCGTGGAGATTACAATCTCGTCGCCCGGCGTAAGTTTATCGAGGTGGCGGAAGATTTCCCCGAAGATGTCGTTGTGGGCGGCCAGTACCAGATTGCCATCCCGGCCAGGTTGGATGGCGTTGACGAGCTGGCCGACGCCTTTTTTAAGCTGGTCCCAATCGACGCCTTGGACGATGGTGCTGTCGACCCCAATCGCTGGAATTTCGATGCGGCGTGCTTGCTCTGGACCGGGCGTGGGGATGGGCGGCGGGACGTAAGAGTTGATGGCAGGCATCAGGTGGGCGGGGATGTCGCCGGCTTCGCCGGCTTCGGCGGGACGGCCATCTACCGGAGGTTTGTGGCCGCTGGGCAGCACCACCAACCCGATGATCGGCGTGGCGGTGGGCGTGGGCAGAGCCACGCTGGCTACCTGCACTTGCTGCGCTTCTACCAATTCCTGATTGAGTTCTTGCCGTGTTAGCCACAGGCCGCCCAGGACCAAGATCAACCCGATGACCGCGCCGATTTCGACAAACAAGAGAAACTTGTTGGCGACCCAACGCCACTGAATGCCCTGGCGATCAGGTCCCGGCGCTTCTTCTTCGTCGGCTTCCAACATGTAGTTGCGCATTGCGCCGGTAGGGGCGACTTCCGGGCGGGGCAGCGGCGGTGGGGTGGGATTCGGTGGGGTCAGGCCATCGACGATGACGAGACGGCCGTCTTTCTCCAGGCGTTCCAGGCGCTGCAACCGCTGCTGCCGCTTCTTGCTATACAGCAGCCGTTCCAGTTCCTTTACCGACAGGTCATCGACTTTCCGATCATTCATAGACATAATGATAAATCGAAACGATGATTTTGCAAAAAGGCAACGAAATGGGTCGCGGAAGAACGCGCCTGGGCATGTCTTTTAAGAATCCGTGTTCATCTGCGAAAATCTGTGCCTTACTCCTCTTCTGCGGATGAAAGGACGATCAGAGATGTGCCGGAAGCGAAGGTTTCGCCGGTTTGGGTGGGCAGACGTTGCAGCGAGGCACGGTCGTAGATGCCGGTGATGGTGCTATAAGCGCCGGGTGGCGTTTCCGGCGGTACGGTGATGGTGTGCAGTTGCACGAAGATGTCGCCGGGCCGCCAGGCCCAGGAGGGGGCGTCGAGGGTGTCTTGCTGCGCCAGCACGCTGCCCTCCGGCGTGAGTACCTGGGTGAAAAAGACAGTATCCGGCGTGAAAGTCGGAGGCATAACGGGGCCGATTCGGGTCGGATCCAGTACCTGCCAGGTGGTTTGGTAGACGGCCGTTTCCCCTGCCAGCACCTCATCATCCAGCCAGCGCCCATCCAGCAAGCGCACCGCATCGTTAAAATTGGCAACGGCCGTACCCTTCACATCCACCGGGTTAGGGGCCAATTCGTAGAGCGTGAAGCCGGGATCGAGATCATCGGGGCGCAGGGATTGGGAAGCGAGGGGGCGTAGGAATGGGCTGAAGGCGGGATCGGGCGGCGTGGAGGTGGGGATGAGGGCGTAGCCGCCTGCGCCGTCAGGCCAGAGCAGGGCACGGCGCGCATCCACCCAGTGCAAATCGTCGGCGGCGTGGGGGCGCAGCACCAGGGCGATGGAGCTGTCGTGGGCCGGGCCGGGGTAGACAGTAGACATAACAATGGGCGGTGGCGTTTCCTGGGCGGCCAGATAATTCAGCGCGGTTACCAGATTCACCTGATACGCGCCGCGAACGTCGGGCATGTTGGCCCAGCGCACGAAATAATCCCGCCCGCTGATAAATCCGGCCAGTAACAGCCAGAGCAGGGCGGCGGCGATGAAGATGGGTCGTTTCAAGATTGGACCCATCTGCGAGCGAAATAATTCCATAAACCCGACGGCCGGCAGCAGGTAAACGGCGGGCAGGGCGGCCAGGTTGCGTGTGGTATTGGCGGTGGCTCCCGTGATGAGCGAGGGCAGGATGCCCGCGCCGAACCAGAGCAGGAGGAAGGCGAAGGGCGGCTTTTTCCAGTTCCACAGGCAAACCAGCAGGCCGAGGAGGAAGAAAACGGCCGTTACCGCCTCAAACACCGGCCGTCCGGGGATGTTGTACGCCAAAAACTGGTCGCCATAGCCGGGCCAGACGAAGGCCAGCAGCGCGCCGGAGACGTTGGCGAAAACGGGGCGCAGGTTACCGGAGCGCAGGTCTTGCAAGGGACCGTCGAGCATGTCCAGCCGGGTTAGCGCTTCCGGGTGGGCGCGCAGGTAGAGGAACATGGGCGTCACCAACAGCCCGGCAAGCAGCAGCCCAATCAACACCGGCTTCCAGGCGCGGCGGAAGGTGGCCCGTTGGACCAGGGCCAGGTAGAGCAAGAAGGCGGGGAACATGAGCCAGGCCACACGCGCGGCCAGGTAAATATGCAGCGTGAAGGCCACCGAGACGCCGAATCCAGCCGCAGCCAGCCAGCGGCGGCGGGTTTGCTCCGGCGGTGCGGTGATGGCCTGCCAGAAAAACCAGACGGCCGTCGCCGTGAAAAAGGGCAGCAGGCCGGCGCGCAGAGCTTCGCGGCTGGTAGCCAGCGGCCAGAAGGAGACGGCCGTCAGTGCCGCGCCCAGCAGCGCCGTGGGCCGATCAAACGCCCGCGCCGCCCAAAGATAGGTGACGGCGATGGCCGCCACGCCGAAGATGACGTTGACCAGCCGCAGCGCCAGCAGCCCTTCGCCAAACAGGGCCATGCTCAGGGCGACGGTGTAGCTGTAGAGCGGCTCGCTGCCGTAGTTGAGGGGGAAGTAGAAGAGGTAAACGCCGTTGAGCACGCCGATCGCTTCCCGGCCGTGGTTGGCTTCGTCGTGGGTGAGGCCGGGGGGCACGGCCGTTAACTGCCAGGCGCGCAAAGCAAAAGCCACCATCAGGATGAACGCGAGAAGCAGGAGGGAGCGTTTCACGGATTAGTTGTTAGTTGATAGGTGATAGTTGTTAGTTGGGAAGTCTATCCTCTAACAACTTACATCTATCAACTATCCACTGTCTTTTTCCCCTACCGCGAAGACTTCACGTTCGAAGAACCAGCGGAACGGGGGCACGTCGAAGGCCAGACGACGCAGGCCGGCCATCAGGGCGTTTTCCTGGCGGTTTTGCGGCGGGGAATCGAGCCACACTTTGGCTTTGAAACCGGCGGCGTTGAGGGCTTTTTTCATGCTGCGTATGTCTTGTTCGTTGACATGGACGTCGAGGTTAACGGCCGTAATCGCCCGCGGGTCTTTGGGATATTTGTGGCCCTCGCCCAGCAGGGTGCGCACGCGGCGCACCCAGGGGTAGGCGTATTGGTCGTACCAGCGGTTGGGGGCGGTGTGGATGATGAAACGGCCGTCATCCTTCAGCACCCGCCGCACTTCCAGCATCGCTGCGTGCAGTTCCCAGGGATACAAATGCTCTACCACGTCGAACATCAGTACCCGGTCAAAATAGCCCGTGGGAAAGGGCAAAAACTTGGCGTCGGAGCGGCAAACGCCGGCTTTCACGCTGGCCGGATCTTGCTCGGTCTGGGCCATCTTGGCGCGCTCCGCGTCGATGACCTCCTGGGTCATGCCGGTGGCCGCGTCGGCATAGTCGATGCCATACGCTTCGATGCCCATTTCCATGCAGTGACGCAAGATTTCGCCCCGGCCACAGCCCACGTCCAGGATGCGCATACCGGCCGTCACCTCGGCCACCGCAAAGGAATCTTTCAGGCGGCGCGAAAGTTGCACCCCTTCCGATTCGATAAATACATCATACCCCTCGCAGGCCGTTAGAAAATATTCTTCGGTGTACAGCGTGGAAGGTAGAGACTTGTTCTTTTGATCATCCATCAGTTTGCTTTCAACTTTTTACGCAAAATATCGGGCATTATATGGCAGTGACTAGTTAGCGTCAAAACACCCCCAACCTTATTTCCTATGTTCCCCTGGTCACTCTATGCCTATACTACAGGTAGGCGATTGAATCCTCGCAGTAAATTTTGTGAGAAATCAGGCGAGTCCACGACAGGTGGTTGGCCACAGGTGAACATATGACCTCTACGAGTCTGGAGAAAATTTTAGCCCCCGTGATGAAAGTTGATGGCCTGGGAGTGCCCATTGGCCTGGTGCAAGACATCATCTTTCGCTTGCTTTTTAACGAGGGAGAGGCCAGCGTCGCCCGCGTTTCCACGGTGCTGGGCATTCATGCCAGTGTGGTGGACGATTTGTTGAGCCGGATGAAGCAGGAGCATCTGGTGGAAATCACCAAAGCCGGCTCGATTGGCAGCCTTAGTTTTACTTATAGCCTGACCGATGCGGGCTCGAAACGGGCGCGAGATGGTTTTGAGCGCAGTCAATACGTCGGCCGGGTGCCAGTGTCTTTGTCTGATTATTCTGCGGCGATTCTGGCGCAAACGGGCGGCGTCCGTAAAGTATCACCCGGCCAGGTGCAGCAGGCGTTGTCGCACCTGATTTTGCCGGATAATTTTCATCGGCGGATTGGCCCGGCGGTTAATTCTGGCTCGTCGCTGTTTTTGTATGGCCCGCCGGGCAATGGCAAAACGACGATTGCCGAGGCGATTGCTAAGCTGCTGGCGAAGGATGACCCCATCTGGCTGCCGGATTCTGTGGTTGTCGGCGGGCAAATTATTCGAATTTTTGATCCGCTAGTGCACATCCCGCTGACAGATGACGAAATTAGCATGATTATGAACCCTTATGGCCGGAATGGGGGCACGGATAAGTTGAAGGTGGATAAGCGGTGGCGCTTGTTTCAACGGCCGTCTGTCATGGTTGGCGGTGAGCTAACCATGGATGCTCTAGACCTGCGCTACGAGCCCATCGCCAAAATCTACGAAGCGCCTCTGCAAATGAAGGCCAACGGCGGCATGTTCCTCATCGACGACTTTGGCCGCCAGCAAATGCGCCCGCAAGAATTGCTGAACCGCTGGATTGTGCCCCTGGAAAGCAGCATTGACTTTTTACGGCTGCAATCTGGCCAATCCGTTGAGGTGCCCTTCCAGCAGCTCATAGTTTTCTCTACCAACCTGGATCCCAATGACCTGGTGGACGATGCCTTTCTGCGCCGCATCCAGATGAAGGTATTGGTAGGCAGTCCGGACGAAAAATTGTTCTACCAGATTTTCCTGGCGGTCTGCAAGCATTACAACGTGCCGTTTGACAAGCGTTCCTTTGTCCACCTGCTGCAAAAGTGGTACCGGGATGCGAACCGGGTGATGCAGTCGGTGCATCCGCGCGACATTGTGAAGATTGTGCTGGCTTTGTGCGATTACGAAAATGTGCCGGCAAAAATGACGCCGGCGTTGATAGACGAAGCCTGCTTTAATTATTTTGTGGATGAGACGGCGTCGGCGGCCTGGGTATCGCCGGCCCAACTGAATGGCGTCGCGCCCAAGCCGCAGCGGGCTACGGCCGTTCCCCTTTCCGCGTAACGATTTGCACCTCTGGTTGGAGCCGATAGGGGCGCTGTCCGCAGCGCCCCTATTTTGTTTACGCCGGTTACATCATTTCCACAGCCAGGGCTACCGCCTCGCCGCCGCCCAGGCAAAGGGCGGCAATGCCGCGCCACAGGCCGCGATGCTGCAGGGCATAAAGCAGCGTCACCAGCACGCGCGCGCCGCTGGCCCCGATGGGGTGCCCCAGGGCGACCGCGCCGCCATTGACGTTTACTTTGGCCCAGTCCCAATCATAGCCGTTTTGCCTTAATTCCACGCCGTTGGCCAGCGCCTGCGCGGCAAACGCTTCGTTTAGCTCGATGAGGTCCACATCGGCCAGCGTCCAGCCCAGGCGGTCTAGCAGTTTGGGGATAGCTCGCGCCGGGGCGGCAAAGAGCCATTTCGGCTCCACGGCCGCCAGGGTATAGCCCACGATACGGGCCATCGGCCGCAGATTTTGCTTTTCGGCGGTGGCGCGGGAGGTGAGGACGAGGGCGGCGGCGCCGTCGTTGAGGCCGGGAGCGTTGCCGGCGGTGACGGCGCCGTCTTTCTCGAAGGCGGGCGGGAGTTTGGCGAGCTGCTCCAGGCTGGTTTCCAGGGTGTAACGGCCGTCGCTAAAACTGGCGCGAATCGGTTCATCGACGGTGATACGGGTGGTGGACTTGCGCGATTGGATTTCGACGGGCACGATTTCGGCGGCAAAACGGCCGTTTACCGTGGCCTCCGCCGCCCGTTCATGGCTGAGCAGGGCAAATTCGTCCATCTCCTGCCGCGAGACCTCGAACTGTTTGGCGATAAATTCGGCAGCGTTGCCCATCGGCCAATCCTGGAAGGCGCACCATAGGCCATCGTGGAGGACCGCATCCTGCAGTTGGGCGTCGCCATAGCGCAGCCCGGCGCGGGCTTTGGGCAGCAGGTAAGGGGCGTTGGACATGCTTTCCATGCCGCCGGCGACAAACACGTCGGCTTCGCCGGCGATGATGCCGTTGGCGGCCATCATGACTGCTTTTAGGCCGGAGCCGCACACTTTGTTGACGGCCGTTGCCCCCACAGTGTCGGGCAGGCCGCCGCGCAGCGCCGCCTGGCGCGCCGGGGCCTGGCCCACACCGGCCTGAACGACGTTGCCCATGATCACTTCGTACACGGTGGCCGGGTCGATGCCGGCGCGCTGCACGGCGGCGGCGACGGCCGTGGCCCCCAGATCGGTGGCGGATAGACTGCTGAGTCCGCCCATAAAGCGGCCGGTAGGCGTGCGCGCCGCACCGACGATGACGACATCTTGTGGATTGTGACTTGTACTCATGGCTTTCTCCCTTATCTAAAAATGGGTGGGTTTTGTGGAAATGTGGCTTGGATCATGTGGGTATCGAAGCGCTGCTTTCCCTATATTGTATGCAATGCGGGCGCTGAATACGAGGGCAACGGCCGTTTCCCGTCCCGTTGGGCGATCCGACAACGCACTCCTAGCCGGCTAGAAGCCCATTGCGGACGCCAACAACGCACTCCTAGCCGGCTAGAAGCCCATTGCGGACGCCGACAACGTATTCCTAGCCGGCTAGAAGCCCATTGCTGACGCCGACAACGCATTCCTAGCCGGCTAGAAGCCCATTGCGGACGCCGACAACGCACTCCTAGCCGGCTAGAAGCCCATTGCTGATGCCGACAACGCATTCCTAGCCGGCTAGAAGCCCATTGCTGATGCCGACAACGCATTCCTAGCCGGCTAGGAGGCCATTGCTGACGCCGACAACGCACTCCTAGCCGGCTAGAAGCCCATTGCCGGACCAACCGATGGCTCAGTTTTGTCCGGTATTTGAGGGTATTGACCCAACGGCCGTGCCTGTTTTCTGGTCTTGTTGCCTGTAGACGGCCGTTCCCCCCTTCGTTTACAATGAATCTGTCAGGCAAAAGATGAGCAGCGGGTAAACGCCGGGTTGCCACATAAGGTGTTCAGGGAGGCTTGACGTATGATAGCAGCCTATCAAATCTTCATGGAGGTACTGGCGATGTTGTTTACAAACACGTTTAGTCCGGACAAGGTGAACTTCGCTTGCTGCCAGTGCCGGCTGGCTCTGCGGCAAGATACCACCAACCACTGCCAAATTGTCGATTGTCCCCAATGCGCCCGGCCCATGCACAACATGGGCGTCGGTTTCGTGATACCTCAGCCTGCGGATAGTCGGCAGTGGCGCAAAGTGGAAATGCTGGTGGCCCACGACTTCACATTTGAGATTCTGCCGGCCTGAGGACTGGCAACCGGGAGCTTGAGAGGGCATGGCGCGGCACGCCATGCCCTTTTTTGATCGGCCTTTCCTGATCAATCGATGAGCTAAAACGGCCGTTCCCCCGCCGGCGGTAGAAAGCTGCGTCGTCTAGGCTATAATCGCCCGCAGTGCAGAACATCAGGTGAAGAGGCTGAGGTATCTCAGAAAGATTTTATGAACTGGAAAGCAATCCTAATTTTCGCCCTTTTGTTTGGACTGGCAGCCTGCGGTTCCGGCGGCTTACCCCTGCTGCAAGACACCTACGTAGAAGCCACCCTCACCCCGGAAGCCACCGAAACGCCCAACCCCACCGTCGAGCCGATTCTGGAAGACGCCGGCGGCATTGGCCGCGCCTTCTACCGCGCCCTGGAAGCCGGCGACTACCTGGGCATGTACAGCCTGCTCTCCCCCCAAAGCCAGGCGCTGGTCGATGGCGCCTCTTTTACCCAACGCTACCAGGAAGCCCTGGAAACGTCGATGGCCTATGCCGTACACGCTCAGCCTTTATCGCTGCTGCAAGATGGGGCGCAGGCCGAAATGGGGGTGCGGGTGACGTGGGAAACGGCCGTTTTCGGCCCCATCGTGCGCGACTTTACCCTGCCCCTGATCTACGACGAAGGGCGCTGGGGCGTCGTCTGGGACGAAGGGCTCATTTTGCCCGAGCTGGCCGGCGGCAACCGCCTGCTCATGGACTACCGCGTGCCCGCCCGCGCCAACATCTACGATTATGACGGCAAAGCCCTGGCCTACCAGGGCACCATGCTCAGCCTGGGCGTCGTGCCGGGGCAAATCCAGGACGAAGCCGGTCTGTTAAACGCCCTGTCGCCGGTGCTGGGCAAAACCCCGGAAGAAATCAAAGAAATCTACGCCCCGGCTCAGCCCGACTGGTACTGGCCCCTGGGCGACATCTCCGAAACAACCATGCAGGAAAACGCCGCGGCCTTGCAGCCCTACATCGGCAAAGGGCTGGCCCCGCCCGAACAGCGCCTCACCCGCCTCTACGCCGCCGATGGCGTCGCCCCGCACGTCGTCGGCTACATCGGTCCCATCCCCGCCGAATCCATCGATGATTACCTGGCGCAGGGCTACCAGGGCGACGAGCAGGTGGGGCTGGCCGGTCTGGAGGCGTGGGGCGAGGATTACCTGAACGGCGAACGCGGCGGCACGCTGACCGTCGTTGGGCCGAGCGGCGAATACGTCACCACCATTGCCGAGCAGGCCCCGAAACAGGCCCGCAGCATCTACACCACCATCGACAACGATTTCCAGGCGGCCGTAGAGCACGCCCTGGCCGAAGCCATCGAGACGTATCCCCTGGCCACCGCCGGGTCCGTCGTGGTGATGGACGTGAATACGGGCGCGATCCGGGCTATGGCCAGCTACCCATCCTACAATCCGGCCGTCTTCGACGCCGACCGGCCGGATGGCGACGCCGAGTTGAATGCGGTGCTGAACGATCCGGGACGGCCGTTGCTCAACCGCGTCACCCAGGGCGCATACCCCTCTGGCTCGCTCTTCAAAATCATCACCCTGTCCGCCGCCCTGAAAAGCGGTCTCTACACGGCCGACACCCGCTACACCAGCACCGGCTCCTGGAACCGCCTGGGCGACAATTTCATCAAATACGATTGGCTGGCCGGCGGCCACGGCACGATCAGCATGCGCCAGGCGTTGGTTGTTTCGTGCAACAGCTGCTTTTACGACGCCGGCTATACGCTAGACCAGTTCGACAGCAATTTCTTGCCAGAGGTGGCTAAAGCTTTTGGCCTGGGCCAGGAAACGGGCATCCAGCTCAGCGAATCGGCCGGGCTGATTCCCAGCCCGGAGTGGAAGATCAACAACGTGGGCGAAGGCTGGGTGCCGGGCGACGCCGTGAACATGGCCATTGGGCAGGGTTACGTGCAGGTGACCCCGCTGCAAATGGTGGATATCGTCGCTGCGGTGGCCAACGGCGGCACATTGTACCGCCCCACGGTGGTGGACCGCATCGGTTCCGGCGGCGGCGCGCCGGAGGAGGCGTGGCCGGTGCAGGTGCGCGGGGAGCTGCCCATCACGCCGGACCAACTAGCCACCTTGCAAAGCGCCATGTATGACGTGGCCAACAGTCCATCCGGCACGGCGACCTTCCAATTTGGCGAACTGCCAGTGCCGGTGGCCGGTAAAACAGGGACCGCCGAAGACCCGCCGCGCACGTCGCACGCCTGGTTTGCCGGGTATGCCCCGTCCGCCCCATACACCCGCCCCGACGGCGTGACGTTGGACAAGCCAGAAATCGCCATTGTGGTGATGATGGAGAATGCCGGCGAGGGGTCGGCCGTGGCCGCGCCGATTTTCCGGCGGATAGTCGAATTGTATTATGGGGTGGAGCCGCAACGGCCGTATCCCTGGGCTGGCGGCTAACCGGCGGCGGGCAAATTCTCAGCCAATTCTAAATATCAGATTATTGGCGGTTTAGGGGCTTGCCTTATCGTGTATAATGTCCCGTGGATAGTAAAAATTAAAACAAAGTTCTGGAAGAGGACTAAATTTGAGGAGGTAACTATGACCAAATTGCTGAAAAAAGCGTTTGCCGAAGCCAACCGGTTACCGGAGTGGGAACAGGATGCCCTGGCGGCGATGATTTTGGACGAGATCGCCGACAGCCGCCAGTGGCAAAAAGAGCCGGTGGAAACCGATGACTTGTTGGCGCGCCTGGTTGAAGAAGCCCTGGCTCCGCGGCGCACGGCCGTTTAACCATTCTCGTTCACGGTAACGGCATCATTAAAGACTGAGGATTGTATTCGTGCAGTCCTCAGTCTTTAATCCTTTTTAGACCTATTGTTGCCAGGAACTTACGATTCAGATTTCATCCACTTACACACACGACAAACAACTCACTCATGCCCAAAAAGAAAAAAAACAAGAAAAAACAGCGTCCTGACTGGCGGAATGCCGTGCAAACGGCCATGCGCGAGGCTACTGAACAGGAAATAGTGTCTCGCTTTGGCAGCCTGGACAATGCCTCGTTTAATTATCGCTGGGAACACGTCCAGTCGGTGGTGACCCTGGCCATGCGCCTGGGCGAACTGACCGGCGCCGACCTGCAAGTGGTCGAGGCGGCCGCCTGGCTGCACGATGTGCGCAAAGAAGCGGGAGAGTCACATCCGCGCGAAGGCGCGAAATTTGCCCGCGAGTTTTTGCCCCAAACGGATTTCCCCAAGAAGAAGATTAAACGCGTGGCCCGGGCCATTGAAGACCACATGGGTCTGTGGCGCGACGAGCCGCTGACGAAGCTGGAATCGATGGTTTTGTGGGACGCCGATAAGCTGGCGAAGATTGGGTTAACGGCCGTTTTCCACTGGACCGGTCTGGCGCTGGCGGGGAACAAAACCCGCACCCTGGCGGACCTGATTGCCCGCGGCCGTTCGGCCGAATGGCAGGCCAAGACCGTCGCCAGCATGCACACGGAGCCGGCCCGCCGGGCCGCCAAATCGCGCCTGAAGTCTTACCAATGGCTTTGGGATTCGTTGGAAGCGGAATTAAAAGGCGATGATTTAGTTGGCGGTTGATGGTTGGGTGGCTTAACGGCCGTTCTGATAAAAGAAATCCGCCACGACCGGCTGCACATAGCCGCTGGCGCGGAACAATGCCTGCCATTCCCAGGCCGCATCGTGGCTGCCCCCCGCCTGATTGGCCACAAGCCAATAGCTAAACGCCAGAAAATAAGGCTCGGCGCTGCCCATGTAGCCGTACTGGTAAGCCAGCAAATCGGTGACCACGTTGGGATCATCGCTGTAGGAGCCGCCCTCGGTGCCAATCATCGGCAGCGAACGCCCCAGGTGGCTGCGCACAATCTCATCGTATTTGCGGAAGAGTAAAAAGCCGTCCGGGTCGTCATACGGCCGTGTGCCGTGATAATTGTGAACAGAGAGCCAGGCGTGGTTCAGCAGCGCGCCATCCCCGTTAAACTCAATCGCCCGCAAGGTGCGGTCTAAAAATTCATAATGGTTATACGCGCCGCCGGGGCTGAACGCGCCAAAACCGGGCAGACCGCCGTTGGCCACGATTTCACGCGCCGTGGTCGCCCAGGCAATGGCATACTGGTTGGGGTTGGCAAAGCCCTGATGGTTTTCGTCGTTGACGTTGGGTTCATTGTAGAGCTGGTAGTAATAGACGCCTTTGGCGCGGTAATGGCGCACCATCGCCCCCACGTCGCCGTCGTAGGGCAGCACGCCGTTGCGATAGAGCCGCATCACAGGCATGATGCCGTTGGCGACCAGTTTGTCCACCAGGTAATCGTTGTCGCCGACGTTGGCCCCATCGTTGAGAAACACTACCCATTTGATGTGCATTTTGACCATTTCGGCTACGAAACGATCCACCACGCCCTGGTCCTGGCTGACGGTGGGGATCCAGTGCATGCCCCAGCCGTTGTTGCCCGGCGGGGTGGGGAATGCCTGGTAGGGGATGGCTTCCTGGTAGCTGTATTGGTCGATGGGCTTGATGACGGGCGTTTCAGTGGGGGTGATGATGGGGGAATACGTGGGCGTGGGCGTTTCGCTGGGGCGCGGGGTGAAGGGTGTGAGAGTGGGGATAACGGCCGTATTCGTGGGTGTCGGTGTGTCGCGGGCGGTGAAAAGCGTGGGGGTGGCAACGGCCGTGGCCGCGCTCGCCGTAAACGTAGCCGGGACGCCGCTCGTTGGCGCGGGCAGCATGGCCGCTGCCGCCTGTGTCGGCAGCGGCGCGGCGTCTGCTGCCTGGCAACCCATCAACAAGCCTAATGCCAGGAAAAGCAACAGCGTGATGGGCCAGCGAACACTCATCGATATAGGTCTAGCTCCTTGGGCCGCACCAGATCTGTCGCCCGGCCGTCTGTTGGTGGCAGGCGCAGGCCGCGCAGCAGCACCACGGGCAGCCCTTCGGCGGCCTGGCCCATCAGCAGCCCGGCGGCGGCGGCGATTTCGTCGGCCACGCCCACGTCTGTGTGCTGCAAAATGTAGCCGTAGCGGTCGCGCTCGCCGCGCCGGTCCCACAGGGCGGGCAGCCCGGCCACGCCAATGGCCACGCCGACTGTGCCCAGGCGAAACGGCCGTCCATGGCTGTCGGTGATCACCACGCCCACAGTTACATTCAGGGCGGCGTGGATTGCCTGCCGGATTGCGGCGGCGGAGGCGTCGGGGTCTAGCGGGAGGAGGAGAACGGCCGTGTCCCCGGCGGCGTTAACGTTGGAGCGGTCGATGCCCGCGTTGGCGCTGGTAAAACCCAGCTTGTGGCGCACCACCAACACGCCCGGCTTCAGCCGGGAGATCTCGTCGCTTTCCTGCAAAATCAGTTCCACGATGCGCGGGTCTTTGTCGGTTTGGGCGGCCACTTCCAGGGCGCGCGGCCCCGGCGTTACGTCGGCCAGGTAAACCAGCCGCCCCTCGGCCTTGGAGACGATCTTTTGGGCGATGGCTAAAACGTCGCCGTCTTGCAAGGCCAGGTTGGCCCCGGCCAGGGCGGTGAGGATGAGTTCGGCTACGTTATCGCCGGGTTGGACGTCGGGAATGTGGGGGACGGCCGTGAGGGAGAGTTTCATTTCGGATTTCGGATTTCGGATTTCGGATTGGTATTGAGTCCAAAATCCGAAATCTCAAACCTAAATTCCGGTGATGCGGATGCCGGCGCTGGGGGCTTTGTGGATGATGTTGATGGCGATGAGAACGGCCGTTAACCCCTCCACCGCCCGCGCATTTTGCAGCGCCCCGGCATTCACGCCGCGCAGTCCGGCGTCCGCGCACAACTGCAACACGACGGCCTTGTCTTCTTTCTTTTCGCCGCACACCAGCACGTCGCAGTCCATCGCGTGTTCCAGGTCCAGCAAATGGTGCGCGCCGATGTTCTGAAAGGCAGCCACGACCCGCGTGGCCTCGCCAAGCTGCTGCTGTGCCTCCTCGGCCGCCGAAAGGCCGCTTTCCAGCGTGTGCACTCGCGACTTTTTCTCGCCCGAAGGGGCGACGACGGTGATCAGCAGCTTGCCTTCCAGGGCCGGTTGGGCCTGGTCCAGCGTGTCGGCCTGCGCCCAGTAGGGTACAGACAGCACGACGACTTCTGCTTGCTGCGCGGCCGTCAAATTATCTGTCCCGTTGACGCTAGCTGTTTCTGGCAGTTTGGCCCGCATGTCGGCGGCGGCGTTGGCGCCCTTTTCCGCCTTGCGCGACCCGATGATGATCTCATGTCCGGCGGCGGCCCAGCGGAAACCAAGGCCGAAGCCTTCATTGCCTGTGCCGCCTAAAATTGCAATTTTCAATGGGATGCTCCTTTGTCGGATGAGTTTGTTAGTTTGTTAGTTGGATGGTGGGATGGTTTGTTTGTTTTCTAGCAAACCAGCCATCCAGCCAACCTAACCAACCTTCTTAACTGCTCAATTTCTCAAAACGCTGCCAAACCTCAGCCGCTAGTTCGCGGCTGCGGGCGGTGATTTCTTCCTCGTCCAGCGTGAGCAGCTGGCGGTCTTGCATCAGCACCTGCCCGGCGACAATGGTGGTGGTGACCATGCTGGCCTCGAAACCGAAGATGATGTGCCAGGGCAGGTTGCCAGCGCTTAGCGGCGTGGTAGCGTGGTAATCGACAAAAATCACGTCAGCGGCCGCGCCGATAGCCAGTTTGCCAATGTTGGTCCGGGGCCAAAACATGTTGGCCAGCGCGGCATTGTTGTAGATGGCCATCTGGGCAATGTCGGCGCCGTTGGCCCGGCGCGGATCGCGGTGGGCCAGTTTGTGCAGGAAATAAGCTGTTTTCCACTCGGCCCACATGTTGTTGCTAAAGCCGTCGTTGCCCAGGCAGACCGGGATGCCCAGGCGCATCATGCCTTCTATGTCGGACGCGCCAACGGCGTTGTTCATGTTGCTGCGCGGCTGGTGGCTGACCCAGGCGCCGGTTTCTTGCAGCAGCGCCTTTTCGGTCGGATCGATGTGAATGGCGTGGGCGACGATGCTTTTGGGGCTGAGAATGTCAGCGTCGGCCAGGCGGTCGACGACGCGCTTACCATATTTGTAGAGCGAATCGTATTCGTCGGCTTCGTGTTCGGCGACGTGGATGTGGAAGCCGGTGTCCAGGTCTTTGGCGGCGTCGACGCAGGCGGCCAGGGTGTCGTCGCTAAGCGAGAGGGAGGCGTGCAGGCCGAACGTACCGGCCAGCAGGCTGCTGCCGCGCTCTGCCAGGGAGTGGAGGAAGCGCACATTTTCGTCG
>Ga0116151_10001611_pt1 | contig 21202 bp, 15 predicted proteins | sample AD_UKC117_MetaG_FD_89893 | JGI IMG/M metagenome (GOLD analysis project Ga0116151, IMG submission 89893) | Active sludge microbial communities of municipal wastewater-treating anaerobic digesters from Hong Kong - AD_UKC117_MetaG | ecosystem: Engineered > Bioreactor > Anaerobic > Digestate... | reverse complement strand
TCGCATGCTTGCCTTTTGGGGCAAGCATGCCACCCGGTTGAGTCGCCGCAGCGATGGGTGGCATGCTCCCCCCTCAAAGGGGAGCATGTGGCGGCGGTATCGACGTCAGAACGTCTCATCGCGCGTGTTCGGCGCTGCGACTTCGCATGCTTGCCTTTTGGGGCAAGCATGCCACCCGATGGCGATTGTTGCTTTAGGATCCGTCGGCGCAGCGAGACACCGTGCGAGGCGTCTTACTCGTCCAGGGCGCCGACGAGTTCGCGGACGGACGCCACACTGTTGCGTCGCAGATAGTCTTCGATGCCCGCAACGACGTGTTCGGGCGCGTCGGGATGGGCGAAGAGCGCCGTACCGACGCTGACGGCCGTGGCGCCGGCGAGGATGAACTCGATTGCGTCCTGCCACGTCGAAATCCCGCCCATGCCCACGATCGGCACGCCCGCATCCCTGGCAACGGCCTTGTAGACCTTGTTCACGAGATGGATGGCGACGGGGCGGATGCAGGGACCGCTGAGACCGCCCGTGCGATTGGCGATGACGGGCTTTCGCTTGTTGATATCGATCTTCATGCCGAGCAGCGTGTTGATCATCGAGAGCGCGTCGGCGCCGCCGTCGATCGCGGCGCGGGCCATCTGCGTGATGTCCGTGACGTTCGGCGACAGCTTCACAATCAGGGCGCCGCGCTGAATGACGGTTCGGCACGCCCGCGTGACTTCGGCGAGCAGCTTCGCGTCGGTCCCGAACGTGAGTCCATCCGAGACGTTCGGGCAGGAGACATTCAGTTCGATCCCGGCGATCGATTCGATGGCGTCGATGCGCCGGCAGACTTCGACATATTCCTCGATGGAATGGCCCGCGACGTTGGCGAAGATCTTCGTGCCGATCGTGGCGGCTGCGGGCGCCTTCACTCGCTCGAACTCGTCGATCCCCACGTTGGCGAGACCAATGGCGTTGAGCATGCCGCCGGGCGTTTCGACGATTCGTTGCGGCGCGTTGCCCTTGCGTGGCCTGAGCGTCACGCTTTTTGTCGTGAAGCCGCCGAGCGCCGAGAGATCGCTGAACGGCGCGTACTCGGGTCCATAGCCGCACGTGCCCGACGCCGTCAGGACGGGATTCTTCAGTTCGACGGGACCGAGCCGGATGGAAAGATCGGGGGCGCTCATTCGCGAGGGGTTCCTTGAACCGGGTTTGCCTGAGTCACGATTCCTCACGATCGGCAGCGGCGTGAGCGTTGTCAACAGTCAGGGCCGTCGGCGGGACGAGTTCCGCGCCGCGATGGAAAACGCCCTCATCGAAACCGAGGGCCTTCTTGAGCTGGTAGTCCCGTTCGATCCATGAAGGCTCGGCGGCGATCCGGCGGCGCGTGGCCCGGTCCAGGCGGAATCGGAAGGGCGTCAGCAGCACGGGAATCGGAAAGTCCGTGCCCCAGACGAGCTTGCGATGGAGGTCCTTCCGATCGGCGAGTTCGCGGAGGCGTTTCGTTCGGCCGAAGGCGGCGAGGGCGGAGATGTCCGCGTAGAGCGGCGCGTCATGAAATTCACGCTCCAGGGCGAGCAGGAACGCGCGATAGCCGTCTTCGTTCTGCCAGGGGAAGGATGGCGTCGCGACGTGGGCGACGATGACCTTCGGCATTGCGTGTTCAGTGCGCAGCCGGCGCAGCGATTCGAGCAGGGGCCCCGGATGTTCCTGGTCGGCGTGCTGGCGCGTCAGGGACATTTCGCCGCCATAGTGAATGAGGAGGGGGACCTCCCGTTCGGCGGCCCGCCGCATGAACGCGATCACGCGCTCGTCTGTCGCGTCGATGTTCTGGTGGACGGGGAGCCATTTGACGAGGGCGGCGCCGGCGTCGGCGACTTCGTCGAGCATCGCAACGGCGCCATCGCGATAAGGATGGATTGAGGCGCCGAAGAGATAGCGATCGGGGCGCCTGTCACACATCGATCGAACGAGGCTGTTGGAGACGTACAGGTCGGAACCCTGATCGCGCCCGCGCGCCGCGGCGCCGAGCGCGCGTCCGTCCGTAGTGTGACAGGCGTCGAAGGCGAGCAGCACGAGGCGATCGGCGCTGCGAGCGGACGTCCAATGGCGTTCGTTGACCTGCGCGATCTGTCGATCGAGTTCGGGACCCGGCGCCAGGGAGGGATCGATCCCCAGCATGCGCTTGATGAAGAACCAGCCGGGGCGTGCGAGCATGCGGCGGGAAAAGTAGCTGTCGCAGGCGTCGGCGCCGGCCGTGTCGATCGACTCGAAGGTAAAGCGCGGAATCGACCCGTCGAATGGCAGGTTGCTGTAGCCGACATGGCAATGGACATCGACGATCATCGACGCGCCATCTTACGCCGATTCCGGGGCGACGAGACAGGCGATCGAGACGCTGTCATGCTCGACGAGTCGGAAGTCGAAGCCTGATGCGATCCACTCGAACGTCGCGGCGGAGTAGAAGCTGACGTGCGTGTGATCGCGGAGGTAATGCCAGCCGTCCAGGGCGTCGGGACCGGGATGGAAGAGGGTCTTGACGATGAGCGGCGCGCCGGGGGCCAGTCGCGCGCGGAGCGTCTCGAGTTCGCGTCGGGGCCGGGCGAAGTGTTCAAACGTCTCGACGGACACGATGGCGTCGAAGGGGCCCGAAAGATCCGTGTCGGGGGCGAAGTAGGGGTCGTAGCCGACCGCGTCGAACCCCTGACGGCGAAGGAGCTCGACGAGCACGGGCGTGGGGCCCGAGCCGAAGTCGAGCGTGTGACCGGCCGCGGTGGCGCGGCGACCCATCAGTTCGAGGACAGCGTCAAACGTCGCAACGTAGCCGGGGTCATCCAGCGAATTCTCATGTCTGAGATAGCGCTCGCGTTCGGCGTCGGGATCGGGATGGGTCTCGGGGCTCGCGAAGATCAGATCGCATTGGCGGCAGTGCCGAAGCGGCCGGGCAGGGTTGAGGGGCCGGCAATCGGCCGGTCCGTTGCAGAGCGGGCATTGTGACGGCGGTGATTCTGGCATCTCTTTGTGGTGGGTCTTTCGGGCGCCATCCGCAGGGGGCGGGATCCGCCCGATCCAGCGGCTAATTTCATCAATTCGCGTTCGTATTGGTCTGTAGCGTGTGGCGCATTGCCTGATAACCATAGCGCCGAACGAGCGTTAGGTCAGGCGAGAATCGCCGCTCGCCGAGCCCTGAAATTGGGGCCATTAGAGCCGATTTGCGCGAAGTTTTCGCGAAATTGGCGCGAGGCGATCGTCCAATAATAACGCGCCATGCGGTGATTTTTCCGGGACGCTTACCACAATCGGTGGTGTTCGCAAAGCTTACAGGCGAACCACCCTCAAATGCTCCGGAATTCGCGCGTCCGGGGCTAAGTCACGCGAATGGCGAGGTTTATGGTGGTGCCATATTTTGTTGTCTTTCCCTTTGACACCCACTATATGTTGTAGTATTTATAGTCCCGCGCCTGAAGGGGGCGCCCGGATATTACCGTTAACAGAATTACGGCGACGACGCGAATCGGGCTTGGCCAGGCCGGAGAAATCGGCCATGCCCGGGCGGGTCGCTATTCGACTCACGGTTTTTCCAGCGCGTCCCGGCCTCAGGCCGGGCTCGGCGGACCCAGGATGGGGATGTCGGGCGGGACAACACTTGGCAATTGCGTCGCCCCGGGATCGGGATGGCGCTTCACTTCGCAAATCGGCGGTGCGGAAATGGTCACGGCTTCGACGGATCGACTCTCTCGTTTGGACACGGATGTCTCAAAATCTTCGCGCTTCAAGGAGCACGGGCTGACGGAGAACGCCCTGCGGGTGCTTCGGGCGCGTTACCTTCAGAAGGATGAGTCCGGCGTCTGTACGGAAACGCCGGATGATCTCTTTGATCGCGTCGCCGAGGTCGTGGCGCAGATCGAGCAGAACTATGGCGGGGGACATGCGGGCCGCAGCGAGTGGAAGGCGCGGTTCAAGAGCCTGATGACGTCGCGGCGATTCATGCCGAACAGCCCGACGCTGATGAACGCCGGTCGATCGATGGGCATGCTGAGCGCGTGCTTCGTCCTGCCGGTGCCCGATTCGATCGACGGCATCTTCGACTCGATCAAGCACACAGCCCTGATCCAGAAGGCGGGCGGTGGCACGGGTTTCGCCTTCGACGCCCTGCGCCCCACGGGTGACTACATCCGATCGAGCGGCGGCACGACGAGCGGACCGATCAGCTTCTGGCGGGCCTTCAGCGAGGCGACGAACGCCATCCAGCAGGGCGCGTTCCGCCGCGGCGCGAACATGGGCATGATGTACATCCATCATCCCGACATCATGAAGTTCCTGTACGCCAAGCAGGACCTGACGCAGTTCACGAACTACAACATCTCCGTGAAGGTCACGGACGAATGGATGTCGGCCTTTATCGCCGATCCCGATTCGCCGCACGCGACGCGAAATCCGCGCACGGGCAAGCAGTATTTCGTGCCGCGTGACGTGGATATTGCGGGCTACGAGCTGAAGCACCTGATCCCGGCCGAGACTTTTGACGGCGAAACGCCGGTCTATTCGCGTCGCGAAGTCTGGGACATCATCGTGAAGCACGCGTGGCAGACGGGCGAGCCGGGCGTCGTCTTCATCGATCGCATCAACGACGCCAATCCGACGCCGCACGTCGGCCGGATCGAGGCGACAAACCCCTGCGGCGAGCAGCCGCTGCTGCCGTACGAGGCGTGCAACCTCGGCAGCGTCAACCTCGGCCTGTTCGTCACGGATCCCTGCACGCGTGACGCGGCCGTGGACTGGGACGCGCTTCGGGAGACCGTGCACGACTCGACGCGATTCCTCGACAACGTCATCGACGCCAACAACTACCCGCTCGACGAGATCGATCGCATCTGCAAGAGCAATCGCAAGATCGGCATCGGCATCATGGGTTTCGCCGACGCCCTGTACAAGCTCGGCGTTAAGTACAACTCGGAAGAGGGCGTCGCCTGGGGCGAGCGCTTCATGAAGTTCGTCAACGACGAGGCGCACAATTATTCCGAGAAGCTCGCCGGCGAGCGCGGCAGCTTCCCCAACTGGTCGAACAGCCTCTGGGACACCAGGTACAATCGACCCATGCGCAACAGCGCAGTCACGACTGTCGCCCCCACGGGCACGATCAGCATCATCGCCGACTGTTCGGGCGGTATTGAACCGATGTTCAGCCTGGCGTTTTTCCGGAACGTCCTGAAGGGTCAGGATGAAGGCAAGGCGCCGATGATCGAGGTCAATGACACGTTCGAGCAGGTCGCGCGCGAACGCGGATTCTGGAGCGAGGGAATGATGGAGCGCATCGCCAGGGACGGCACCCTCGCTCATTTTGATGATATCCCTGAAGACGTGAAGGACGTGTTCGTCTGCGCCCACGACATCGAGCCCGAGTGGCACGTTCGCATGCAGGCCGCGTTCCAGTCGCATTGCGATTCGTCGATCAGCAAGACGATCAACTTCCATCACGACGCCGACCCGGCGGACGTGGACAAGATCTACAAAATGGCCTTCGAACTCGGCTGCAAGGGCGTGACGGTCTACCGTGACGGCTGCCGCTCGAGCCAGCCGATGGCCCTCGCGGATTCCGAGAAGAAACACAGCGGCAATGGCTCGGCCGTCGTCGAGGTCGAGGAGCCGATCAAGGAAGAGCGAAAAGTCACGACGGAGACGAACCTCTTCGGCGAGCGGATCACGAAGGTCGAGCAGCCGCGACCGACGCTGGAGCCGCGAGAACTGCCGCCGATCACGAGCGCCATCCGAGTTCGCCAGCAGACGCCCTTCGGCAACATGCACATCCAGATCACTGTGGATCCGCGAACGGAAGGCGAATGCGAAGTCTTTGCCCAGCTTGGCAAGGGCGGCGACGTGGCGACGAGCGATCTCGAGGCGATCTGCCGACTGATCAGCCTGTGGCTCCGCGCGGGCGGCAGCCTGATCCATGTGACCAAGCAGCTGTCCGGCATCGGTTCGTCGCTTCAGATCCCGACGCGGCACGGTCGAATCGGCTCGCTGGGCGATGGCATCGCCAAGGGGCTGAAACGATATATCAAGGCCAAGGAGCGGCATGGGCTGAAGGCCCTGCTCCTGGGCGAGATCGACCCGTCGGTCATCGAGGCGGACCCGACGCCGTCGTCGAATGGAAATGGAAAACACCACGGCGAGTCCTCCGCCGCGATCGCTGAACCGGCGGATCGGGCGGTCGCTCCGCGGCACTCCTATCGCGTGAAGTGCCCGGAATGCGGCGGCGATCTCGACATGGGTGAAGGCTGCGTAAAGTGCCACGGGTGTGGCTACGCTCAGTGCTAATACGCAGCGCCCCCATTTTCTCTAAAGAAGGAAACCATGATCTAGCCGATAGCGTTCTTTGATGGAGGGATCGGCTTTATAAGATCATTCCAGCGACCAGGAGGTCGAAAAGGCACGGCTTCTTTCCCCTCCGGAAAGCGTCGAGAATCCCCAAGCGGGTCTCGACGCTTTCTTAGTTTTACGCCGCGAGGCGGAGTCCCGGGCTCTGACAGGCGGAATTGCGCCTGACGAAACGCCGGGGCGATCTGAGCAACTTGCATCGAGCATTGATTTCAATCCCGGGAAGCGTTCCAGTAGAATTCCGGGATGCGGGCCGTACGACTGATCCTTCTTACGATTGCGTTGGTGGCGTTGGTAGGGGCGTATGCGCCCGGAAGCCGACAGTTGTATCGAACGGAATGGGGGAGCAATCCCGCCGCCAATCACGTTGCGCTTCGCTTCGATTCCGGCGAGCTTCGATTCATCATCAACCGCGAGTTCATCGAGGAAGACGATGATGGCGTGAAAGTCGATTTCAACGCCCGTCTTTTTCCAGGCGTGCGATATCGTCGCCACAAGGCGGGCATCGAGCCTGTGCTACACTACGACCACGGCGCCTTTGGGACCTCCCTCGAGTATTCGGGCCCGCTGATCTCCTATACCTGCGTCAGCGTCTCCTGCATCTGGATTGCCGTGCTGACGGGAATCTACCCGATCATGTTTGCGCTACGCGAGACCGTGCGACGGCGCCGCCGGCGCGGCGAGATTCTCTGTCGGTTGTGCGGGTACGATCTCCGCGGCAACGCCTCGGGCGTCTGCCCCGAATGCGGCGCCGCAATGGCTGGCAACGAGCCATCGATTGCCGCGCGTCCATCGTCATCCGTCTGACGGTATCACCTTGCCTGGCTGAGATTGTCTCGGCGGCGCCAGCGCGGCGTCCACGATCGGGACAGTGAAGTTCACTTCGGCGCCGGCGCCGGCGCGGGACAGCACCTGCACGCGACCGCCGTGGCGTTCGACGATGCGGACGACAATCGCCATGCCGAGTCCCCGTGAATCCTGATTGTCCGTCGATTCCGCCGGGATCGCATGATTGAAGAGGCGATCGAGCTGCGATTGGGGGATACCGACACCGTTGTCCCTGATCGTGAACTGGTGCATCTGGTTCCGCCGCTGGCAGGACACGACAACTTCGCCGCTGGGTTTGCCCAGATGGAGGATCGCGTTTGAGAGGAGGTTCTCAAATATCTGGCGGAACTGCAGTGGGTCGTACTGGACGACGGGCAGCGCCTCGTCGATCCGGACATCGATCAGGGGCGGCGGCGCGAGCGCCCGAATCACATCGCTGACGATTTCCTGCGCATCGACGGTCTCCCGACGGAGCGACAGATTGTCGGCGCGGGAGTACGCCAGGACTTTGTCAACCAGATTCGCCAGTTCCTCTGTCCGCTCAAGAATGCCGTCGATCTCCGCTTTTGTCGCCTCGCCGACGTTGTCGCCGAACATCCGGGTCAGCAAATGAGAGACGCTCGTCTGTGGCGTCCTGCCCGATTCGTGATTGTCCAGTGCGACATGAGCGAATCGCTGCATGGCGAAATTGCTGGAGCGAAGCGCTTCGGCGCACTGCTCCAGCTCCGCCCCAATGCGATTCCGCTCCGTGATGTCCCTGGCAATCGACATGGCGCCGACGATGCGACCGACACTGTCGTGGACCGGCGAGATCGACAGGTCGACCGCAACCGCGCGGCCGTCCTTGCGGCGGCGCCTGGTTTCGAAATGAACGACATGTTCACCTCGCGATACGCGCCCCAGGATCGACCTGAGTTCACTCGCGCGATCGTCGGCCAGGATGATCTCGATGTGCTTGCCGAGGGCTTCCGCGGCCGAATAGCCATAAATCACTTCGGCGCCGCGATTCCAGCTTGTGATGCGTCCGTTGAGGTCCTTGCCAATGATGGCGTCGTGCGAAGATTCGATCAGCGTGTTGAAACCGCGAGTCTGCTGCTCAACGCGCTGTCGCTCTGTTCTGTCCAGAACGACACACAGCACGGCGTCGTCATTGCGATAGCGGATCGGGTTCAGGCCAATCTCGACGGGGAATTCCGTGCCGTTCCTGCGGACGCCGAACAGGTCGCGCCCCTGAGCCATGTACCGCGGAGATGGCGCCGAGAGGTAGTCTGAACGGAGTCCGACATGTCGTTCGCGGATTTCCGGCGGTACGAGCATCTCGATCGGTTGATTCCGAAGTTCGTCGCGCGCGTAGCCGAACATGGTTTCGAACCGGCGATTCATGACCTGGATCTGACCCGTCCTGTCGACAATCAGCATGCCGGCCGGCGCCGCGTCGAATGCGGCCTGAAACAACGGCTCCGTGAATTCGTCGCGAGGATGATTGTCGTCGCCTGTTCCCGCGATTGTCGTGGGCTGCGCACTCGGGCGGCGCCGCCGACGGTCCATGGCCCGATGTGCGATCCACGCGAGAAGAGTGAGGATGGCGACGGCGCCGGCGATCGCGCGCCCCGGCCCCATGTCGAACCCAAAGACGAGGGGAGCGGGGCCCGGGACAGATGGCGCCGATTCGCCCGTCGCGATCGCGCCAGTCTGCGCCCGCGCGGCCACCTGCGCCGGCGGAAGCGCCAACAGAACGCATATCGTCGCCGCAATTGCAATTGCGCGTGGCGCCGACGTGTCAGTAAAATGTGGAGTTGCGAGGTCCATTCGTGCGATCAATCGCGAGTTGTTTTTTTGTCGTGTGTGTTTACGGCATTCTCATCATTGACTCAGGGTAATGGCGTCGCGCTGCTCAGGGAACGGAAACAGTCGCTGTTACGGCCCGAAGGGCGCTGTGACGTATGTCGCATTCCTCAAGCGTACGCGGTCAGAAACCAATTTGCTCAATGTCCAGTCCCGTGTCGGCGTCGTCGCGCTGTTCGACGCCGTGTTTTCATTGATTTTCCGCCGTTGATCGCGGCCAGGTGATTTCGGGCTGGCGAACACGTCGCGACGAAAGCCCTTCTCAGGATGTGACGACGATTCCACGGCTCCGCCGCGAATGGATTTGTCTTGCATTTAGGCACTCTCCAATATTCACTGTATGGATGCAAGCGGCGATTTTCCAATGGTCTATATAGACAATTGGATTATTGCTGGGTTGCACGCTTTTCCGCATGGAGCGCCGACAGTTGTGGGGCCGTCTTCCTGCGAATCGCGGCGTTTTCCCTGCTTGTATTGCGCGAGAAAAATAAACGCCGGACGCGCCTCGTCTGCGGGAATGGTTGAGCCGGTCGCGTGGATCGAACGCACGACGCGGCCGTCGCCGCAACGGGGGATGCGCCGTGACGCGTGACGTCAGGGTTGGCGGTTGAATGGGCGCGTTCTGCGCCTGGCGCGATCACTGCGAATCGGGAAAGTCGCACAAGTGTCCGCAGTCCGCCGCTTTGAGCCGGGCGATGACTCGCGGGTCGCGCCCCGCGTAGCGAAGTGATTCGATGCAGGAGACGCAGACGGCGTTGATCGCCTGTTCGAGTTCCATGTCGTTGCGCGGCTGGCGGCGGAAGTAGCATTGGTCAGACACGTCGGTGTCGTCGTTCATCAGATCCGGCGCTTCGTGATGCGGAGCGCAACACGCGAGGCAGCATTGAATCGTGTAGAAGTCGCCTTCGGCGTTCTGCGGGGCGCGGTCGTGGGACAATTGATCCATGGGGCCTCCCAATGTGCGGCGCTTCGGCGCGTTGTCGTTGAAACGTGGGCGTCGTCATCGACGCCGTTTCGCGTCGAGGAGGTCGCTCAGTATCCGAGCCGCTTCTTTGCCTCTTTCGGATCGAACTGATCCTTTCGAAACGTGTGCGCCTCTGTGTTGAAGACGTGGGCCTGAAAGTCGAACGTGTCCTTCCCGGAGAACGTGATGTAGAGGTACTTCAGCGTCTCGGCAAAGAAGAACGTCGGCATGTAGTCCTTGGGCTTCTTCGTGCGGACATCGTCGATGGAATGGAATCCGACGTCATCCCTGCAGTATTTCTTCAGATCGGCCCAGTAGGCGCGGATCATCTCCAGGTACTCCGGCTTGCCCGTGATCTGATGCAGGTAGTAGGCGGACTCGATGATCTCCGGGTTCAGGTCGTAATGGCCCCACTCCAGCTCTCCGGTATCGTAGCGGTATTGCGTTGGAAGCATGCCGTACTTCTTCCAGAGCCAGTGCCAGGTCCGCTGGTTTTTCTCCGCCGCCTCGACGTGTCCCGAGATCGCCTGGACCGCCGGGAAGAAGGCGTCGTAGAGTGTGACGGAGCGCTTCTGCACCTCGCCCGAATCCATGTCGACAATTGCGTAGTAGACCTTGTCGCCGCGGGTGTCCGCAAGGTACTGGTCGATCTTCGCGATGCTCTGGTCCCAGGCCGCCTTGATTTCGGGATCCGGAAAGAGCATCCAGCTCTTGTAGAGATACTCGTAATAAGCGTCGACGCCGGCCTGGAGATGGCTCCATCGGCCCGCCCACTCGCCCGTCTGAACATTGATGCGATCCCCGATGAGACCGATCTTTGAGCGTCGATTGTAGATGGCGAGCGTGGCGGTCTTCGCCGCATGGTAGTATTTCGCGTCGGACGTGTAGTAGCTCAGGATTCCAAACTCAAACAAGTACGTGGCGGCCTGTGCGACGTTGACGACTTCACCCGTTCCCTGTCCTCGATTCCCGGCTGTCTTGCCGGTGCGCAGATTGACGGAGTGCGTGGGGATGCCGGTCGGCGTTTTGAAGGCCGGGAGCAGGCGATCGGCGAAGTCGCGGGCCTTGGCGAGAATCGCGGGATTGCCGCTGTAGTGGTACATCGAGAGCAGACCGCCGAGGATGCGGATGTTGACCTCAAACACCTGGACATAGACATCCTTGTCCCAGTCCATGGCCAACGCGTATTGCTCGATCTCTTTGGCTTCCTCGTCGAATCCCATGACGACAAGTGAGCTGTAGGCGTCGAAAGGGGAGATGCCCAGGGAGTGGTCGTACCAGTTGTGGCCGCGTCTGGAGATCGGGAGCAGGACGTCGTAGCCCCAGGCGTAGGTCTTGTAGTCGCGCCAGCAGCGCCGCATTTCGGCCCGGACCTCGGCGGCGAGTTTCGGATCGGTCTCCAGGCGCTTCGAGTCAGGGGACGGCGCGCTCGTCGGTCCGTCGCCGGCGACTTCCTGGCGACTGAAGGTGAGCAGGCAAAGCAGAATGAGAATCGAAATGGAAATTCGTTTCATGGGGCCCCGCATGTGTTGAGGCTCGCGCGCTGTCCGGCGGACACGATCCGCGGAACGCCGCTGACGTATCCGGAGATCGGGAGCTGCGCACTGACTGGAGGAATCCTGGCTGGCGCCGGTCGGCGAATCGCCCGCCTGAAGAACGGAGAGAGAGGGATTCGAACCCCCGGTATCTTTCGATACAGCGGTTTTCAAGACCGCCGCCTTAAACCACTCGGCCATCTCTCCAGGCCGCCGGCGACGTCGCCGCCGGTGGACGAGGTATTATAACGGCGTCGCGACGCGGGCAAGTTCGCGGATATGCGGAAATTGCCCGTCGTCGCGATCGCGGCAGTCATTCGGATCAGAGGCCCTTCTTTTCGAGCCGCGCCTTGGTTTCCGCCAGCCGCTGCTCGAATTCTTCGATACTCAGGAGCTGCACGTGTCCATCCTGGAAGAGGACATTGACGCCTTCGCCGTCTTGGTTCCCGGGGCGTTCATAGGCGAGGACGTTGGCCGGATGGCTGTAGGTCGTCTGGCCCGGAACGAGGACATAGCACGAATCGAGCGGGTCGCCGGGGCCGAAGGTCGTGCTCGGGCAGTAGAACACGCCCGGCGTGAGAATGTTCGAATCGATGAGCGTCTGGAAGTCCGTCGGGAACTTGCCATCGTCCTGCGCGTAGATGTAAAGGCCCTGGCCGATACCGCGGAGGTTCGCCGCGCAGACGGTCCGTTTGGCGGCGCCGCGCGACTCCGACATGGCCGGCACGAGGAAGGCCGTCGCCATCGGCGCCAGCGTCAGGCTCGCCGGCGCCATCGAGTTGACGCCGAAGGGAATCGAACCGTACCCCGAGATCAGCGTTCCGTCGCTGTCGCACTGCGTGAACTGCGTCTGGCCGTGGATGTGCTTTTCGAGCGTTCGCAGGGAGGGCATGGCGGAGATGTCGATGTTCACGCCTTCGCCCTGCGCCATCGCGGCGCCCATCTGGCCGACCATCAGCGCCAGCGGGTAGAGGGCCTGCACGCCTTCCCGCGTGTTCGTGTAGGTGAACGAGGTTCCCAGATCGCCGAGGACGCCACGCGCCTTGTCAAAGTCCTCGTTGGCGAGGATTGACGTGTTGCGCAGGTCGCCTTCATCGAGTCGATCGAGTGTGGACGCGACCATCTGCGGGTAGAGCGCCATGATGATTCGTCCGTCGCGCCTGGCCCACGCCGGGGCGAAGGGCATCGGCTGGCCCGCGACATTGACGAACTGGATCGTGTACCTGCCGTGTTCCTGCGATCTGACGTCCAGCGCGACTTCCCCGGCGATCATCGAGGCGATGCTGCGGATGGTCTGGAGGACGTGCTTTTCGGCCTTGTCCGCGTCGGAGCTCTCGATGATGGCGACGGCGCCCGTAAACCAGATACCGCCGGAGTTCGGCGTATCGTAAATCACGAAGGTGTCGCCGAAGAGTTCCAGGAATTCGACGGGGGGAACGCCAACAACACCCGTCACGACGGACTCGACACCGTCGACCTGCTGGGCGACCTGCGGATCGATCGACTTCGCGTGAGTCAGCAGGGCGCGGAGCGCGTCGGCCAGGTTGACGTTGGCGGCGCTTGCCCAGCGAGCGTTCTTCGGAATCAGCTTCAGATCGTCTTCCGTGATCGCCCTGGCGCCTGGGCTGAGGAGACCGCGACCGCCGCCGGGGGTGTGGAAGTAGAGGGCGTCATAGCAGCCATCTTTGCGATAGTGCGACTCCCACGCGATTCCGCTCAGGTTCTCCAGGCCGAGTGACTGGAGGACGGCGCAGACTTTTTCAACGTTGGCTCGTTCGGGGCCCGCCATGTCGAGGGCCAGCGCCTTGAGCTTCGCGCTGAGGCGATCCATGTTGATGAACATCGCCATCGATCGCGTCTTTTCATCGCCGGCGATGCGCCTGCGGCAGGCCATGAGCGAGTCGTTTTCCGTCAGGCTGGGGCCGCCGGTCTCGATGCGCTGGATGACTTCCGCGCTGCGCTCGCCGTGCACGATGACGAAGTACTCGCCGACGGCGCCGAACATTGGCCGGACCATCTCTTCATTCGGATCGGGGATCGTCAGCGTTTTGCCCGCGAACTCGATCGGCTGCGCCGGGGCGCCCATCATTCGAATCAGCGTGTTGATATCGTCGGCGAGTTTTTCGGCGTCTTTGCCGACGTGGCAGACTAGTGCTGCGTCGATTCGGGGGCCCGCCGGTCCGACTTCAAAGTCGATCACGCCGAGGGCCGCGGGACGGCTCCAGAGGGCGTCGAGAACACGTATCGCGCCGTCGATCATCTCCGATGGGACGCCTTCCCCGCGGGATTCCTTCCGAATCAGTTCGTCGATCGCCCTGAAGACTGTCGCTGTGAATCGTCGGACTTCCGGCTCGGCCATGAGGCGCCCAAAGGACGTGTCTTTGGCCATGACCTCCGAAGCGTCGGCGCCGGCGCTGTAGCCGTAGACCAGCGTGTCTTTCGGAAAGAGACTCGCGAGATCCTTCGGCGCGTCGGCGAATGCGACGACAGACGGGATCAGCGCGAACGCGAGGAACAATCGAGTCAGCATGGCGGCCCTCCTCTATTCGAAAATGGGGACATTGCGCGCGGGTTCCGGCCAATCGGCGCCCGGCGCAGGATCCTCAGGATCGTACTTCCGCCGGGGAAGCCGGGCAATTGTCTCGCGCCGACGCCCGGGTTTTGGAGGCCCGAGCCGAATCCGCTATCCTTCGCGGCATGGACACGATTCAATCCCGGATCAACACGCAGGACGCGACGTTCGCCGAGAACGCGGAGCACATGGCGAGCCTTGTGCGCGACCTGCGGCAGCGTATCGGAATGGTCAAGGAGGGCGGTGGCGCCGCCGCCGTCGAGAAGCACAAGTCGCGGGGCAAGCTCGTCGTGCGCGAACGCATTGAGCGTCTTGTCGATGGCGACAGCCCGTTCCTCGAATTCTCACCGCTCGCCGCGTGGGATCTCTATGGCAACGATGCGCCGGCCTCCGGCGTCGTCACGGGGATCGGTCGCGTTGCGGGTCGCGAATGCCTGATCGTCGCCAACGACGCGACGGTCAAGGGCGGCACGTATTACCCGATGACCGTAAAGAAGCACCTGCGCGCCCAGGAGATCGCACACGAGAATCACCTGCCGTGCATCTATCTCGTCGATTCCGGTGGCGCGTTCCTGCCGCTGCAGGCCGACGTCTTTCCGGATCGTGACCATTTCGGCCGGATCTTCTACAACCAGGCGCGCATGAGCGCCGAGGGGATTCCGCAGATCGCCGTCGTGCTCGGCTCGTGCACCGCCGGGGGCGCCTATGTCCCGGCGATGAGTGATGAGACGGTCATCGTGAAGGAGCAGGGGACGATCTTCCTGGGGGGACCGCCGCTGGTGAAGGCGGCGACGGGTGAGGAAGTGACGGCGGAGGAACTCGGCGGCGCCGACGTCCACTGCAGGACGAGTGGCGTGACGGACCACTACGCCGTGAACGACGAGGACGCGCTGGCGATCACGCGACACATCGTTGAGCACCTGAACCAGGGACCGAAGACGCATTTGAAGATCATTCCGGCGGAAGAGCCCGCCTACGACGCGAAAGAGCTGTACGGCGTCATCAACAAGGACATCCGCAAGCCGTACGACGTGCGCGAAGTGATTGCCCGAATCGTGGACGGTAGCCGCCTGCACGAATTCAAGGCGCTGTACGGCACGACGCTGGTGACGGGCTTCGCGCACATCTGGGGTTATCCCGTCGGTATCGTCGCGAACAACGGCGTGCTCTTCAGCGAGAGCGCCCAGAAGGCGGCGCATTTCATCGAGATGTGCAGTCAGCGCGGAATACCGCTCGTGTTTCTGCAGAACATCACGGGTTTCATGGTCGGCAAGCGCTTCGAGTCCGGCGGCATCGCCAAGGACGGCGCCAAGATGGTCGCCGCCGTGTCGAACGCCTGTGTGCCGAAGTTCACTGTCATCATCGGCGGCAGTTACGGGGCCGGGAACTACGGCATGTGTGGTCGGGCCTATCAGCCGCGGATGCTGTGGATGTGGCCGAACGCGCGGATCAGCGTCATGGGCGGCGAGCAGGCGGCGGGTGTGCTGGCAACAGTGAAGAACGATCAACTGACGCGGAAGGGCGGCCAGCCGATGTCAGCCAAGGAAGAGGCCGAGTTCAAGCGGCCGACGCTGGAGAAGTATGAGCTGGAGGGCAGCGCCTATTACAGCACGGCGCGACTCTGGGACGACGGGGTCATCGATCCGGCGGACACGCGCATGGTGCTGGCGCTGGCGATCTCGGCGAGCCTGAACGCTCCGTTCGAAGAGCGGCGGGCGAGTCTGTTCCGAATGTAGTGATGTGTCGCCTTCCGGCTCAGTTCGTGTCGGCGCGGCCCATGGCTGACTCGATCGTCGATCGCAGCGTGTTGACGTTTACGTCCCCTTTTTCGAGGAAATCCAGGCATTTCAGGCTGCGAAGGCGGTTCGCGCTGACTTCCTCCATGTGGCCCGTGTAGAGCACCGCCGGTCCGTTGTAGCCCTGATCCCGCAGGGCCGCCAGCATTTCCGAGCCCGTCCACAGGCTGAGGCGATTGTCGACGAAGATCAGGTCAAAGGCGTTGTCGGTCACGACGTCCAGCGCCTCCTGTTCCCGCGTGCAGTGCCTGAATTCGATCAGATGGGAGATCTTCTGAAGGTAGATGCGGAGCAGTTCGCCATCGACGTCGTCATCGTCGATCAGGAGAATCTTCAGCGATGTGTCCGGGATCCAGGTCATCATGTCGTTCAGCCTCGTCACATCCGCAATGGCCCAACGTCGGCCCGCCGACGGCGACTATGACCGTCGAGATTTCAATACGTCGCGCCCCCGTTGTGCCTGGGTCAGTGGATTGGATCAGCAATGGGGCCCAACACGACCGGCGACGACGCCGTGTGTTTGTGGTGGATTGTAGGCGCCGGCGCCCACGCAACGCAATCGGTCAGGCGTTTGTTACATTTTTCCACAGGATCCGGGCGTCACGTCACGCCTTCTCCGGCGCTGCGGGCTGAGGTCGGCGCTGCGCCGACCGGATTCCCGCATCGCGGGACCGGCGACTTACGTGTTGGATCCCGTTAAGCTACGTCGCCATGAGTCAGTTGATCGACAGGACGGACGCCGCGTTGGATCGAATCGGCCGCATCGATCCGCAACTGCGGGCGATGGCTTCAGTCTGGGACGCCGCCGCCAGAGCGCGGGCGACTTCGCTGGAGGGTGTTGGGACGAATGGCTCGCCATTGTGGGGTGTCCCCGTCGCCATCAAGGACAATATCTGCACGCTCGAGGGTGTGACGACGTGCGCCTCGGGGATTCTGCGGAACTTTGCGTCGCCCTATGCCGCCGACGTTGTCGAACGACTGAATTCCGCTGGCGCGATTATCGTCGGCAAAACGAATCTTGATGAGTTCGCCATGGGCAGCACCACGGAGAACTCCGGGCTCTGGCCAACGCGCAACCCGTGGAATCCTGATTGCGTGCCGGGGGGCTCCTCCGGCGGATCGGCCGCGGCCGTGGCATCGCGCATGGTCACACACGCGTTGGGCAGTGATACCGGCGGCTCGATTCGGCAGCCGGCGAGCTTCTGCGGTATCTGCGGCCTGAAGCCGACCTACGGTCGCGTGTCGCGCTACGGGCTCGTGGCGTTTGCGAGCAGCCTGGATCAGATTGGTCCGATGGCGACGGACGCGCGGGGGCTGGCGGAACTGCTCGGCGTGATCGCCGGCCATGATCGGCGCGACTCGACCTGCGTGAATGAACCCACGCCGGATTATGTCGGGATGCTGAGCGACTCGTTCGGTGGACCGAAGATCGGCGTTGCGGCGGAGTACCTCGGCGAAGGTGTGCACCCGGAGACGCGCGCGGCCGTTGAAGCGGCGATCGAGACGCTCCGAACGCTCGGGGCCGACATCCAGGAAGTGCGTCTGCCGCACACGCCCTATGTGATCGCGTGTTATTACATCATCTGTACGGCGGAGGCGTCGAGTAACCTGGCGCGGTTCGACGGCGTGCGCTATGGTCATCGCACGGAATCCCCGAAGGATTACTTCGACGTGTACTCGAAGAGCCGGGCCGAGGGGTTCGGCGCCGAAGTGAAACGCCGCATCATGCTGGGCACGTTCGCGTTGTCGAGCGGCTATTACGATCAGTATTACAACAAGGCCCTGCGCGTCCGCACGCTCATCAAGCGGGACTTCGATCAGGCGTTCGAAAAGTGTGACGCAATCCTGTCACCCACGACGCCGACGCCGGCGTTCCGCTTCGGCGAGAAATCGGACAACCCGCTCGAGATGTACCTCACGGATATCTATAACTGTGCGGCGAATCTGGCGGGCATTCCGGCGCTGAGCATTCCGTGCGGCCACACGTCGGACGGTCTGCCGATCGGGCTGCAGCTCATGGGCCGACATTTCGACGAGGGGCGGCTGCTTCAGATTGCGCATCACTTCCAGGGCGCGACCGACTTTCATGAGAAGCGGCCGGCGATTTGCGGATAGGGAAAGCTGAAAGCCGAAACGCTGAAAGCTGAAAAGTCTGTAGGGTCCGCTGCGCGGACCGATTCGGCCGGGTGGCACGCTTGCCCTCAAAGGCAAGCATGTGGAAGTCGCGTAGGCGCGTGTTATGAACAGCACTGCTTGAGAGCAGTGGCACAGGCCTGTCGACGTTGTGTCGGTGTGTTACGAAAGCGCTCCGAGGCGCCGCAGTCATGCGGCGGTTGATGGCGTCACGACCCGGTCATGACTGACCGGGCTCGGAAAGTGGGTGGCATGCCTGCCCTCAAAGGCAGGGTGGCATGCTTGCCCCCAAAGGCAAGCATGTGGAAGTCGCGTTGGCGTGTGTTGTGAACAGCACTGCTTGAGAGCAGTGGCACAGGCAACTCGGAGGGGTCGCCCATCGGACCCTACTGCCGCGTGTTGTAGATCATCAGCAATGTGGCCCCGTGGGGCTGGACGATTGTCTTGTATTCCGTTTCGAACTGCCCGGCGTTTTCGCGTCGCCAGAGATCGCGGACGTTCTGCGGTCCACTCCGCTTCAGCAGTTTCCAATCGACGTGAATCTCGTGCGCCTTGCGGCCGCGGTTGAACAGACCGACGGCCGTCGAGCCGTCGGCGAGCGGGCGCGCCCAGATTTCCAGTCGGTCTTCCACCCAGATTCGCGACGCCTGCCGACCGAGCGGGTCCTGATTCACGCCGACCACTTCCGGGTTTGCGAGAAGCGCGTGCGTGAAGTCGTCGAGCTGTGTCATGTCGCAGCCGATGAGCAGCGGCGACGCCAGCAGCGACCAGAGCGTGATGTGCGTGACCTGTTCGTGTTTCGAAAGGCGCGTCGGATGCAGCGTGGGTCCCCAGCCGACCTGTCCGACGACCAGCATGTCGGGATCGTTCCAGTGGCCTGGTCCGGCGTGCTGTTCGAGGCCCGCCTGTCCGAATCCGATCGAGGCCAGGCTCTGCCACGTATCGGTGATGTCGCCGGTCGTTCGCCAGAGATTGCCGCCGACATCGGCGCCCCATTCGCTCACATTGCCCATGCCATACTGGCAAAGCGAATAGACAATATCGCGATCGACGCAGTCGAGCGCTTCCTGCATGATCTCGTAGGGCTTGCGCAGTTCGGCGAGGCTTCCATCCTTCGCGATTTCGCCATAGCTGCACCAGTCGTACTTGAGATAGTCGATGCCCCAGGCGGCGTACGACTGGGCGTCGAGCAGTTCGTGCTGGTAGCTGGCTTCGTATCCGGCGCAGGTCTTCGGACCGGGGCCCGAGTAGATGCCGAGCTTGAGGCCTTTGCTGTGGACGTAGTCGGCGAGAGCCTTCATGTCGGGGAATTTCTCATTGGTCAGGATGCGCCCGAGGCGATCGCGATCCGCCTCCCAGCCGTCGTCGATGTTGATGTACTGATAGCCGCAGTCGGCGAGACCGGACCTGACCATCCAGTCGGCGGCGGCGCGGACCCTGGCGTCGTCGATGCTCGTTCCCCAGACGTTCCAGGAGTTCCAGCCCATCGGCGGGGTGAGCGCCAGCTTGTGTTTGCCGCCGACGATCGTCAGCGTGGATTCGAATTCGCCGTGCGCGTTTTTCGCCGTGATACGAACCTTCGTTTCGCCATCCTTCCGCAAGGAACCCGAAAGGATGCCCGTGGTCCTGTCCAGCGTGACGCCGTCGGGCAGATTTTCCGCCGAGAATGTGATGGGTCGTTCGCCGGTCGTCGGGATGCGGAAGAGGAAGGCTCGGCCGGGCGTCGCGCCCGTGATGCAGGGCGGATTGATGCAGGGTTTCTCGCCGGCGCTCATGGCGATGATGGGATCGGGCGCCGTTGGCGCGCTGACGGTCTCCGGGCGGCGTTTCGCTCCCGGCGCCAGTTCGATGACAGCGTTGGCCCAGTCGGCGTGATCGCAGTCGATGCCGTTGTCCGCGTCCTCGACGATGAGCGAGAGTGTCTTTGCGCCTGTGAGGTCAATCGAGAGCGCTTTCGCCGCGTCGCCTTTCTTCATGACGGGTGATCGCCATGCGTCTTTGTCATCGACGATCACGACGAAGACGATGGCGCCATCGCACTGCACTTCGTCGTCCAGTCCGACATAGGCCGTGAAGCGCTTCGCGTCGCCGAACAGCTCGATGTTCATCTCGCTGTAGGCGTGCGTGCCGAGACCGTGATCGTAGGTCTTGCCGGCGATCGCGAGCGGCGCCCCGTCGATGGACTTCGCTGCGCCGGGCCGGCCCCAGTCCTGCTGGATCAGGTCGAGGTTGAGGGATTCGAGGCGAATGACGTTCGTTGACGCGCGTGTATCCTGCGGCGTCGGCTCGTCGGCGATGACGGCGCAGACAATAATGAGCGTTGAGAACGCGCAGACGAGCGGAATACGATGATGGATGGTGGGGGGGCGCATACGCTTCACTCCTCATGGTGAATTGAAATGTCAAGTCAGATCATACCGATTCGATGAGGAAAACACGATTGCGCGCGGCGCCACAGAGCCTGCGCCGAAGGCCCTCCAATTGGGGTGGCATGCTTGCCCCCAAAGGCAAGCATGTAGAAGTCGCGTGTGGCTCAATTGCCGCGATGTGATTCCGAATTCGCCGCCTGTTGTCGACAAAGCAGTCCGGCGTTCACGTCCGCCGCCCCATGCTCCCCTTGGAGGGGGAGCATGCCACCCGTCAGCGTTCAAGTTCGGCGAGAAGTCGCACAGCCCGTTGGAGATGTACCTGACGGCCATCTACAACTGCGCCGCGAACCTCGCGGGCATTCCGGCGCTGAGCATTCCGTGTGGCCACACGACCGACGGTTTGCCGATTGGTTTGCAGCTGATGGGCAAGCACTTCGATGAAGGGCGGCTGCTTCAGATCGCGCATCACTTTCAGGGGGCGACGGATTTCCATGAGAAGCGGCCGGGCATTTGCGCGTAGGAAAGCTGAAAGCCGAAATGCTGAAAGCTGAAATGATCCCGATCGAGCCGGTCAACGCCGGAATGGCGCATCCGTTCCGAACCGCGACTGTCGGGGAGTCGAGCGCGCGTCGCTGGGCGTGACGCGCGCATCTTGTTCTGCAGGTTGAGCCGGCCATGGGATCACCTGAATAGGTGGTTTGCGAATAGAGGGGCCCGGGAGTTGCGCCTGTTCGATTTCAGCATGCCGACGTTGGGTCTCGGCGTGACGCCCGGCATTCCAACTCCGCTGGCCTGTTCCCTTACGC
>Ga0116151_10001610_pt1 | contig 21204 bp, 15 predicted proteins | sample AD_UKC117_MetaG_FD_89893 | JGI IMG/M metagenome (GOLD analysis project Ga0116151, IMG submission 89893) | Active sludge microbial communities of municipal wastewater-treating anaerobic digesters from Hong Kong - AD_UKC117_MetaG | ecosystem: Engineered > Bioreactor > Anaerobic > Digestate... | reverse complement strand
TGCAGCAGGCCGCGCAGCTCAATGTCATCGACAAAGGCGGGATTGCCTTTGGCCAGTTTGACGGCGTCGACTTTGGTTTCCGGTTTGCCGACAACGGCCGTTTCCGGCACGCCAGAGGTGAGTTTAATATCTACCTGTGGTTTGGTGAGGGTTTCGGATTTCAGATTTCGGATTTCGGAGCCGCCGCCGGAGAAGTCGGGGGTGTCGTCGGCGGCGCTGTCCGCGTCGTCGGCTGGGGGCATGTCGGCGAAGTAGGTGGCGTCGACGATTTGCGGCCCTTCGTAGGGCGGCACGTCTTCGCCGCGCAGGTAGGCCGCCGCGCGCAGGATGGCCTCCACCGGCTTCACGTAGCCGGTCTCCCGGCACAGGATGCCGCTAAGCGCTTCGCGGGCGTCGGCTTCGCTGGGGTGAGGGTTTTCGGCCAGCAGCGCCTTCGTCGCCAGAATCATGGCCGGGGTGGAGTAGCCGGACTGAATAGCGCCGGTCTCCATGAAGGCTTTTTGGATGGGGTGCAAATCGCCCACGGCCGTAGTCAGTCCTTCCACGGTTTCGATCTGGTGGCCAACGGCCTGGCCGACGAGCAGGACGTCGCTGTTGACGAGACGGCCGTCTAGCAGCACGGCGGCCGCGCCGGTTTGCCCATCGTGGCTGCCGAAGCGCACGGAAAAGTAGCCGGCCTGCCGCAAAGCGTGCATCAGGGTATCGGTGGATTGGGCGTTGAGCGTGTGCTCTAAGCCATTGATGGTGAGTGAAATGTCCATGAGGCTCTCCTTATAGAAGGTGGAAATAGTCGGTTGGCCTAATTGCCTAATGGTATCTCATTTTAAACGGGGAGGGCAATATGAGCCGGACGGTTATTGGGTATCGGACCTGGTTTGTACGGCCGTTTCCAGTTCCGCCAACCGCTTCTCCAGCCGCTCGTTGGTCTGCAGATAGCTTTCTTGCAGCTTCTGGATCTCCAGCAGCAGCTGCGCCGCATCCGGTTGGTCGTCCGCTGCGTCGTCCGCGCCGACGAAGGCGTTGGCCAGGAAACCGGTAATGACGCCGAACAAGCCCACCCCCACGATAATGAAAAACGCGCCGACAACTCGCCCGGATGTGGTGACTGGAAAGCGGTCGCCATAGCCGACAGTGGACATGGTGACGACGGCCCACCAGACGGCATCTTGGGCGGTCTTGATGTTGGCTTCCGGTGATAATAATTCGGCGCGAAGAACGGCCATCGAACCAAATTCCAACATGAGCAGCACGAGCAGGGTGACGAAGTATAAGGTGCTGCCGGCGCGGTCGCCGATAAATTCCTTGATCATGTTGGCCAGGCCGTATTTGCGCATCAGCCGTAAGGCGCGGATGATGCGCGCCAGGCGCAAGATGCGGACACGGGGAAAGGGCAAACTGCCCAACAGGTCGAGCCAGCCTAGCTGGTTGATGAAATAGCGTCTTTTATTCCGGGCGCTGATCAGGCGGTACAGAAAATCGCCAATAAAAATGGCCGATAAGATGATGTCCGCGATAAAAGCAATTTGGGCTATTAAGTCTTCTTGAGCGAATATGGCGATGCCTAAATTGACGATGGACAGGATGGAAAGGGCCAGGATAAATAACTCGTAGTTCGTGCTTTTGAGTTCCTGATCGTCTGGACGCTGATCGCCTTGAACCGAAATTTGTTGGGTGGTCATATGGGCCTCCTGGATTGGTGACGGATAGGGGTGTGGTTTGTGCGGGAATTATATCGGGATGGGCGTATCGGGGGAAGGAGCTACGGCCGTAATACGGAACCAAGGACGAAACTGCCGGTGCTTCCAGCAGCGCCGGCGAGACCTTGCTCCCTGGCGTTATCACGCCGTTTGATTTCCTGGTGGTAAATTTAGCGGGGCAAGAGTTAGAAATTTTATAGGCGAGATACAGTAAATCGCAAAAAGTTTTTGGCATTAGACCCAAAGGGTTTTGCACTAATTGAGTCGAGTATCCTGGGTTTCAAACCCTTCGGGTCTTCGGAAAACTTTCTTCTGATCACTACCCAATCGGTATAGGATCACTGAGCGGGAATGTCTATGGATTCAAGACAACATATACGACAAATACGGCCACAGATACCACCGTGTACAACATCAGCACGTTGTTCACGTAGCGTTTCTCGTCCGGCAAATCCTGGCGCATAAACAGGGGGATGATAAACGGCGGCGGGAGGATGAGCAGGGTGAAGACGGCCGTTTCAAACCCCTGCCCCAACCCAAGCAGCCCCCGAATCAACACGGCATTCAGCAGCAGCGCTGTCGGAATCAGCAGGCCCAGGCGCACCGCCACCACCTGCGCCGCCTCGCCCAACCTGGAGCGATCCAACTGGATGCCATAACCCACAATCAACAAAATCAGCGGCGCTGTCACATTGCCCAAAAAGCCCATGGCCGCCAGCACCCCGCCCGTTACCGGCCACACCGGCAGCGCCTCTTTCAGCCCCAACAAATTCAGTCCTATGCCCGCCAGAATCGCCAGGATGACCGGCGCAGATAGGAAGGCGCGGATGAGGTCAGACGGCCGTTGCCGCCCATCACGCGCCCGCAGCAGCAGCGGCAAAAACACAAACCAGATAAACAACTCATGCCCCACGCCAATCACGGCAAAAGAGCCCAGATTCTCCAGCCCATAGGCGCTGCCATACAGGCTAATGCCCAACATGCCATACTCAAACCCGGTCATCAGAAACGGAAAATAAGGATGCTCCGGGGCCAGGCGCGCGCCCAACGGCCGTGCCAACGCATACAAGGCCACACACAGCAGAAACACCGTCACAAAAACCGCTACGTAAGACAGCTTCAGCTCCACCTGCAAAAACGAGAGAAACAGCACCGAAGGCAGCGCCAGGTTCACCACGATCTTCCGCAGCCCTTCCACCAACGCCTCATCAAAAAAGGCCGACCGCCGCATCCAATACCCCAAAAAAAGCAGCAGCAAAATCGGCAGCACCCGATTCACAATTTCAACCGTCTGTTCGTCCATGTTCTCCACCTTGTCATTGTGTTTGGGAGGCGCGCGCAGTGTATCGGCAAGGCTCCCACCGCGCCGCATTATCGACAAAATGGGTTGTTTCGGCAAAAAAGGGGGGATTGGAGACTGGAGATTGGAGATTGGGGGAATCTCAATCTCCAATCTCCAGTCTCTAGTCTCTATTCCTTCTCGAAGGCAGCACAAACACCTCAATCAATTGAAAATCCGGCGTCGTGGCAATGTCGATGGCCCGCCCCAGGATGTGTTCGGCCTGGAACCAGCGCGTCCACAAACCGGCTTTTTCCAGGTGGCCGGGCGTGTCGCCCGTCGCCAGGAAATCGCCGCTGTCCACCGGGCCGCGCACCCGGCACAAGGTTGGGCCGCGCAAAACCACCATGTACTCGTCGGCGGCCAGATCATCCGGGCGGGGGGCCACCACGCCAATGGGCGCCGCCTGCGGTCCGGCGCGGATGATGTAGCCATCCTCTGTGGGTGAATTGGCGACCACTTCGCCCACGTCCAGCTCCAGCTCACTGCGATACGGGCGGGCGATACGGCCGTCTGACCTCCCCGCCAGTTGATTCACCATCTCCCGCAGTTCAGTCACTTCCCGCTTCAGGAGGGTGATTTCATCCTCCTGCTCTTCGTCCTCGATGTCGGTTTCGGTGTGCAGCGCCGCCAGCGCCGCTTTCGTCGCTTGCAAATCTGCGTCCAATCGGCTCAGCCAGGCAAATATGTCGGTCAACGTCTGGAAAGGGCGGCGGCAGTCGGTAAGCTGCCATTCTTCATCATGGCGGCACAGCAAAGCCAGCGGCGCCAGCCAGCGGGTCGGGCCGCTCTGCGCCACCGTCACCTGGCTGCCCGGCTTATCTTCGCTGCGCATGACAAACTGCCAGTAGTCGCCGCTCCGGTAGCTTGCTCCCTCGGGAAAAAGCACCATGATGCCCCGTTCCAAAGGCACGGCCTTGCCGGGCGGCAGTGGTAAAACGGCCGTTTCCCCCTCTCCCGGCCGCTGATCCCAACGGCGCAGCCACGGCCGTTGCCCCGGCTGCCGCAGCGTGTCCAGGTCGGCCGGGTCCGCGTCGGCGGCCAGTTCCAGGCGCAGTTTTTGCGTCGCCTCATCCTCGCCCGCTTCCAGATAGGCGTCGATGCGGGCCATCAGGCCGGGACGACCGTCCAATTCCCAGTCCGCACAGCCCAACTCCACCCGGTCGTCCTCCGCCAACTGCGCTTGCAGCCCCGGCCGCATGACCAGCGCCACGTCCACCATCTGTCCCTCCGCAGCCAGCGCTTCCGGCTGCAAGGCAAAGGCGACAGCCCCATTTTCCCGCGACCATTTCCAGGTGGCCGGGGCGTCGCTCTCAGCCGCTCTGTGGATTTCCAGCCGGTACAGTTCGTTTTCCAGGTTGTAACCCTTCGTCACCGTCAGCGCGGGCTGTGGCCGGTTCAGCAGCGCCTGCCACTCCGGCCAATCGGCGGCTTCTGGCGGCGAATCGGGCGCAGCGGCCAGCGGCAGCGCCCGCACCTGCCAGACGATGCGCGTGCGGGTGGTGGTGTCCGCGCCGCCCAGCGCCGGTTCGAGCAGGTCCGGGTCCTCAACGGCCGTTACCCCCTGCTCCCACGCCGCCAGATACAGCAGCGCCTGGTCGGTTTCGGCCAGCGCCGCCGCCAGATGCCCGGCCGCGCCGGGGAAATGGGGCTGCGCCGCCAGGGGGATGGTTTCGTCGCCGTCCAGGGCGCACAGCACCCCGGCCACAACATAGCTGCCGGGCTGGAGATAGAGCGACGGCCGTTCCGCCGCCGCATCCGCCAGGGTGAGCAAAAATCCATCTCCCAGGCCGCCATGGTCGCCGATGGTGTGGCGCAGGAAACGGCCGTGCTGGGCGTTCAGAATGTCGGCCTGCTCGTTCCAGTCCGCATCCAGCAGCGGCCGCCCCTGCTGCATGCGCACGCTGCGATACCCTTTTTTAGGTTTGTACGTATTGCGCGAAAAATCCCCTTTCATGAAATACCTCGATTGGCTTGTCTGACTGCGCTTTAATTGTTCAGGGTCTTTGGGATTTCGTGGGGTGGCCTGATTCGTGATGCGTGATGTGTGAAACCTCTTTGGTCACGCAACACGCATCACGCTTCATTGAGCGTCAACCCCTGAATTCCTAAAGAGCCAAAAATCCGCGTTCATCCGTGTCCCATCCCTTTCTTACGTCTCATAAAAAACGCCCACCGCCTGCCCCAGCGGCACATAATCCGGCAAAATATGCGCCAGGTTCATGCGCCGCTGAAAGTTGTGCAGGTTGTTAAACGCGCCCATCTCCGCCCCGTTGCTGGCCCCTTCCCGAATTGTCTGCGGGGTGGCCGCGCTCAGGCGGGCAAATTCCGGATGGGCGGCGCGGCGCGAAACGAAAAACGGCCGTTCCTCCCGCCCCACCACGCAAAATTCCGCCGCTTGATCGGCCGTCTCGCCCACATAGCTGTAACACAGCGCCCCTTCGTCCACGCTGACGGCCGTCAGCGTCCCGGTAACGATGGCATCGCGCAGCGCCGCCAGCCGCCCGGCGGCCACGTCGCCCAACACCGTCACCCGCGCCAGGTCCGTTTCCCGGTTGGCGTCGATACGGCCGTCGACGATGCTGTCTCGGAGGGTGAGACGGCCGTTTTCCGCCGCCAGCGCCACGCCGCCCACCAGGGCATCACGTGCCGTCACGTTCACCGTCACGCCGGGCGCTTGCAAATCCAGCCCGCCCGGCAGCGTGCAGCGGGTGATCTCCAGGTCCAGCTTGCCCCCGGCAAACGCCGCCCCGCGCAGGGCGCCGTCCAGCAGCAGCCCGTTCAGCGCCAACCGGCGATCATAAATCACTTCTGGTGGTCGGCTTTCCAGTCCCAGGCGCGGCCGTGGTCCAATCTGGCACGATTCGGCCCGGATCACCGGCCGCAAGCCGTTGGCGGCCTCGATGGTGAGCCGGCTGCCGCTGGGCAGGTTCACCACCAGCGCCTCTTCCCGGTAAATGGCGCTGTCCAAAAAGCGAATCACCGCACAGGGATGGTCCACCTGGTATTGGCAATACGCATCCCAGGCGGCCAGCGCCTCGCCCAGCGAACGGACCAGCACCCGGCGCAGGTCGCCCGCGTCGGGGGCGAAGGGGGTGGTTTCGGCGCTGTCGTGGCGTATTTCAATCAGCAGGGCGTCCGGCGGGATTTCCGGCTGCAGGACACGGCCGTATGGCCCGCAGCCCAACCTGCTGCTAAAGCCTACGGCGTACGTCACCATCACGTCATCGTGCGGCGCATAATCGGCCAGCATGATCTCGCCGCGCCGCACGTCGATGACCGCTTCTTTATCCTCCGCTTGCAGCACCGGCAGCCAGACGGCCGTGCCCAGCCTCAAATCGCCGCTGATCACGGCCGTGGCCGGCAGGAGACGGCCGTTCACCCACACGGCCACGCTCTTTTCCGGCCCGTACAGGCGCGGCTCCGGTCGCTCCAGGTCGGCGGCTAGCATGGCCCGCGTCAGCGGCAGCGGAAAATGCTCCGGCCGCAGCGGCTGGTCGATGTCCTCCGGCGTCACCGGATCGACAAACAGGGGCACAGCCCGGCCCAGCGGATCAAATGTAAAATGGCGCGTATTGTCGCCGTGCCGCACACGCGGCGAGACGCCCGCCTGCGCATACCGGATGGGATAACTGGGCAGCCGCCACAAAAACAGGGCGATGGCGTCCGGGTGGGGGCGGCCGGATTGGGAACGGCCGTGTTCCCCGGCCGCAATGCGCCGTACATTCGTCGTGCGCGTCGTCGTCTCAAATGGCGAGCCAAGATTGGCCACGTCCCCGGCGCGGCGCAGGTCCAGCGCGCCGGAAGCGTGCTGCGCCAGCCGCACGTCAGGTGTGCGCGCCGCCAGCCGCCCCGATTCCACGGCATAGGCGTGCCAGCCGGTCACGTCGTGGATGACGTGGGTTAGCACGGCGGCCAGCCCCTTGCGCCGCTGGTAGGCTGACTGATTGGCCACCCGCCGCCGCTGACCGGGCAGCAGCACGCCGTCTACCAAATCCTCAATGCCCACCAGGTCGGCCAGATAAGGCACGACCCATTCGTCGCAGGTTTCGATGAACCAGTTGTCATACGCGGCCGCCACATCGCTTTCCAGGCGGTCCAGTTCTGTTTCCATCACCGCCAGCAGGGCGCGCAGCGGCTGGCCGTTTTCGGCGTCGCGCCGCCGGTAGTGGGCGGGCAGCAAGTTGTACAGGCGCTCGTTCATCGGCGTATCTCCAGGTCGATGGCCGGACTTAGCTGCAGCAGTTGGTACCAGCGCACCGCTTTATCGGTTGACTGTTGTCCTGCCTGCAAATTGGTCACGGTAACGGCCGTTACCCCTCTCACCCCCTGCGCCACAGCAAAAATCTCCGCTTCCGTCAGCGGTTGGCCCAGTTCGCGCGCCGCAAAACCAAACGTTTGCAGCAAGCGTTCAATCACGGCCTCTTTTAGTGCTTGCTGCGCCGTCTCGTCGGCCAGCAGGCGCGGCTCCACAAACAGGTCCAGCGCCAGGGCTACCGGGATCAGCTCAAACGGCCGTATCGTCACCCGCGGCGTTTGGGCTACGCGCACGGCCGTTATCGCCTCCGCCAGCCGCCCCAGCAGCGGATCATCCGGCGGCAGCGGCTGCCCATCCCGTGGGGCGACGGCCAAATCCAGCCGCCGGCCGCCGGGGTGCAGGTAGACGGCCGTTTTGCCCACGCCCGGAAAACCGGCGGCAAAATCCGCAAAATCGCGCAGGGCCACGATGCGCCCCAGGGCGCGCAGCCGCTGCGGGGCGCGCCGCCGGCCATCGCCGGCCGGTTCGGCGGGCTGGCCGCCCTGCGCCGCCAAGGGATTGTTGACCGATTGCAGGCGCGGCGCGCGCGCCGGCAGCAGCGTCAGGCTGCCGGGCGGCAAATTGCCCGCCGGCCCGCCGCCGGCCCGGTAATCGGCCGTCAGGCGTTCGCGGCTGGTGGGCAGGCGCGCCCCCTGCCGCCCATCGCCAAAAATGAGGACGGCCCGGCCGTTTTCGTCGCGGCGCACCATGTAAACACGGCCGTCGGGCGGCTGGTCTAGCAGCGTGGCTGTTTTCTGCCAGGGGATGCCGCTTACCTGCACGCTCAGGCTGCTGACGTAATCGCCGGCCGGGCCGGGCAAATAGGCCAGCGGGCGGCGCAGGCTGAAACGCTGGTTGGCAATGGCGCCGTCGCTTTCGCCGAGCACTTCGCCGCGCACGGTCTCGCCGTGGCTGGCGGCCACCACGTTGCCGTAGATGGTCACGCTGTCGCGCCTGTAAGCGTGGCGCAGCGGCGCATCCAGCACGAGCCGGGTCTGCATTTCGCCCGGTTCGGCCCGCTGCACGGTCGCCAATTCGCTGACGCGCCCGCCGCGCACGGCCGTACCCGCCACGGCCAGCATCCGCCCCGCCAGCCCGGAAAAACGGCCGTCCAACCAAATCTCCCCACCGGCCACCGGCTGCGGCAAGAACTGGTCATCGGCCAGGGTCAGGCGTTCGGGCTGGCAGTAGAGGCGGGCGGCGGCGCGGTCGAAATTGGGCAAAACGCCCGCTTCCGCCACCGCCAGCCGCACCAGCGGCACGCGGTTGTGCGCGTCCTGGCTTGTTTGCACCTGGGCATCGGTGATGGTCAGCAGGGCGGCGCTTTCCGCATCCACGGCCACGGCGTAGGGGCCGGGATTGCCGGTTAGCTGGCGCAGGTCCAGGTCTACCTGCCCGGCGCGCAGTTGGGCCAGCGCCCAGCGCGCTTCGGCGGCGGCGTCCACGGCCGTGGACGCCGCCAGCAGCGTCCCGGCGGCGTTCACCAGGGCGCTGACGTGGCTCAGGCTGATGTGGGGTTCGCGCCGCCAGGCGTCGTCGTAGCGCACAAAGACTGCGCCGGTCTGGGTTCCGGCCACCAGACGGCCGTCGCCGTCCAGGGCCAGCGCTGTCACCACCCGCGCCGGTTCGGCTGCCGATTGCTCGATGGGTTGCCAGAAGGGCACGGCCGTCAGCGGTTCCGGCTCCTCGCCCAGCGCCAGCCGCCGCAGCCAGCGCCAGAGGCGCGTGCGCCAGCCGGGCAGCGCTTCCAGGGTAAACAAACCCTGATTGGTCCCGGCGTAGACGAGACGGCCGTGTGCCAGTAAAGCCAAAATCTGCGGCTCCTCTGCCTGAGGCCGGCTTTGTGGGAAGGTTTTATGCACCAGATCGGGTACCTTCACCAGGGCGGCAAAGAGGAAGTTGGCGGCGAGGAAGGCGACCAGCAGCACGGACACGGGGTTGATGGCTTGCGGTCCGGCAGCCTGCAAATCGGCCTTAGCGCCGAGTTGGGCCAGGATTTGCTGAATAACGGCCGTGGTTTGCGCCGACAACTGCCACCAGGACTGCGTGCCGTACAGCAGCAAGGCCAGCCCGGCGGCCACCCATTTGAGCCGAGTTGGCTGGAGCCAGTTCAAAAAGACCAGCAGCGTCAGGAAAATGAGCAGGCCGGTCAGCCGGGCGAAATAAGGCTGGAACTGGGTCACCACTTCCGGCGCGGCGTTGGGGAAGAGGACGGCCAATCCGGCCGGGAGCAGCAGCACAAAGGCCAGAAAGGCGGTAAGTATTTTGCCGGAAGGAGCGTTAAACAGCGGCTCGACCGGGAAAACGCCGCCGGTGGTTCCGGCCAGGATTCGTTTACCGTTGGCTACGGCCGTTAACGCCTGAACGGTGAGTTTGGCCGTGCCTTTGTCGCGGTTGACGGCGGGGAAACGGCCGTTCAGCGATCGCCAACTGTCCAGCCGTGCATCATAGCCAAAAACGCCGTCGTCGCTGCCCGCCAGCAGGGCGGCCTGCGCGTCGTCGGTGGGCAGCAGGGCGCGGATGACGGTTTTGGGCAGTTTCTGGCGCACCGGGTCCACAAAGCGCCGCCAGCCTTTGGGCGGCTCCACCTCGCCGGGGCCGCTGAGCGGCGTCCAGCCATCCCCGCCATCCTGGGAGAGGTAAACGGAGCCGTCGTCGGTTCCGGCGGCCAGCGCGCCGCTGGGGCTGGCCGCCAGGGCCAGAATTTCTTTGGGCGGCAGGCCGGTCAGCGGCTGCCAGCTGTCGCCCCAATCGCGCGAGTGATAGACGGTCTGCCCGCTGGCGACGTAGACGCGGCCGCGCCAGTTGGCGGCGGCGGCGCGCACCGGCTTGTTGGGCAGGCCGATGTTGGCCGGATACCAGCCGCCGTCGCTGTCGCGGAAGACAGTCCCGGCGCTGTAGGGGAAGAGGGCGGTCTGGCAGCGCAGAGCGTAAAAGGTGGGCGACGGGATGCCGTCCGGCGGGACGTGGCCGATGGGGGTGTGCAGGGAAACGGCCGTTATCCCTGCCGCCGCCTGGGGCTGCACTTCTTCCACCAGCGTCATCTCCCAGGCCGCCGGGTCCGGCCCAACGACGAGCAGCGCATCGCCCGCTTTCAGGCCGGTTTGCAGACCGGCCAGACGCAGGCGGCGCGGTTGGTCCGCCGGGGGCCAGGGCTGGCCGAGGAAGCGGGCCGGCGGCAGCGTATTCCAGGCCGGGCGCGCGGGCAAGTCGGCCATCGTCTCGAAGGTGACGGGCAGGCCGCTGACCGGCGCGGCGCTGCCGGCGACCAGCGCTTTGACGGCGTCGTGGCTGGAGAAGGCGGGGGGCACGCTTTGCACGGCCGTGCCCGCCGGAATGAGCAGCGGCTGCGGCTGCCCGGCCGGGCTGTCATCGACCACGGCGAAGGCCAGGTGGGTCGTGGCGGCGATGGGCGGGGCCAGTTCGTAGCCGACCATGCGAATCAATTCCAACACGGAGCGCGGCTCGACGGCCGTGCGCAGGTAGCCTTCGTTGACCAGACGTTCCTGGTAAAAGGCGAGCACATCGGCGACCATGGCCCAGGCGCGCAGCAGGGCGATGGTCCAATCATTGCCGGCCAGGATGTTGAAGCCGGCCAGCGGCGTGGACGGTTGGTTGTCCAGGTCGACCACGGCCTGGCGGCGCAGGTTTTGTAACATGCGGGCCACAAACAGGGGGTAATCGCCGGCGCGGTAGGTCAGGGCGGGCTGGCCCGGCGGGTTGTAGCGGGTGGCGGCGGGCGGCAGGCTGTGCAGCACGGCCGTTATCTGAAAAGGCGACTCACTCATCGGGCAAGCTCTTCAAGGGTCAGGTTGGACGGCGGGCAGTGGAGAACGGCCGTGTCCGGCACAACGATCTCCTCGGCGATGTGCGGCCCGGAAGCGCCTTCCGGCATAGGGCTGAAATGGGCCAGGGTGACGGTTTGCACGCCGGACACGCTCATGGCGTGGGCGATGACCTGGCTGCGGTGCAAATTTTGCCCCAGATGGAAGCGGGCCGGGGCGAAAAAGCCGGCGAAGGCGGTTTGCAGCGCGCCGCGCACGGCGTTGGCGGCGGCCTGCGGGCGGGCCGCAAATTGCAGGCGCAGGTAAACGGGGGCCACTTCCGGCCCGCGTACGGCCACTTCCGTGCCGATAAGGCGATGGGTCTCCATGAAATCTTGCAGTTCGCGGCGGAAGGTTTTGTCGACGGGACGGCCGTCGCGGCGGCGCACGTGGACAACGGCCGTGCGGCCCGCGCCGGTCCAGCGCCAGGCGGCTTTGGCCTCGGCCACATCGGGGAAGCGCAGAGCCACGTCGGCAAAATCGGCGGGGATGACGCAGCGGGCCTGGGTTTGCAGGCTGGCCGGGGCTAGCAGGCGGGCGGTTTCCAGCTCTTCCCGGCCCTGGCCGCCGACGGCGGGGAGGAAGTTGGTCACGGCCGTGATCCGCTCCGCATTTTCGTCGCCCGGCGGCAAGACGACGTGGGCGATGGACTGGATGCCCACGTTGCCCACCGGCCCGCAGCCGGCGCGGTAGCGGGCGACAAACTGCGCGCCGGGCGCGGGCTGCGCGCCCAGCCCGCCGAAGCCAAAACGCAGCCGCGCGTCGCGCGTATCGGCGATTTCTACCAGATAATCGCGGGCGAAGGGGCCGCTGTTGAGCAGTTCGCGGCGCACGCTCCAGGGGATGGCTTGATAGACACGGCCGTCTACTTGCAAAAACGCCTGCTGGCCGTCGGCGCTGAGCAGCAGCGTGCCGCCATCGCGCAGCGGCTGGCGGGCCAGGGGCAGATCGCCGGGCAGGGCGGGCAGGCGGCGGCCGCGCTGCCACAACGCCACCTGGGGCGCAGCCAGGCGCGGATTTTGCTGCACAAGCTGATTGAGCGGCTGCGGTTCGGGGGGGAGCGATTGGGCGTAGGTGAGGATTTGCCCGGTGAGGCGGGGGCGATAGCGCTCCTGGGGGAGAACGGCGGGGAGGAGTTTGTAGGCGGAACGGCCGTAATCGGCCAAAACGACGTTGCCGCAGGCGACGGTCACGTCGGCTTCGGCCTGGTCTTCGGTGTAGCGGCGCAGAACGAGGGGGAAAGGCGGCGCGTCGGCGACGTGCCAGCCGATTTCGACGAGGGGCTGGCCGCCCTGGCGATAGGGCCAGACGTGGGTCAGGCGGATGGCGTGGCGGTGGGTGGCGTCGGCGGTGAGCGGATCGCCGCTGTCCGGATTGCGAATTTCGCGGAAGATGAGCAGGTCGCCGGGGCGCAGGGCCAGGGAACGGCCGTCGTCGCGCAGCAAGGCGCGGGTAGCCCCGGCGGGCAAAAGCGGCTCCGCGCCCTGGGGCACGAAGAAGGGGATGGCGTTGTGGGCGGGGTGGAAAACGGCCGTGTGCATAGTCTCGAAGAAATGGGCGTTTTGCCGGTCGGCCTGGGTGTAGGCGGTGGTGTTGGGATGGATAACGGCCGTGGCCCCCTCCACCTGCGTCACCAGCGGCGTGTGGGCCGGTAATTCCACCGGCTCGTTGACCATGATTTGCACCAGGGCGCGGGCGTTGCAGCCCTCGTGGAGCCAGTAATCCAGCAGGCGCGTGTGCCGCCGCACCGAGCCGCGGCGGCGGGCCGTGCCCAGGTAGGCTTCCGTGGCCACGGCATCCTGGTAATAGCTGAGATAATCGCCGACGTAGGCCAGCACATCCACCAGGGCGTGGCCCAGGTCGGCGGCGCTTTGCTCCTGCCAGTCGGGGGCCAGCGCAGCCAGATGGTCCAGCATCAGGCGGCGGAAGCTCTCGAAATCTTTGCTGAGATAGTCGATTTCCGGGGCAACGAAGGGATTATCGTGCTGGCTCACGGCGTTAGCTCCACAGTCTGGCGCTGCTGGTCCTGGCGGCGCACGTATTGGATGACAATGTGCAGGTTGGCTTCTTCGGCGCGTATCTGCACGGCTTCCACCTGAATAAGATCGCCCAGCCACTGCTGCAGCGCGCCGCGAATGAGGAATTCGGTGGCGGCAGCCATTTCGTCGTTGTCGGGGGCGAACATGAGCTGCATCACGCCCGCGCCGAAATCGGGCCGGTTGACGCGCTCGCCGGGGTTGGTGAAGAGGACCTGCTCGATGAGCTGTTGGAGGTGGGCGTCGGTGGTGGGAGGAACGGCCGTGCGCCCCCGGCTGTCAATGGCGTAAGGAAAAGCAAGCGACGACATCGGCTACATCCCCTTCACGCGTGGTTGGGTGAACACCACGTTGAGCGGTGTGCCGGTGGGTACGCAAAGGGCCTGGCTGTCTTGCAGCAGCAGCGGCATGCCCATCGATTTGACGCGCAGACTGCCCATCAGCCAGTTGGCGGTGACGCAGGGGCCGTTGCCGGCCGGCGGCGGGGGAAACGAGCAGCCGGCAATGGTGGCCGGGGCCGCTTGAAACACAGTGGGCTGGCCCATGATTTTGACGCGCGGATTGGGCATGGTGGGTTGGGCTTTGCCACCATGCGCGCACAGGATGACCGAACCGGTGGTGAGGAAAAATCCAGGCATAGCTTACATGACCTCCAGAGCGCCGTTGTTGAGATTCACCGACGCCGGTGACAGGGCGACGCTGGCCGCGCCATTTTTGATGTCGATGCTGGCCGGGGTGATGCCGATGCTGGCGGCCCCGTTCTTGAGGCTGACATTGGCCGGGGTTATCTCGGCGGCGGCGCTGGCGTTTTTCAGGGAGATGCCTTCCGGGCCAACAGAGAGGGTGGAGGCTGGAATGGACGCATCAACGCCTTGCAGGGTGAGTTTGAGGCTGGTGGAGCCGATGGTGAGTTGGATGCCATCTGGCCCCTGTTCCAGCTTGACGGGACCGGTGGGAGTAAGAACTTCGAGGGAAACCGAGGTCAGCAGATCGTTGAATTCCAGTTTGGCGGTGTCGGTTTTGAGGATTTTGGTGGTGGGCACGGCCGGTTTGGCCGGCGCCTGCCCATCGCCCCAGAAGCAGCCGCTCCAGATGGGGTAGTTGGGATCGCCGCCTTCAAATTCGACCCAGACGTTGGCGGCGATGGGCGGCAGGGCGAAAAAGCCCACGCCGCTGCCGGCGTAGGGCACGCAGGGCATGGCCCAGCTCAGGGGCGTTTCGGAGACGGCCGGGACTTCGACGATGAGACGGCCGTTCATGAGCGGATCGAGGTTGTTGACGACTTTGCCGCGGTATTTGCCATAAAAGGTGGTCATGGGGTTATCCTGTTAACGGTTGCGCCTAAGCCCTCGCGGCCGAGGACGAAGGCTTGTTGATATTGGCCTTTGCTGATGGTGTGGGTGACGCTTTTGACGTAGTAAAGGCCGTCGTGGGCGTCGCCGGCGCCGCGCAGGCCGACGATGCCGGGGGCGCGCAAAATCGCGCCGTAACGCAGCGCGTCCAGCGTGCCGCGCGCCGTGACCACGCCGTCGGCGGATTCATCGACGCGGGCCTGGGCTTGCAGATAGGCTTCGGCGACGCTGTCGCCGGAGTAGGCGAGGCGCTCTTTGCGGACGTAGGGCTGGTTGACCAGGAAGGGGGATTCGCGGGCGAGCGGCGGCGGGTTGATGTTGGCAAGACTGAGGATGGGCACGGGAACGGCCGTTCCCGGTTTCGCCAGCAGCCCATAGACCTGGGTTGGTTTCAGGCTGTCCATCTCAAAACTAAGGTCGGTGACGTTGCTGGCGTGACCCATGTCGACTGTGAGCGCCTTTTGTGGGGAGCCAAACTTGATCAGCGGCCCCCAGTAAGCGCGGCTGAGGCCCGGCGTGGGGCCGGGACGGATGGCGAAGATGTAGCCGTTATCCTGGGCGGTGCGGCGCAGATAGGCCAGATCGGTGCCTTCCTGGAAGAAAAGGCGCTCGGTGGGGGCGAACATCACTTCTTTGAGGGGCGGGATGACTTGCGGCAGCAGGCCCAGCGGGGCGTATTTGAGGAGGATGGCGGCGATGACGGCCGTCAGGCTGGGAATGGGAATGGTCAGGTTCACGTCGACCAAATCCAGCAGGGTGCTGATGTCTTGGCCGGTGACGGTGAGGGTAGCCGCCTGGTCGCCCTGGGGCGGGGCGACCTGAACCTGGCTGATGATGCCATCCATGAGGACAAAAGGCGTGGCGTTGAGGGTGACGGTGACGATGACCCGATTGCCCGGTTTGATGCGCGGTTCGCGCAGCAGGGCGTAATCCGGCTGCGCCCCCCAGCCGCGTTCGGCGTTGAAAGCCAGGGAGAAGCCCTGGCTGCCGCTGTCGTCTTGCTGGACGGTGACCTGCTGGAGGGCGGTAACGGCCGGGGCCGGCGCCGCCGTGGGATAAGCCCGCCCCAGGTACAGTCCCAACCGCACAGAGTTAATCATGCCTTTTCCCTTGAAAATAGGACGCGGATGAACGCGGCTGGACACAGATCAAAATCCGTAAATTCCGTGTTCATCCGTGTCCCTTTCAATCGTGGCGGTGTGCTTCCGTTCATGAAATTTCCTTGAACTGCGGAATGGGGATTTTGAGCGGACGGCCGATTTCCGTCTCGGCGGTCAGGTCGAAGGGGTTGAGGGCGTTGTTGGCGTCGGCAATCTGCCAGAAGGCCAGCGGGTCGCCCAGCGCGCGAAAGGCGATCAGGTCCAGCCGATCATGCGGCTGAATATAGACCCGTTGAAGCTCAGGGATTGGCTCGCCCTGGGGCAGGAAGCGGCGGCGTTTGTAGATGGTCTGACGGCCGTCTGCCGCTTCGTACGTGGCTTCCGGTAAATGATGATACCGGCTTTCGGGGTTGAACATTGGGCTTGCTCCTTTGGGTTGGGGAGACTAGAGACTGGAGACTAAGACTTCGCCGGGCCATCTTCTCTAATTTCCAATCTCCAGTCTCCAGTCTCAAATCTCCACGCCGGTGGCAGCGCTGTCGCCGCCGGCAATCCACATGCGGGCCATCTTTTCTTTGACCTGCTGGTAGGCCAGAAAGAGGTGATAGCCGCGATGGCTGCTGTTGAGGTCGGAATAGCTGAGGGCGCGCATGGCCAGGGAAACGGTGGCCTGGATGGGATTAAGCGTCGCGCCGAACAACTGCTCTTGGATGGTGAAGCTGCTGAGGGTGACCGGCATGACGCGGTTGCGTCCCCAGACAAAAAGGGTGAGCGGGGCGGTGTAGGGACCGATTTCGATGGCGCCCTGGTCGGCAAGACGGCCGTTTTGCACCACCTGCGCGCTGGGGGGATAGGCCAGAATTTCCAGGGCGGTCAGTTGGGGATGGATGCCGAAGGAAACGGCCGTGTTGTCCCCTTTTTCCAACTGGTCGGCGGCGTGAATGGTGATTTCCACGCTGATGGTTTCCACCGGCGCGCCGGTGTAGCGCAGCGTTTCCAACTGCTGACCGCCCGACCCGCCCAGCAGCTGTGGCTGCAGGGAACGCTGCACGTTTTCCGGGTTGTATTGGAAGAGGATGGTAGACGGCCGTGGCTGATTGGGATCAATCGCCACAATCGCCCCCTTTAACAATTTCGGCCCACGCTGAAATGAACTCATGGTTGATTCTTATCCTGTGTCGCAATTCTCAATGGGTCTTCAGGGCGGGGTCTGATACATGATACGTGATGCGTGAACTCTCTTTAATCACGAATCACGCTGCACGCATCATAGGACGTCAAACCCCTGAATTACTGAAGCGCCTTCTTACCATTGATTGCGCTTATTAGTCTTTTTTGTTTTCTTCTTCTTCCTCTGATGATTCTGACTCAGAAGGCTCGCCTTCTTGCATGTAATAGCCAACAGTCTTGCCGCCAACGCCTCCCTTATGCACATGAAAGTTTCTGGTTTTGGCGCTGGCTGCTTTATGTTTGTGCTGCCGGGGAACTTGGAATTGTAGATCGTTGCCCTGGTGGGAATCACCGACAAAGGCGGCGCGCCCCCCTTCTATTTGCGCTTTGGCATGATCCATGACTGCCCGGCTGGCTTTGGTTGTTTTGCCTTTCTCGCCGCCGGCATTCCCCTTGATGTGTTTCGGCGAGGCCTCCAGTGTGGTGCCCGGACACGGACCATTCTTATGGTACGCATGACCTTTGTCGCACATCATCTGGATGGCGCTGCTGGCAGCCGTGCCGGCCGCCTTTCCCACGCTAAACGCTGGTTTTTGCGCCGGGGTGCTTTGGCAGGCGCTGCAGCCACATCCCTTGCCATGTTCGTGGGTGGATGGGGTTTTTGCCTGCTTACCCATCACATCTGCTTCCTGTTCGAGGGCCTGGCTGTCGTTTATCCCCTTCCCTTTTAGCTGTCGCGTGGCCGGGGCGCGCTTCTGTTTTTGTTGGACGACGTGCCAGGCTTCGTGGGGCAAATGTTTTTCCTGGCCGGGGGCGACGTGTATTTCTGTGCCCTGCGTGTAGGCCAGTGCACCTAAATCGGCGGGATTGGGCGAATTGTAGTGAACCTGAACATCGCTCAAAGAGAAGCCGGACAGGCGTTCGACGTTCGCTTGCAGGGTGGAGGGCAAACCGGTGGGCGGGGCAATGTGGGCCTGGGCGAAGGGTCTGTTGTTCAACCCGGCGTCTTTTTTCTGTACCGGGGCGGCGGTGTACGGCCGTTTCGACTCTATTGTCTTCATAATTTAACCTGTTAAGAACCCTTTTTCTTGCGTTCCTTGGCAGCCTTTTTAATTTCTCTTTCAAGCGCCTGCGGCAATCTGGCCTCCGGTTTGGTTGTGGTGCGCGAGACTGCGCGGCTCGCTGTGATGGTGGCTTCCCGCCTCTTCTCGGCGGTCGCTGAGCCTTTTAGCTTTTCGCCGGCTTTGCTGACGACAGGACCGGCCGCGCTGCTTAAACCGGGAACCGGCACTAAGTCCAGCAACGCTTTAGAAGCGGACGCGCCGCTGTCAATATACCGATCTCTGGCCTCGCTTCGGGAGGTGCTGGCGTTGGCTTCAATCAACATCTTCGTCAGGGGATTGTGGGCTTCGCTTGCGGCCGCCTCCATTTTCTGAGCCTGAGATTCGGCGAGTTTGCCGCGAACGGCGCTGCCGGCGGCATCAATTGCTCCGCCGACAACCGGCGCTTTTGATCCCACCGTTTGGGCAACGCGCACGGCCGTATCGGCCATTTGCCGGCTTTGCAGACCCGGAACATTCTGCCTTAGCTCCGTCTTGGCTCCTTTGGCGCTCCGCACGTCAGGCAAGGGGGGATTATCCCTGCCTGCCAATTCGTTGAATTTCCTGGCCGCCGTCAGTGCCGGACCGGGCAGCGAACTTTGTGCGGCGGTTTGATCCAGTTGACTTTTGTGGGCTTCTCTGGATTCAGCCAACCTTTTTTCGCGGGCAATCTGATCTTTACTGGGGTTTCCCTGCCTGAAGAGGGCGCGTGTGCCGCGCATGACCGCTTGCTTGACAGGGCCGGCCGTCGCCTGTTGGCGCGCCACGGCCGTCATCGGGTCTTGTTCTCTGGCAATGTTGGCCTGTAATTGGGCCTGAACCGCGCTGCTGCTGGCAGAGGCCGAAACTGCTTCGTCGAATCCAATCAGCCCGTGGGCGCTGGCGCCGCCATCATCATCCTGGCTGTAAGGCGTGGGGCTTTTGCCCCCCGCTTTCTTTTCTTCTTGCTTATCTTTTTTGGTTTTTCCGGGCTGAATGGCCGGCGCGCCGCCATTAGGGATGCTGCCGGTTTGTCGGAAGGAAACGGCCGTTGGCAAACTTTTCGCCACTTGCAAACCGGCCGTCTCTGCCTCAGCTTCTAAACGGGCGTTGGGTTGGTGGGGGTTTTCGTGCCGGGAAACCCGCCCCTGCCGCTGCTGTACCACGTGGGCCAGCTCGTGGCCCAGCAATTCCTGCCCGCCGGCGGTGTGCGGTTGATACGCGCCGGACGTGAAGTGAATAGCGTGGCCTTCGGTGATGGCGTCGGCGGCGTAACGGCGCGGCCGGTTGTTTTCGTGGATGCGCACGTTGGCAAAATCGACGCCGAAGCTGCGCTCCATTTTGCGGCGGATGGGAGCGGGCAACGGCCGTCCCCCCGCCTTATCTTTTGCCTGCTCAAATTGGGGCGTGAAGGAACGGCCGTCAACCGTATGGTTTGGCGGCTGTATGGCCTGATTGTGCTTGTGTTGGGTGCTCTTTTTACTCATGGGTTGTCGCTCCAAAAATAGCCTGCCCGATTTGCTGCCCAATCGCGGCCGGTTCGGCGTCCGGCGCGACCGTCAGGGAAATGGGTTGTTGACCATCGACCTGTGACCAGTGTGGGTTTGCTTCGCCAAACAGCCGCGCCAGTTCTACCTCCAGGGCGGCCAGCACGGCCGTTTCCTCTCCCTGCGCCAATCCCCGCAACACCAACTCCTCGATGGTCAGCTTCACCTTCACAGCCAGCCCTCCGTTTCGCTGCTCGCCAGCTTGCGCTGCAGCTTGGCATACTCGCGGCGCGCGGCGTGCAAAATGTGGCCCATGCCCACCGGCTCGTCGGCCTCGGCGGCCAGGAAGGCGGCGTACAGGGCAATGTTGCGGATGTTGCCGCCGGGTACGTTCAACTGCGCCAGCCGCGCTGCATCCAGGCCGGTTGTGGGCGTGGCCGCCGGGAAGATGTGCTGCCAGATGGCCGCCCGTTCGACGGCCGTCGGGAACGGAAAGTCCACCACAAAGCGCAGCCGCCGCAAAAAAGCGCTGTCCAACGCCTCCTTCAAATTGGTCGTCAGGATGGCCAGGCCACGATACGCTTCCATGCGCTGCAAAAGGTAGCTCACCTCGATGTTGGCGTGGCGGTCGTGGCTGTCCTTCACGTCGCTGCGCTTGCCAAAAAGGGCGTCGGCTTCGTCGAAGAGCAGGATAGCGCCGCCTGCTTCGGCGGCGTCGAAAACGCGGCGCAAATTTTTCTCGGTTTCGCCGATGTATTTGCTGACGACGGCGCTGAGGTCGATGCGGTAGAGATCGAGCTGCAATGCGTTGGCCAGCACTTCGGCGGCCATCGTTTTGCCGGTGCCGCTGGGACCGGCAAACAGGGCGCTGATGCCCAGCCCGCGCCGCCCTTTGCTATAAAAGTCCCAGGTCTCGTAAACGCGGCTGCGCTGGCGGACGTGCAGGGCCATTTCGTGCAAAATCTCTGTTTGCGTGGCCGGAATAATCAAGTCGTCCCAGGCGGCGGCGGGGTCGATGCGCTGGGCCATGTCGTCGAGGCGGGGGCGGGCCTGCTGGCGGCTGGCCTGCCAGAGCTGCCGCTCCAGGGCGGCGGGCACGGCCGCACGGCCGTTTGCCTGGGCGCGCGCATTCAAAGCCACCGACTGGATCATGGTCTGGCTGAGGTTGAATTGGGCGACGAGTTGATCGACGGCCGTTTCCTCCCCATCGCCCAACGCCTCCCGCCACAGGGCGCGCTGTTCGGCGGTGTTGGGCAGGGCCACGTCGAAGGTGAGCGACGGCCGTGCCCACGGCCCGCGCCGCGCCTCGCCCAAGACGAAAAACAGGCCCCACGATTGCGCCAACCACTGCGCCAGAGCGTCGTTGGGGCGATCCAGGCCGTCGCCGTCCAGCAGCAGCACGCAGTCGGCCAGCAGCGCCTCCCGCTGCCACAGGCGGCGCAGCTTCGCCAGGTCGGCGGCGGCGGTGGGCAGCAGGGTCACCGGCAGCCGGTACAGGCGCAGGCCCAATTGGGCGCAGACGGCCGTGGCAATTTCCGCGCGTGGCGTGTCCGGCGCGCCGCACAACTGCACGATGGGGAAGTCGCCGGATTGGGCGGCTTGCAGCCAGGTCTGGCTGATGGTGTGGGCGATGGCCTGATGGGAGGGTACCAGGTCGGCGGTGGCGGGCAGGGGATAGACAAAACTCGCCAGCCGCTCGTCGAGGGCAGGCGCGCCGGTCAGCTCGTGCAGGATGCGCTCGTCGAGGCGCAGGGCGCTGTGGGTGAGGGTGGGGCCGCCGTCGATTTCGATGAGCTGCCACTGGCGCAGCGGGCCGTCCGGGG
>Ga0116151_10001607_pt1 | contig 21222 bp, 15 predicted proteins | sample AD_UKC117_MetaG_FD_89893 | JGI IMG/M metagenome (GOLD analysis project Ga0116151, IMG submission 89893) | Active sludge microbial communities of municipal wastewater-treating anaerobic digesters from Hong Kong - AD_UKC117_MetaG | ecosystem: Engineered > Bioreactor > Anaerobic > Digestate... | reverse complement strand
GCCTCACCGGGCAAAGCCGCAGCACTTTCCTCTTCATATCGTGCGGCACTGCGAACGGCTCCCGCATGGAAAGCATCCTGATCGGCACCCTGGGCGCCGAACCACAAGTCATCACTCTGGCGACCGCCCTGCTCCTGCGCCGGGCGCCGCTTCAACGCGTGGTCGTGGTGCACACGGATACGCGCCTGGCGCCGATTGCAGAAGCGCTGCCTGCCTTGCACGCTGCATTCGGCGGCCGGCCCGGCCTGCCGCCGCTGGAGTGCGTGGCCGTTGACGTGGCCGATACCCTTACCCCCGGCGATCTGGAGCGCTTTGCCGATGTGCTCTTTGCCGTGCTCCAGACACACCTGGCCGCCGACCGGCGCATTCACCTGTTGCTGGCCGGCGGGCGCAAGAGCATGGCGCTGACGGGGCTGAGCGTGGCCCAGCTTCTGCTCGGCCCCGGCGACCATGTGTGGTATCTGCACTCCGACGAGGCGTTGCGCCGCGCCGGGCGCTTCTGGCCGGAAGCGGGCGATGCCGTGCACCTGGTCGACGTGCCGCTGGCGCCGCCGGTGGCGGTGCCGCCACGCTTTACGCGTGCCGCCGTCGCCCCCACGCCGGCCGCCGCACGCCAGGCGCTGGGCGAGGCCGAACAGGCACGGCTGCGCCACTTCGTCGAACATGAGCTGACCGCGGCCGAGCGCGCCGTTGCCGCGCTCTTCGCCCAGGAGGTCATGACGGTAGACGAAGCCGCGCAGCGCCTGGGCAAGCAGCGCAAGACCGTGACCAACCAGCTCACGACCATCTACAGCAAGCTGGAGAGCTATTTCGGGCTGACGGCCGATGTGGGGACGAAGCGCGAGTTTCTGCGAAGGGAGTTGGGGGCGTGGTTTGGAGGATTTGGGAGTTGAGTCCCATGACAATATAGCGCCGTAATCGTACTCTGGATGCGGGCGAGCTGTGTGCGTTTCCCCCGGCGCATGCAGACCGCCTCATGGTCATGTTCAAGGAGGAATGATGCAACCAAATGACACTGTTCCCGATGAATGGAGAACTGAGCACCTTTTGTTGTTGGTCGGCGGCAACCCGTTGCCGAATTTCGTAGCGGCCAAACTCCTGCTGAGCGAAGACGGCACCTTGCATCTCCTGCACTCGCCAGGGACGAGCGGAGTCGCCACGGCGATTGCGCGCCAAGTCAAGGCGGACTATCTGACCCACGAGATTACCGACCCGGCAAGCATGAGCGCGGTGACGAAGGTGGTCGCCGACGTGATCAAAGAGCAGTGCAAAGGAAAGTCGGTGGGTCTGCACTATACGGGCGGCACGAAATCGATGGCGGTGCATGCTCATGCCGAGGTCCGCCGGCAGCGGACCGATGCTCTTATGACCTACCTCGATTCACGTACGCTGCAACTCTATTGCGACAGTAGCATCAGTCCCCGACCTGTTCAGTTTGCTGTCCATCCAACGATCATGGAACTTTTGGGGCTGCAAGAATTGACGGTGATGCACGAAGAGAATTTCGTGGAACCCGACGGCAGACCAAAGATGCCATTGCCCACCCTCGTTGAGTTGAATCAGGCACTGGCCCGCGCCCACACGCAGAAGGAGGGCTGCATCGCCTATGACGCGTGGTGTAAAGAGAATCTTCGCCGCGGGAAAAATCTGGTCAAGAAAGCGAGCCAATTTCCCAATCGCCCTGTTCCTCTGCCAGCGGCGCCGTCGCTCAACGAAGTGGCGGAACAACTGCGTGCCGTGCTTCATGTCGCAGAGGATTCATTCGAACCGAACGAAATTAACTGGCATGCGATGCCAGGAATCGGTTCAGTCGAACACTTTGTCGAGCATCTTGATGGCCACTGGGTCGAACATCTTGTGCTGGAGACGCTCGTCACAAATCGGGAAGCGTTTCGGCTGGGCACGATCGGCATTTCGCTTGACACAAACAAGAAACTGTCCCCATATGACTTTGAGTTTGATGTGGCGGCGATGCAGGGATATCAGCTTTACGCGTTCTCTTGTACACGCGATGCCACGAAACAATTGTGCAAGCACAAACTCTTTGAGGCGGTCGTGCGCGCTGAGCAGTTGGGCGGTAGCGAAGCCAAGACGGCGCTTGTCTGTGCCTATGCGATGCCCGACATGCTTGAGCGCGAGGCCAGTGAACGCTGGCGCCCCGAATTTAATAACCGGATTCGCGTCTTCGGCGCCGCGGACTTGCCCAATCTGGCAGAACGTATCGGCGAATGGATGGGCTAGTTGTGAGTTCAAAGCGGTTCAGGTTCCTACGGAGGTGATCAATGAACCAATTCTCTCTTGTTGTAGTCGATACGACGGCGATCCAGGCGTATATCTTTGGCAGCAACCGCCTGCGTGAGAACGTGGGGGCATCACACCTGGTGCACATGGCAACGCGAGGCTGGTTGCTCGATGAGCCGGACAGCCTGTTGCCCCGGCCGCACAATATCCGCGGCCGGCAGATGGCGCCTGAGCTTCAGATCGAAGCGACTGCGCGGACTGGTCCGCCGCTGGCGGCCGAGGTGATCCAGGTTGGCGGCGGCAACGCAGTCATCCTATTCCGCTCCGAGTCGGATGCCAGGACATTTGGCCGCCGCCTTAGCACGCGCCTGCTGGTGGAAGCGCCTGGCCTCGAAGCGGTCATGGTTGTGGAGCCATTCACCTGGTCCGGTTCGCTGGCGGCGGCCATGTCGCGCGCCTACCAGAAGCTGGCGGCCAAGAAGGCGCAGCGCGAGCCGTCCCTTCCGCTGCTGGGACTGGGCGTCTCGGCACGCTGCCGGTCGACGGGGCTGGTAGCCAACTTCCTCGAACGCGAGCCTGGCGCGCCGGACGGTGCAAGAACATTGCCGATCTCTGCCGAAACCAGGGCCAAGTGGGACAACAATGCCCAGGCCAGAAGCCGGCTGCGCCGCAGCCTCGACGTGCTCCAGGATCTTGAGCTCGAGATTCCCGACCAGTTCGAGCACCTGGGACGTACAGCCGGCGAGTTCAGCTACATTGCCGTAGTACACGCCGACGGCAACCATGTGGGCAAGACAGCGCGCGCTATCACAGAGCGCAACCACTCACTGAGCGGCGACGACAATCGCCGTTACATTGAGGAGTTGCGCGTTTTCTCAGCGCTGGTTGACAGTGCAGGACTGGCCGCATTGAACGAGACAGTCGGCGCGGTGATCCGTTGGAATCTCGATCGCGAGAACGGGTTGCCACCGCATGCCGAAGGGGGGCGCGAGTACATCTCGATTCGCCCCATCGTCTTTGGCGGCGACGACGTGACCTTTGTCTGCGATGGACGCATCGGGCTGCGCGCGGCGCAGATTTACCTGGAGGCCTTCAACCGCCAGCAAATCCCCGACGCCGGCGGACAAAACCAACCGGCAATTGCCGCGGCCGGCGTGGCAATCGTCAAGAGCGGCTATCCCTTTGCGCGTGCGTACGAATTGAGCGAGCAACTCTGTGCCAACGCCAAGCGCGCCGTGCAACGCAAGGCGCCGGCACTCGACTGGCACATGGCGCAGGGAGGGCTGTATGGCAGCCTCGGCGAGATTCGCGCCCGCGAGTACGGTGAAGAGCGCAACGAACGGGGCGAGATTGTGAGTTCCCTGTTGATGCGGCCCGTTACCGTCGGCGCCAGCACGGCGCTGGAGTGGCGCACCTGGGACAACTTCGTTGCACTTCAACGTGCCTTTAAGGCGGACTGGGCGACAAGCAAATTGATGAATCTGCGCGAGAGCCTGCGCCAGGGCAGCAGTGCGGTGCAAATCTTCACACGCAATTACGGGGAGTTGCCCCCAGCCGATCTGCGGGCGACGCAATACAGGAAGACCGGCTGGGACAGCGGTCGCTGTGTCTATTTCGATGCCATCGAGATGTTTGAACAGGAGGTGAACGCATGACCGCTCAAAGCGTCTGGCTCTGCTTCGCGCTGGAGAGCGCTGCAACCTTCGGCCGCGGCGACGGCATCCCCGGCCTCGTCGACCGCGAGGTCACGACGGATGGCGCCGGCTGTCCTTATCTCCACGGGCGCACGCTGAAGGGCCTGCTCGGCGAAGCGTGCGCCGACGTGCTCTATGCACTTCGCAACCAGGGTAGCGGCAGCCAATGGACAGCCGCAGCCGATGCGCTCTTTGGCGTGCCGGGCAGCACGGCAACCGGAACCGGCAAGATGCGCGTCGGCCATGCGCGGCTGCCGGAAGCGCTGCGCACCGCAATCGCCGCCGAAGTGGCCCGCAAGCACTGGACGCGCGACGACGTGGTCGAAGCCATCTCCGCCATTCGCCGTCAGACGGCCATCGACGCCAACGGCGCACCCGAGCCGCACACGTTGCGTTCCATGCGCGTCATCCTGCGCGCTACGCCCTTCGAAGCGCGGTTGAGCTTCGACGCGGAGATTTCCCCGGCAGAACGCGGCCTGCTTGCCGCATCTGTCCTGGGCTTTCGCCGCGCCGGCACGGCGCGCAACCGCGGACGCGGGCGCCTTACTGCCCGGCTGGAAAACGACGAACGCCAGGATGTGACCGCAGCTTGGTATGCCCTCTTTCGCGAGGAGGTGTGCGCATGATTGCCGTGACCTATCGGCTGGAACTGCGCGAGCCTGTGCTGGCTCGCATCATCGACGGCGATCCCAACAGCGGGGTCTCGGCCCCGTTTATTCCGGGCAGTATGGTGCGCGGCGCAATCGCCACCCTGATGCTGGCAAAGCCGGCTGACGGCGCCGACCTGGCCGCAGCGCAACGCCCGCTGCTCTTCGACGCCAGCGTGCGCTATCTGAATGCCTACCCCGCGGCCGGCCGGCGGCGCACGCTGCCGGCACCGCTGACCTGGCAGCGCGCCAAAGATGAGGTGCGGGCCTTGTATGAACTGCACGATGAAGCGATCTACTGGCTGAATCAGGAGCAGCCGCCCGACGACCTGAAAGCGGTGGGCGGCTTCGTGGAGGCGCTGGCCGTGGACGAACTCAGCCGCGACGGAAGCGACGACCAACCGGTCATGCAGCGCTACGACGTTCGGCGCCAGATCGCGCTGCACACGCTGCGCAGCCGCAAGGCCGGCCGCGCCACGCGCGACGACGGTGCCGTCTATCAGATCGATGCGCTGGCGCCAGGGCAGCACTTTGCCGGCGCGATCCTGGTCGACGATGCGGCCCGCGCCACTTACTTGAGCGAACTGCTGCGCGGCCGCACCCTCTATCTGGGGGGCGCGGCGACGGCCGGCTATGGCCGGGTCAACGTGGTCGATGTAGCAATAGACAACGATTGGCAGGAGACGCCGGGGCAGCCGACCGACGTAGCGGCGGGCCAGGTGGTGATTGTCACAGCACTGAGCGATCTCCTGCTGCGCAACGATGCGGGGATCGCCCACACCGACCTGGCTGCGGCGCTTGCCTTGCCCGTGAAGCTGCGCTTTGCGGCCAAGGGCGTCGAGGCCGTCGGCGCTTTCAACCGCAAGTGGGGGTTGCCCACAGAGCAGGGGCTGGCGGTGCGGACGGGGAGCGTCTTCGTGTTGGAGGCGACGTCAGTGATTGCGGCCGGCACGCTGTCAGCGCTAGTTGCGGCCGGCATCGGCGAACGTACCGTCGACGGGCTGGGGCGTATTGCAATCAACTGGCAGGACGAGGCGACGAATGTCTTTGTCTGTCGTAACGGAACGCTCGAAAGCGACAGACGGCTGCCGGTCGATCTCACCGCCAGTGGACCCGCCACGGTTGACCTGGCGCGGCGTATGGCCACACGCCGCTACATGCGAACGCTGGACGGCGCGTTGGTCGAAGCCATTCTCGACCAGCGGTTGGCCATCCATCGGGCGCCGCCCAACAGTCAACTGGCACGTGTGCGCATCCTCGTCCGCCGAGCCATGCAGCAAGGAGACCTGGCGCCTATCACCAGGCTCTTTGCCAAAGGCGAATCGCAGGCGTTCCGCGACCGGGCCAGGAACTACTTCGAGGCGGCGCGCATCGCGAACGCTCAATCGCTGAGCGCGTGGGTGACGCAACTGGCTGCCGACCCAGGCACTGTCTGGGGGTGGATGCCGGCGACGGGTAACGTCCCGACCCTGGGTGGCATCGGCCCGGATGAGCGGCTGGCTGTGCAATATGCCGGCCGGCTGATCGACGGCGTGCTGGAGCGGGCGATCAAGGAACGCAACCGCAACGAGCAAGGAGGAAGCCATGAACGGGCATCATAGAAAGTCACGCGAGATCGGCGAGCGGGTGCATGTGAGCGGGATCGTGACGCTGCGCTCGCCGGCGCACTTTGGCAACGGCGCCGTGCGCGGCGACGCGCTGGTCGACATGTCGCTCCTGCTGGACGAGGTCGATGGCACGCCGACGATCCCCGGCACCACGATCGCCGGCGCGTTGCGCTGCTATCTGCGCGAGCGGCTGGGCGGCTATCGCCAGCGGCGGGAGGACCCGGCGATCGTCGCGCTCTTCGGCCCGGCCCGCGGCGACGACGACGATGCAGGGCAAAGCCTGCTGATCGTCGACGATGCCGTGGTGGTCGAGGATGACGGTGGCACGCCGCTCTATGCGACGACGCTGCGCGACGGGGTGCGCGTCGACCCGCGCAGCAACCTGGCGTATTACGACGAGGAGAGCCGCAGCGGCGCCAAGTTCGACCTGGAAGTGCTCGAGGCCGGCACGCGCTTTGCGGTGCACCTCGAACTGCTTGGCACTGCGGAGCAGCCGGCGGACAGGCTGCTGCCCTATGTGATCGAGGCGCTGGCCGGGTTGGACAGCGGCGAAATCCGGCTGGGACTGCGCAAACGGCGCGGCTTTGGCCGGCTGGCGACCTCGGCGTGGCGCATGAGCCGCTACCGGCTCGACGACCCGCAGGACCTATGCGCCTGGCTCGAAACCCCCGCCTGGGCGCATAAGCCGGGCAGCACGCACGCCAGCGCACGCGATCTGCTGCCAGGAACCACAGCGCTGGCGGATGCACGGCAGGTCTTCCGCCTCGAAGCGGACTTCACGCTCGACGGTTCGTCGCTGCTGGTGCGCTCCGGCGCCGGTCTGCTCGAAGCGGGACCGGATGTGGAGCAATTGCACATGTTGCTGGCCGACGGCACGCGTCAGCCCGTGATTCCCGGCACCAGTTGGGCCGGCGTGCTGCGTCACCGCGCCGTACGCATCGCCAACACGATCGCCGCGGCCGGCAACGGCGCTGCGCCGGACGACACTGCCGCCCGCCTGGTTGACGAACTTTTCGGCTGGACGCCGGCGCGCGGCCAGGAGGTTACAGGCAGCGCCAGCCGCCTGCTGGTAGACGACAGCGTCGTAGCTGAGGGGCAGCCACTGGTGCAGACACGCGTGGGCATCGACCGCTTTACCGGCGGCGCGCTGGAGACGCGGCTCTTTGAAGAAGCGCCGATCTACGGGCGAACCGTCACAAAGGTGCCACTGTCCCTGCTGGTGCAGAACCCAACCGGCGCCGACATCGGTCTCATCCTGTTGCTGCTCAAGGATCTGTGGACACAGGATCTGCCGGTCGGCGGCGAGGCATCGGTGGGACGCGGCCGCCTCACGGGGCTGCGCGCTACGATGACGCTGCCCGATACCGACGAGGCGTTGGAACTGGCGCACGACCGGCCCGCACTGGGGCTGGACGATGGCGCTCGGACGACCCTGGCCGGCTTTGTTGACGAGCTGTGGTCGCGGCTGGCTTCGGATGCCGCGGCCACCGTAGCACAAGGAGAAGAACCCAATGGCGCATGAACAGAGCACCCATACCGTGCGCAGCGTGCGGCAGATTCAGTCGACACTCACCACGCTGCCTGTGAGTGGCGACCCGTGCGCCTGGCTCAAGGCGCAGGCCAGGCCGGGCATGCGCTTGCTGGCGCACGCCGACGACGGCGTGATCTGGGCTATCGCCGGCGAGCAGGCGCTGACCTTTCCGGCGGAAACGCTGATCGACCAGGCGGCACTGCGCGCGCCGACGCTGATCTGGGCGCGCCTCTTTGACCGCACGCAGGAGATCTTTCTCTGGCGCGTGGCCGAGGGGCGCTGGGCCGCCCGCCGCATTGCCGACGATGTAGGCGAGGTCGTCGCCTATATCGACGAACCGCACCTGTTGTGGGGCACGGCGGTCGTGGCGGCAGAAGGCGACTTCACGCGCGTGGCCGAAGGCCAACAGGGGCTGGAACACGCCTTCCCGGCCGCGATCGCTGCGGAGAAGCTGGACGACGCGCAACGCCTGCACCTTGATGTACGCCACTATCTTGCCGAGGAAGAGGACACCGGCTGGCAGCGCATTGCCTACAGCCGCTTGACCGGCGCGACCGGGATGGAGGAGACGACCCATGCCAGCTAAGCAGCACAAGAACCCGCACAGCGACCGCGCGGCCGTGGCGCCCTACAACTTCGTGCCCATGGCCGACCGGGTGATGCCGGCGCAGGATCTGCCGGCGCGCGACCGCTACCACGCCGACCGCCACACGGGCGTGGTGCAATGCAAGCTGACGGCGCACACGCCGCTCTACACGCGCGCGGCGCTGGAGCCGCACGAGGCCGCGGCCGGTGGCCAGGCCAAGGACAAGAGCGACTTCTTCTATATCGACCCGGCGACCAAGGAACCGGTAATTCCCGGTAGCAGCCTGCGCGGCATGGTGCGCAGCGTGCTGGAGATCATCACCGACAGCAAGCTCCAGCCGGTGACCGACCGCCAGCTCTTCTATCGCACGCTGGACACCTCGGCGCTGGGCGAACGCTACCGCGGGCGCATGACCGGCGGCGATGCGGCAGCGGAGGGATGGTATCCGCTGACGGAGGCCGGCTACCTGGAACGGCGCGGCAATCACTACTTCATCCGCCCGGCCCGTAGCCTCAACGGGACGCGCCACTACCGGGTTGACGAGGCAACGGCGCTGAATGCCATCCCGCGCCTACGCGAGATGGCTTTTGAGAACGACAACGGCGCCTGGCGTCCCAACCGGCGCTACGAGTGGCGGCGCCTGCCGGTCTGGTTCATTCCGACCGCCCCCGCGTTGCAGGCGGGCACGGCGCAACGCTTCGCCCTGGTCACCCAGATCAGCACGGCCGACCAATCGCCGGCGCAGGGCTGGCACAAAGGGACGCTGATCGCCAGCGGGTGGGTGCCGTCGCGTGGCGGGCGTGGCAAGAAGCGTCACTGGATCGTCGGCCCGCCCGACACGCAGGCCGAGCCGATCGCGGTCGCAGAGATCGACATCGATGCCTATCGCGAGCGCGGCGCAGGCATCACGCGCGATATCGAGCGTTTCGGCTTTTCGGCCATCCCGCAAAGCGACGGCGAGGCGGTCGCCTGTTTCTACACGCGCTGGGTCGACTCCAATGGCACGGCGCGGGTTGCCTTTGGCCACACGGCCATGTTCCGCCTGCCCTACACCCTCTCCCCGCGTGACTTGCTGCCGCCCGAACATCTCGATCCAAACACGATCGACCTTGCCGAGGCGATCTTCGGCCGCGTCGTTGAGAACGGCAAGGCAATTGCCGGCCGCGTCTATTTCGGCGATGCCCGGCTGACGCACATGCCGGACCGGCGCGAGCCTGCGATGCCGCTGCTGTTGAGCGGCCCCAAGCCGACCGCGGTGCAGCACTACCTGGCGCAATCGACCGACGACACCGCGCACCTGGACGTCTATGACCCGAACGCCGACGGCGAACCGGCGACGCTGCGCGGGCACAAGCGCTACTGGCACCGCGGCAGCGCGGCGCTCGACCAGGCGATCGAGGACGCGCGCGAATCGCAGGCGCAGGCACAGGCACAAGACAGAGAGGATTCGACGCAGACGACGATTGTTCATCCCGTGCCGGCGGGCACAACCTTCACCTTCACCATCCACTTCGAGAACCTGACGGCGGTCGAACTGGGTGCGCTGCTGTGGACGCTACAACTGCCCGGCGCGCCCAGTGAGCGCTACTGCCACAAGCTCGGCCTGGGCAAGCCGGTCGGGCTCGGCTCGGCGCAGATCGGCGCTACGCTCCATCTCTCCGATCGGGTGGAACGCTACCGGCAGCTCTTTGACGACGCGACATGGCGCCCGACGGCACAGGCGGCGGAGACACCGGCCGAGCCCTATCAGGCGGCATTCGAAGCCTTCATGATGCCCGCGGCGGACGCGGCGCCGGCGCGCAGCTTTGCGGCGACGCCGCGCATGCGCATGCTGCTGGCGATGTTGCGCTGGCCGGGGCCGGGCGTGGAGGAGACACGCTATCTGCGTATCAAGCCGCAGAACGAGTATCGCTATCGCCCCGTGCTGCCGAATCCCCTTTATGTGGTCGATCCCATCGAGCGCGAACTGGCCGACGCTGCGCCACGGGCGAGAGTCGAGCAGGCGGCGCCTGAGACCGAGAGCTTTGGCGACAACAGAACACACGAGTTCAGCCAGGATGAAATTGCCGGGATCATGGATGCGATTGCCTCGCCGGCCCAAACGGAGGTGACGGACACGACGCCCGTGCGCCTTACCGGCAGCGGCGATGCAATTCCCGGCCGCCGGGTGTTGGGCACCGTCGCCCGCATGGACAACGACCGGCTCAAGATCGATGTCGGCCTGCCCGACCTGGCCGACCTGCCCTACAAACAGGCGCAGCCGCGCGTCAAACATCAGAAGCAGGCGCAGACCATCTTCGCCATCGGCCAGGAGATCGTCGCCGAGATCACCGGGGTCACCGGCGCCGGTGTCGTGCAGTTGCGCATGAAGTGAGGCGGCGCCCATGATCATTCTCAACTTCTCGCACCCGCTCTCCGCCGAGCAGCAGGTGCAGATCGAGGCGGCGGCCGGCGAGGCAATCGAGCGCATCGTGCGCGTCGAGACGCACTTCGACGACCAGGCACCGTTCGGACCGCAGGTCGTCGCGCTCTTCGCCGCCATCGACCTGGCGCCGGAAGATTGGCAGCGCGGCGACCTGCTCGTCATCCTGCCGTCGCTCAGCGCCATCGCCGCGCTGGTGCTGGCCGAGGTACACGGGCGTGCCGGCGGCTTCCCGCCGGTGGTGCGGCTGCGCCCGGTGGCCGGCAGCGCCTTCGACCGCTACGAATTCGCCGAGATTCTCAACTTGCAGGAGGTGCGGCGGGGTGTACGCAAGGAGCGGTATTGAGAGGTAATGCGTGAGGCGTGAGGCGTGATGCGTGAGGCGTGATGCGTGATGCGTCAAACGTCAAACGTCAGGGGACGATGTCACACGCCGAAAAAGGCGACATGCGCGGCGGTCAATTCAACCTGTCAAACGCAGGGGCTGATGTCGCACGCCGAAAATGGCGACAAGCGCGGCGGTCAATTCAACCCGTCAAACGTCAGGGAGATGATGTCGCAAGCCTGATACCCGACGCATCACGCATTACGCATCACGCATTACTAATCACGTTTGACGTTTGACGTTTGACTCATGACGCCTGACTCAATCACAGGAGACAACCGATGCGCAAGACGATGCGAACGCTCTTTGATTTGGATGGACTGATTTCGGCCGCGCTGGGCTTTCTGGTGGCGCTCTTTACCAATGCCCTGTCCAACCTGCTGCCGGCGGGGCAGGTGGTGGTGTGGCTGGCCGGGCTGATCGTGGCGGTGCTGCTCGTGCTGGGCGTGCGCCGCCTGCGCCCGCGCAGCCAGTGGGACATCGTCTTCCAGCCGCCGCTGACGCTGCGCACGGACGCCGAGAAGGCGGCCCATGCGCGCCAGGGGCTGATCGGCAGCGTTTCCATGTTCAGCCCCATGCACGACAGCGCGGCGCGCGGGCTGGCGCCCGAGGAGATCAGGGCGGCCGCCGACCGCCTCAACTACACACAGCTCGACCTGCTCAACTCCAATTTGGAGCCGCTGATCCAGGCGATCCTGGCGCATCGCACGCGACTGCGCCACATCTGGCTGCTGGGCACCACCGCCGCCGACCCGACGATGCCCGGCTCCAGCGTCTTCATTCCGGTGCTGATCGAGTATCTGCGCCGCGAACACAACCTGACGTGCGACTTTCACTATGGCTATGACTATGAAATCCCGCTGGACGACGACGCTCTGGTCTATCACAAGTGCTTTGACCTGATTCAGCGTATTTTTGCCGAGGCCGAGGGGCTTGGCATCGTAGCGCAGGAGATGGTCACGGATTTCACCAGCGGCATCCGCAGCATCGCCCTGGGCGCGGTGCTGGCCTCCATCGACGGCACGCGCAACGTGCAGATGATGGGCACCCACTACCAGGCCAACGGCCGGCCCATGCCGCACGACCTCTTTCCCATGATCTACTCGTTCGAGCCCAGGCTGCCCGGACCGAAAGCGTAGGTGACCGCATGTTGATCGCACTGACCCTTGTCCTGGTGCCCGAGCGCGATGTCGTGCTGCCGGCCACGCTGGGACGCGCCAACCACGCGGCGACGCTGCACCGGCTGGCCACCGTGGATGCAGCGTTGGTGGCCGCGCTGCACGACAGCGACGGGCCAAAGCCGCTCACCTGCTCCGGCATTCGTAACGCGCCGGTGACGCGCAACAGCGTGCGCTTCCGGCGCGGCGAACGCTACGAAGTGCGCATCACCGGGCTGACGACCGCAGTCAGCCAGGCGCTGCACGCCGCGTTGCTCGAGACGCCGCCGGCAACGTGGGAACTGGAACACTATCCCTTCCGGGTGGAGGAGGTCATCTGCGACCCGGCGCGCGACGGCTGGACCGGGCGCAGCGACTATGCCACGCTGGCCGCGGCCGCGCTGCTAAAGCCGGGCAAGGTCGACCCGGCGGTGACGCTGGAGTTTGCCAGCCCCACCGCCTTCAAGTCGGCAGGCATGACGGTGCCCATTCCGCTGCCGGCGCTGGTCTTTGGCGAGAGCCTGCCCAAGCGCTGGCAGGCCTTTAGCCCTGTGGCGCTGGACGACGAATTGCGCGCCTACAGCGACGGCTACATCGCCATTACCCGCTTCCGGCTGGAGAGCCGGCCGGTGGAACAGAAGCAGCGCGGGCTGCGCGTGGGCGGCATGGGGCGCGTCACCTATCGCGCGCTGGAAGGCGACCGCTACTGGCTGGGGATGATGCAGGCGCTGGCCGGCTTTGCGCTCTACAGCGGTGTGGGCGTGATGACGACGAGCGGCATGGGGCAGGCGCGGCGGGTGGACGACCCATGATCGACGCCATCGTGGCCTGGCCCAATCTGTGTGACGCGTGGGTGCGCGTGGCGGAGAACGCCGGCGCGGCGGGCGCCGATGCCGTGAGCATCACCCGCTTTGCGCGCAACTGGGAGGAGCACCTGCGCACGCAGGCCGCGTTGGTGGCGGCAGGGCGCTACGAGCCGGGCGGGTTGCGCCGCGTGGTCATCCCCAAGCGCGACGGCGGCCAGCGGCTGCTGCGCATCCCCAACGTGGGCGACCGCGTCTTGCAGCGGGCGGCGCTCACCGTGCTGGAGCCGATCATGGAGCGGCGTTTCCTGCCGTGCAGCTATGGCTACCGGCCGCGGCGCGGCGTGCGCGATGCTGTGGCCGCCATCGTGCGGCTGCGCATGCTCGGCCGCACGTGGGTGCTGGATGCGGACATCGACGACTGCTTCGACAGCATCGACCACCGGCTGTTGATCGACTTTCTCAAGGAAGAGAAGTTCGATGCGGGGACGATCGCGCTGCTCAAGCTCTGGCTGCACGCCGGCCGCACGGCTGCGGCGCCGGCACGCGGGCTGGCCCAGGGGATGCCCATCTCGCCGCTGCTGTGCAACATCTATCTGCACCGGCTGGATCGCAGCCTGACGCGACGGCGCTGGCTGCCGGTGCGCTATGCCGACGATTTCGTGGTCTGTTGTAGCGGGCCAGGCCAGGCCGAAGCGGCGCAGCGTGCGGTGGAGGAGGCCCTGGCCCGCCTGCACCTGCGGCTGGAGCCGGCCAAGACGCGCATCACCAGCTTTGCCGAGGGCTTCGATTTCCTCGGCGTGCGCTTCAAGGGCGAGAGCGTGCGCTTCCTGTGGGAAGATCACGCGCTGACGCTGGACGATGCGACGCCCGACTGGCTGTGGCGCCGGCTGCCTTTCGAGTATGCCGGCCGGCGGGAGTGAGGGCCTATGTCGACACTCTACGTGGTGGAGGATGGCAGCCGCCTGGAACGCGAGCACGGGCGCCTGTTGGTGGTCAAGCAGGATGAGGTGCTCTTCGCCGCGCCGCTGGCGCGGCTGGACCAGGTAGTGGTGGCGGCCGCGATCAGCATCACGTCGCCGGCGTTGAGCGCGCTGCTGGGTCACGGCATCGGGCTGACGCTGCTCGACCGCCAGGGTGAGGTGCAAGGCCATCTGCGCCCGCCGGCGGGCGGCCATGTCGGGCTGCGCCGCCGCCAATACCAGTGCATGGACGACCCCGCCTTTGCGTTGGCGGTGAGCCGGGCGATCGTGGCGGGCAAGGTGCGCAACCAGCGCGTGGCGGCCATGCGGCTGGCGCGCACGCATGCGGGCGTGGCGCGCGATGCGCCCGACCACCTGGAACGGGTGGTGGGCAAGCTGGATGGGGCGGCCGACCTGGACACCCTGCGCGGTTATGAGGGGGAGGCGGCGCGCGTCTGGTTTGGCGTGCTGCGCAGCGTCGTCGACCCGGCGTTTGGCTTTGCGGCGCGGCGCCGGCGGCCGCCGCCCGACCCGATCAACGCACTGCTGAGCCTGGGCTACACGCTGTTGGTGGAGAACCTGGTGGCGGCGTGCGAGGTGGCGGGACTCGACCCGCTGGCCGGCTTCTTTCACACGGAGAAGTACGGGCGGCCGGCGCTGGCGCTCGACCTCATGGAGGAGTTTCGCAGCGTCATCGTCGACTCGGTGGTGCTGAACCTGGTCAACCGCGAGATGGTGCGGCCCGACGACTTTGCGCCGGGGCCGGAGGGCGGCGTCTATCTGAAACCGGCGGCGCTGCGCGTCTTCTTCCGGCGCTATGCGGCGCGGCTGCGCACGGCAGTGGTGCATCCGGCCGCGGGCCGGCGGCTGAGCTATCAGAAATGCTTCGAGGTGCAGGCGCGGCGGCTGCGCAAAGTTATCGAAGGCGAGGCGGCGGGGTATGAGCCGTTTGGGACGAGGTAATGCGTGATGCGTAATGCGTGATGCGTAAAACGTCATGCGTCGCGCATCGTGCGTCATGCGTCACATGTGTCCATCGCCAAAGAGTCAGCGTGCCAGGCGTCAGACGTCAGACGTCAAACGTCACGCATCACGAGTCACGAATCACGCATCACGAGTCACGAGTCACGAATCACGAATCACGAATCACGCATTACTGATCACGCATCACGTTTGACGTTTGACGACTCACACCCACCAGGAGACTCCCCATGCACTTTATCGTCGTCTGCTATGATATCCCCGACGACAAGCGGCGGACGCGGCTTTTCAAGCGGCTGCACCAGTTCGGGTCGCCGGTGCAATACAGCGTCTTCGAGTGCCTGGTGGACGACAAGGGGCTGGAGCGGCTGCGGCAGATGGTGTGGCGCACGATCAAGCCGGCGCTGGATCACGTGCGCTACTATCATCTGTGTGCGGCGTGTCAGACGCGCATCGAAACGACGCGCGCGGGCGTGGAGGCGGCGCATGATGCTGATGCGTTTGTGGTGTAGGGAGGGGAACGTGAGAGATTGGGAGATTGGAGATTGGGAGATTGGAGATTGGAGATTGGAGATTGGAGATTGGAGATTGGAGATTGGAGATTGGACTGCCTCCTTTGTGCCTCTTCGTGCTCTTGGCGTCTTGATGGTGGGCTTGTCAGACCGATTCACCCCATCTCCAGTCTCCAATCTCCAATCTCCAAAGCCCCTCCGAGCGACTCTACATATCACGAAAGCGCGCAGTCGCTCGCCACACTGGCAGGCAGGAGTGCGGAGGGCCTGATGCGCGCAGGCGAGGAGGAAATCAAGATGAAAATAGGAGGCGAGCGACTCTGCCAGGACGCGGGCGGGCGGCTCGCTCGCCGGGCATGCGGCGTGCCGAATCGGTACGCATACGGGGTCTGGCGTGCGGACTTTGCACAACAGGCGGGCCATTGGGTACAATTTGGGAAGAAAGTGGGCTGCGGCAATCCACTCGATGCTCAAGCGGGCATTGAATCCCTCGCTACCGAAGACCGTGCCGCTGCCCTGCTGGCGGCAATCCACTCGATGCTCAAGCGGGCATTGAATCGGTCGTCGGCGTCGCCTCGGGATCCACGTTGGCGCGGCAATCCACTCGATGCTCAAGCGGGCATTGAATCACGTGGTCGGAACGTCTTCAGGCTTCACCTTGACGCGGCAATCCACTCGATGCTCAAGCGGGCATTGAATCAGTCCGTCGGGATGGAAACAGGTCTGGAGCTCCACGCGGCAATCCACTCGATGCTCAAGCGGGCATTGAATCCAGGGAAGGACTTGAATCGTTAAAGTGAAAGTTATGTGCGGCAATCCACTCGATGCTCAAGCGGGCATTGAATCGGGGTGTTGTTTTGGAGGTCGAAATTGACCTCACCGCGCGGCAATCCACTCGATGCTCAAGCGGGCATTGAATCGACGTTGTTGGCATCCCAGTACCCACAGGAGTAATCCTGCGGCAATCCACTCGATGCTCAAGCGGGCATTGAATCGTCTTCGCCACTCCTCGCTCTTCGGACGACCGATGCGTGCGGCAATCCACTCGATGCTCAAGCGGGCATTGAATCGACTATCTGGTGTCGCTGTAGCAGGCACTTCTGTTGGCGGCAATCCACTCGATGCTCAAGCGGGCATTGAATCATCAACCCAAGCTTCGACTTGCCAGTCACCTTGCCGTAGCGGCAATCCACTCGATGCTCAAGCGGGCATTGAATCCCAGTCCATAGCGGCCTCCTTGATGGAGATCACTGACTGCGGCAATCCACTCGATGCTCAAGCGGGCATTGAATCAGAGCGGGATACCTTCCTCGATATCCCAAATTTCCTCAGCGGCAATCCACTCGATGCTCAAGCGGGCATTGAATCTGGTAACGGTTTCACCGCTACCGATCCAGTTCTGGGCGGCAATCCACTCGATGCTCAAGCGGGCATTGAATCTGTCGTAGAGCGGATTGCCATCGGCGTCGAACTCGCCGGTGCGGCAATCCACTCGATGCTCAAGCGGGCATTGAATCTCGGCGAGGCAGAACTGCGTGCGGCTGTCGGCGACTGAGCGGCAATCCACTCGATGCTCAAGCGGGCATTGAATCTCTGCAGGACGCGTCCGCTCACAGGCTGTTCGCCAGATTGGCGGCAATCCACTCGATGCTCAAGCGGGCATTGAATCAAGCGGATTTGGTGAGACGTCAAGAACGGGAAAATCAGTGCGGCAATCCACTCGATGCTCAAGCGGGCATTGAATCGTCAACCAGACCAGACTCCAGATCATCTCCTTTGCGGCAATCCACTCGATGCTCAAGCGGGCATTGAATCTACATACGCAACGCGGAATACCCAGATAATCAGGCGGCAATCCACTCGATGCTCAAGCGGGCATTGAATCACCACATATAGGACAAGTGCCCGAGACGTGAATCTCAGGCGGCAATCCACTCGATGCTCAAGCGGGCATTGAATCGTGAGGTCCAGCGCTGATGCTGCAGTCCGTGCATGCCCTGCGGCAATCCACTCGATGCTCAAGCGGGCATTGAATCTCGCCGGTTGGTGCCGCCACACCCGGTGAGGGCGCGCGGCAATCCACTCGATGCTCAAGCGGGCATTGAATCGATCCACCGTAAATCCATCCGCATGACCCCGGGGCGGCAATCCACTCGATGCTCAAGCGGGCATTGAATCACCATATTGTTTACCATTCAATTGCCAGTCATCATGCGGCAATCCACTCGATGCTCAAGCGGGCATTGAATCGCTTGGGATCAAAGGTCTCTTCGTCCTCACCCAGGGCGGCAATCCACTCGATGCTCAAGCGGGCATTGAATCAATCCAAACCAGAAGTAAAACCAGCCGTAGCCGATCGCGGCAATCCACTCGATGCTCAAGCGGGCATTGAATCGGGGTGGTCGGCGCACCGACCACCCCTTTATCAAGCGGCAATCCACTCGATGCTCAAGCGGGCATTGAATCTCATGGACCAGTTTTCTGGCATCTGGTTTTCCGCCACGCTGGCGGCAATCCACTCGATGCTCAAGCGGGCATTGAATCGATACTCGGCTCTTCGACCGGATCGAGCGCCAGTGCGGCAATCCACTCGATGCTCAAGCGGGCATTGAATCACGACAATCACGGTGAATCCCCCGCTCGACTGGTGCAGCAATCCACTCGATGCTCAAGCGGGCATTGAATCTGGATCCCTAACAAAATTACCAGGATTAGGACCCTGGCGCAGCAATCCACTCGATGCTCAAGCGGGCATTGAATCAAGGCCGCGCGGACTGTGACGTCTGCCTCTGTGACGGTCTCGCAGCAATCCACTCGATGCTCAAGCGGGCATTGAATCCCCGAGCGCCAGCGCAATGGCAAGTACTACTGCCAATGGCAGCAATCCACTCGATGCTCAAGCGGGCATTGAATCGCGCTCGTCATAAGTGACAGTCCATCCGTTCAGGGCAGCAATCCACTCGATGCTCAAGCGGGCATTGAATCAAAAATGCTGAACCGGCCAAAGACGGCCTGCTTGCAGCAATCCACTCGATGCTCAAGCGGGCATTGAATCCCTCGCCTTGCTCAACGGTCAAGAGGCCTGCCTCGCAGCAATCCACTCGATGCTCAAGCGGGCATTGAATCTTGGTCGCTTGCCTGTGCAGGTGCCGGGGCACCGAGCCCCCGCAGCAATCCACTCGATGCTCAAGCGGGCATTGAATCTATCGGCCTGGAGCTTGGCTATCGCACCAAGGCGAGCGCAGCAATCCACTCGATGCTCAAGCGGGCATTGAATCCAAGCGATTACAACTATTAGTACCGGGAGTAGTACTAGCAGCAATCCACTCGATGCTCAAGCGGGCATTGAATCATAAACACTACGAACGAAATTGCTGCGTACAGTCCGCAGCAATCCACTCGATGCTCAAGCGGGCATTGAATCCTTGTTGACATACTTCTTCTCAACAGGATCCCGCAGCAATCCACTCGATGCTCAAGCGGGCATTGAATCCCCCAATGGGCCGCTGGCCACATACAGTCCCGTATCCGTGCAGCAATCCACTCGATGCTCAAGCGGGCATTGAATCGGATCGGTCACGATAACACCATTGGTCACCTTGGCAGCAATCCACTCGATGCTCAAGCGGGCATTGAATCCGAGCTGGCGGTCCAGTGCAGCGCGGACAGTATCCCGCAGCAATCCACTCGATGCTCAAGCGGGCATTGAATCTATCAAAACATCTGTTCCGACATAGTGTCCGGGCATGCAGCAATCCACTCGATGCTCAAGCGGGCATTGAATCGTCGCCTTGAATTTGTCCCCGTCAGCATAGTTGACAGGGGGCAGCAATCCACTCGATGCTCAAGCGGGCATTGAATCACAGAGACCCCTTCGGGGAGATCCTGGATTTCGAAGCAGCAATCCACTCGATGCTCAAGCGGGCATTGAATCGCATACATTTGGAGATAAGGAGCGGCGCAAGTGCAGCAATCCACTCGATGCTCAAGCGGGCATTGAATCATGGTTGCCATTTTTGGTTGCGCTGGAGCAGCAACAGCAGCAATCCACTCGATGCTCAAGCGGGCATTGAATCTCGTAGTAGGTATCAACCTTGCTTCGCTGTTCCCAGCGCAGCAATCCACTCGATGCTCAAGCGGGCATTGAATCGACCGTAGGAGTTGGTGTGCTCGTTGGAGTCGCCGTCGGCAGCAATCCACTCGATGCTCAAGCGGGCATTGAATCCTCACAACACTAACACTATTACAAACCCATGCCTGGCAGCAATCCACTCGATGCTCAAGCGGGCATTGAATCCTCGTGCGACGATCCTTGTTCCAGAAGTTCCGCCGCAGCAATCCACTCGATGCTCAAGCGGGCATTGAATCCTCCAGAAGAACCACTTCAGCATTCACCACACCAGAAGCAGCAATCCACTCGATGCTCAAGCGGGCATTGAATCATGTCGTACCCCATCGCGTCCTCCAGCGCACAGTGCAGCAATCCACTCGATGCTCAAGCGGGCATTGAATCAAGACTGCTCCACCGATGGCCACAAAGAACTTCTCGCAGCAATCCACTCGATGCTCAAGCGGGCATTGAATCTATCCGCCCACTCCTCCGTGGTCCAGATGTAGTTGACATACCCGCGCAGCAATCCACTCGATGCTCAAGCGGGCATTGAATCGACGCCATCCCACGCCTGAATGATGCTCCAGGCCTTGGCAGCAATCCACTCGATGCTCAAGCGGGCATTGAATCGTACGGTACCTGGACCTCGCCCTTGTAAACCATGACGCGCAGCAATCCACTCGATGCTCAAGCGGGCATTGAATCATTTCATGATGACAACAAATGGGAGTAGACTCCCGGCTGCAATCCACTCGATGCTCAAGCGGGCATTGAATCGCGCTGATAGTGACATCGGCAATGGTGTTGGGGGTGTCGGCGGCAATCCACTCGATGCTCAAGCGGGCATTGAATCAAACCGCCGCCCTTCTCAGCAGACATGATCTTATCGCGGCAATCCACTCGATGCTCAAGCGGGCATTGAATCGTGGCCTTTGACAACGATGTCGTTCGCTGCTTCACGCGGCAATCCACTCGATGCTCAAGCGGGCATTGAATCGCGCCTGGGCCACAGGCGCCGTTCCGATGACGAGCAGCATGGCGAGTGCGGCAATCCACTCGATGCTCAAGCGGGCATTGAATCCATTGACAACTGCGATCTCCGAATTGCCCTGCGCGGCAATCCACTCGATGCTCAAGCGGGCATTGAATCTTGAACGAAGCGTCCGTCAAGCGGTAGCCCTTGGCAGCAATCCACTCGATGCTCAAGCGGGCATTGAATCTCTGTCGGAGGCTCGGGTGTCGAGGTCTCTGTGCAGCAATCCACTCGATGCTCAAGCGGGCATTGAATCGACCCAAAGGGAGTATTCTTCTCCGATGAATTGGAGGCAGCAATCCACTCGATGCTCAAGCGGGCATTGAATCGAGCAGCCGCTACGCAGAATGCGCAGACAACAGCAATGAGGCTGCAATCCACTCGATGCTCAAGCGGGCATTGAATCGCGTTAGCCCACATGAGCTCACCGCTCGGGCCAAGCTGCAATCCACTCGATGCTCAAGCGGGCATTGAATCCTTTTCCCCTTCGATGGTGAACATCCCTCCGGAGTCGCTGCAATCCACTCGATGCTCAAGCGGGCATTGAATC